>OBEQ010098998.1_pt1 | contig 18707 bp, 18 predicted proteins | sample 1670901 | NCBI WGS metagenome assembly OBEQ01 (sample SAMEA104232315, study PRJEB22302) | groundwater metagenome | biome: forest; feature: aquifer; material: groundwater | place: USA | collected 2011-08-07 | depth 5.4 m
CCCTGACCAGCACTGATACGGCTGGTACGGCTGGTACGGCTACCCCGCGCCTACACCTCATCGAGGGCGCCGGATGAGCACCCGTCGCACGCAACCGGCCCGCCCAGATCGCCGCAGCCGATTTCCGGCTCACGAACACACCAACCACGCCGGGATCTTGGCTCTCCGTGCTTCTCGGAGGCCCCGTGCGACTCAGGAGGACAGATGACCGCACCTGTGGCTAGCAAGCAACGCCAGCAGCGAACGGCGGTCGCTCGCCACCTAACCATCGCCGATCTGTGCGAAGAGCTGGACATCTCTCGATCGACGTTCTACGACTGGCGCGCGAAGCGGAAAGCACCTCCGTGTTTCAAGCTTCCCAACGGTGACCTCCGGATCCGCCGAACCGACTACGAAAACTGGATCGCATCTCTCGAAGAGGAGGCAGCCTAAATGGACACGACGTACGACGTCCGCATGTGGAAGACGGAGGTCTACAAAGGACAGCGCGGCAACACCTATTACGTGAGATGGATTGTTGCCGGCGGTCCACGGAAAGAGCCGTTCAAGGCGGCAGCTCTCGCGGAGAGCTTCCGCTCGGATCTGATTGCAGCCCAGAGGAAGGGCGAAGCCTTCGATATCGAGTCCGGGCTTCCGGTCTCGATGCAACGAACGAACCGGGAGATGTCCTGGTACGAATTCGCGTGTGTGTTCGTCGATATGAAGTGGCCGCGCGTCGCGGCAACGACCCGCCGCACACACGCGGAGGCGCTGACAGCAGTCACAACCTCGATGTTTGCCAACGATCGAGGTAAGCCGGATGACAAGCTGATTCGAGCCACGTTGTGCCGATGGGCCTTCAATACCAACCGCCGCGATGATTCCGACTGTCCGGCGGAGGTACGAAGCGCGCTGCGGTGGATTCAGACGCACACGCGGCAGGTCTCGGCACTCAGCAAGCCGGAAGTACTCCGGCCTGTACTCGATGGCCTGACGGTGCGGCTCGACGGCATGCCGGCCGCGTCGAGTGTGGTCAGCCGGAGGCGGAAGATCCTCAACACGGCGGTTGAGTATGCGGTCGAACTCGGGCTCCTGCCAGCGAACCCAGTTCCCGCGCTCAAATGGACCGCGCCGAAGACCGTGCACACGGTCGACCGACGCTCGGTGGCCAATCCGGTCCAAGCGCGCACTCTGCTGGAAAGCGTGCGCGATCAAGGACGCATCGGTCCGCGAATGGTGGCCTTCTACGGATGTCTCTACTACGCGGCGCTCAGGCCAGAGGAAGCCGTCAGCCTCGCCAAGCACAACCTCTCCCTGCCGGTGGAGGGATGGGGGGAGCTGCACCTTGACAGTGCTGAACCACATGCGGGGAAGGAGTGGACCGATAGCGGGAGCAACCGCGACAAGCGCCAGCTCAAGCAGCGCGCCCGCGGGGAGGTGCGCACCGCGCCGTGCCCGCCGGAGCTGACGGCCCTCATCCACTGGCACATCGATACATTCGGCACCGGACCGGACGGACGGCTGTTCGTTGGCGAGCGGAACAAGCAGGAGCTGCCCAAGGGCACCATCAACCGGGTGTGGCGCCAGGCGCGGGCGAACGTCTTCACTCCCGAGGTTGCCGTCTCGCCGCTGGCCCGGACGCCCTACGCCCTGCGGCATGCGGCGGTCTCGACGTGGCTCAACGGTGGAGTGCCACCAACGCAGGTGGCCGAGTGGGCCGGTCACTCCGTAGAGATCCTGCTCAAGATCTACGCCAAGTGCCTCGACGGCGGGGGAGAGGTACTTCGCCAGCGGGTACAGGCCGCGCTCGGGCACTGAATCCATTGGTCCGAAAAACTTGGGCGCGTATTCGGCGTGAACTACCGATCATCGCCGGATACAGCCGCACACAGTCGGACAGACGTTCGAGGCCCCTGACCGTATATCGCCTGGTCAGGGGCCTCTCTTGGCTGGTCAGAAGGTGTGCCCCCGGCAGGATTCGAACCTGCGCCACCGCCTCCGGAGGGCGGTGCTCTATCCCCTGAGCTACGGGGGCCGAATTCCCCCTGAGCTACGGGGGCCGGCAAACCTGAAGAAGAGTAGCAGGGGCCGGGCTGGTACCGCCCGTTGGTATCGCGCGTCGAGTTTGCCCCGCGAGCGTCGGCTCAGCTCTGCGGAGCCCCCAGGTCCTTCAACAGTTGCTGCATCATCGCGACCTCGTTCTGCTGCCCGGCGCGCATGCTTTCGGCGAGCGTACGCACCCGGTCGTTTCCACTCAGCTGGAGCAGGCCCTCGATCATGTGGATGCCGCCCAGGTGGTGACGGATCATGAGCTGGCAGAAGAGGATGTCCACCTGGGTACCGGTAGCGGCGCGCAGCTGGGCCCGCTCGGCGTCGGTGGCCATTCCCGGCATCAGCCCGTCCGGGCGCAGCTCGTTGACGCCGTTGGGCATCCAGGCCATCGCTCGGCGGTCGGAGGTCGGTGAGAGGCCCCAGCCCTCCAGCCAGGTCTGCATCTGCCCGATCTGGTACTGCTGGCTGGTGGCGATGTCGTAGGCCCAGGTGCGGACCTCGGCGCGGGTGGCTTTCGGGTACGCGGTCAGCGCCAGCTCGACGGCCTGGCCGTGGTGGGTGGACATGTCCCGGGCGAAGCCGGCCTCCGCCGAGTTGGTGTCCGGTGTGGCGGGCTTGTCAGCCGAGGCGCTGCCGACGAAGACGCCCCCGCTGAAGCCCACCCCGGCGACGATCACCAGGACGAGTGCTGCGAGGCCGAGGCGGATCCACCGCGGCCCCGCAGCGAGCTGGTCGAGCATCAGGCGGTTGGCTGGTTCATCGTCGGCTGTTCGTTCTTGAGATCGTGCGGGGTGGTGCCGGTGGCGGTGATCCCGCCGGCGCAGGTGCCGCCCTTTTCCAAGGCGGCGTTGTTGCGCATCGCCTTGATGAAGTCGTCGATGCGCGGGTCGCTCGCCGAGTCGAGCTTGAGCTGGAATCCCCAGGCCTGCAGCGAGATCGGCTTGTCCAGCCCCGGGTACGGGCTCATCAGCATGTGGTCGACGCCGCGCACCTTGGAGGCGAGCTTGTCGACGTCGGCCTTGGAGACCTTGTCCGGGTTGTAGGTGACCCAGACGGCACCGTGCTCCATGCTGTGCACCGCGTGCTCGTTGGCGATCGCTTCGTCGTACACGTCGCCCTGGCAGTTCTGCCAGTCGAAGTTGTGCGTGCCGCCGACCGGGGGCGACTGGGCGTAGGGCAGGGGGCCGTACTTGTGCTGGGCCGGCGTGGACAGGCTCTTGTCCGTTGTCCGGTAGTTTTCCACGCCCGAGATGCCGGAGGCCCGTGACTCGACGGAGCGCAGCTTGTCCCAGACGAGCCAGCCGGCGAACCCGACGATGCCCACCGCGATCAGCGCGACCACCGTGAAGACAGCGATCGCCCCCCAGGGGCGGGGCTGCACGACCTTGACCAGAGCGGCCGGGCGCTTGCCGGTGCCCTTGCTGCCAGGCCGGCTGCCGGACGTGGACCGGCTGCCATCGGTGGGCTTGGCGGAGCCGGACCTGGACCGGCTGCCATCCGCGGGCTTGTCACCCGGCTTGATGGCGGTCGACCGGCGGCTGCCACCGCTGTCTCCTGTGCTTATGCTCATGTATTCCGACCTCGTGGAAGGTGGGTGGTGGGCGGGGCGCCGCCAAGTTCTGGATTCTACCCTCGCTAGCATTGGTCGGTGACTCCCGCCGAGCTCGCTGCAGCCGTCCTCTCCGCGGCGCGCGCCACGTTGGGCGAGCGCGGCCTCGACCCGTCCGCCGCGCCGGCGGGCACGACCGTGGAGCGCCCGCGCAACCCCGAGCACGGCGATTACGCCTCGACCTTGGCCCTGCAGCTCGCCAAGCAGGTCGGACTGCCCCCGCGGGAGTTGGCCGGCGCGCTGGCGCAACGGCTCGGCCAGGTGCCGGGGATCCGGTCGGTGGAGATCGCCGGGCCGGGCTTTCTCAATATCCGCCTCGACCCGGCCGCCGCCGGCGAGCTCGCCCGGGTGGTGGTCCAGGCCGGTCGGGGGGACGGCCACAGCCAGGTGCTTGCCGGCCAGAAGATCAACCTGGAGTTCGTCTCAGCCAATCCCACCGGCCCGATCCACATCGGCGGGGTGCGCTGGGCTGCCGTCGGTGATGCGCTGGCCCGGCTGCTGCGGGCGGTCGGCGCGCAGGTCGGCACCGAGTACTACTTCAACGACGCGGGTGCCCAGATCGACCGGTTCGCCGGTTCGCTGCTGGCGGCTGCGAAGGGCGAGTCGGCCCCGGATGGCGGGTACGGCGGGGCCTACATCGCCGACCTCGCGGGCGCTGTGCTGGCGAAGGAGCCCGATGCGCTCACCCGTCCGGACGCCGAGGCGCAGGAGATCTTCCGGGTCGCCGGGATCGAGCTGATGTTCGCCGAGATCCGGGCCTCGCTGGACCGGTTCGGGGTGCATTTCGACGTGTACTTCAACGAGAAGGCCCTGCACGAGCGCGGCGAGCTGGAGACCGCCCTGCAGCGGCTGCGCGAGCAGGGCCACGTGTACGACTCCGACGGCGCGACCTGGCTGCGCACCACCGATTTCGGCGACGACAAGGACCGGGTGCTGCGCAAGTCTGACGGCGACTGGACGTACTTCGCTGCCGACTGCGCGTACTACCTGGACAAGCGGGAGCGCGGTTTCGACCGGGTTGTGATCATGCTTGGCGCCGACCACCACGGGTACCTCGGCCGGATGCGGGCGATGTCCGCGTGCTTCGGCGACGACCCGGACGCCCAGCTGGAGCTGCTGATCGGGCAGCTGGTCCACCTGGTCCGCGACGGCGTGCCGGTCCGGATGAGCAAGCGCGCCGGCACCGTGGTGACCATGGAGGATCTGGTCGATGTGGTCGGGGTGGACGCGGCCCGGTACGCGCTGGCCCGGTACTCCGCCGACTCGCCGATCGACCTGGACCTCGACCTGTGGACCCGGCGCAGCAACGACAACCCGGTCTTCTATGTCCAGTACGCGCATGCCCGGGTTTCGAGCCTGCTGCGCCACGCTGCCGAGCTCGGCCTCGGGATCAGCGCCGCGGGCTCCGCGGAGTTCCAGCCGGGGCTGCTGGGTACCGACCGGGAGGGCGACCTGCTCAAGGCGCTCGCCGAGTTCCCCGCGATCGTGGCGACCGCGGCCGAGCTGCGTGAGCCGCACCGGGTTGCCCGGTACCTGGAGGAGCTGGCCAGCACGTACCACAAGTTCTACGACGCCTGCCGGGTCCTGCCGCAGGGCGACGAGCCCGCGACGGAGCTGACCGTGGCCCGGCTCTGGCTGGTCGAGGCGGCCCGGATCGTGTTGGCCAACGGGCTGGGCCTGCTGGGCGTCACGGCGCCGGAGCGGATGTAGCCGTGCGGGCGCATGAGGCAGGTGTGCTGCACGCCGATATCGGCCACCACGGGCCGGCCTGGCTGCGTACCCCCGACGACGTCAACGCCCTGGTGCCGCAGCTCTGGGCGCGCAGCGTGACCCGCGGCGACGATGGCGCCCTGCGGGTCGGCGGCGCTGACGGCGTCGGCGGCATCGACGTGCGGGAGCTGGCTGCACGTTTCGGCACCCCGGCGTACGTGCTGGACGAGGCGGACCTGCGGGCCCGCTGCCGGGAGTACCGCAGCGCATTCGCTGGCGCCGATGTGTTCTATGCCGGGAAAGCGTTTCTGTGCAAGGCGGTCGTCCGGATGGTCGCCGAGGAGGGGCTGTCGCTGGACGTCTGCTCCGGCGGGGAACTGGCCGTGGCGCTCGCCGCGGGGATGCCCGGCGAACGGATCGCGTTGCACGGCAACAACAAATCCGCGGCCGAGCTGGTCCGGGCGCTGGACGCCGGAGTCGGGCGCATCATCGTGGACTCGTTCCACGAGATCGACCGGCTGACCGCGCTGGCCCGGGACCGGGGAGTACGCCCCAAGGTGCTGGTACGGGTCACCGTCGGGGTCGAGGCGCACACCCACGAGTACATCGCGACCGCCCATGAGGACCAGAAGTTCGGCTTCTCGCTCTCCGGCGGCGTCGCGGCGCAGGCGGTCGCGCGCATTCTGGGCGACGACGTGCTGGAGCTGCGCGGGCTGCACTCGCACATCGGCTCGCAGATCTTCGACACGTCGGGCTTCGAACTCTCCGCCCGCCGGGTGCTCGGGCTGCAGGCGCAGATCCGCGACTCCCACGGAGTCGAGCTGCCCGAACTGGATCTCGGCGGCGGCTTCGGTATCGCGTACACCTCGCAGGACGATCCGGCGCCCGCGGCCGAGCTGGCCACCGGGCTCGTCACGATCGTGGAGCACGAGTGCGCCAGGTACTCCCTCGCGGTGCCGCACCTGTCGGTCGAGCCCGGCCGGGCGATCGTCGGCCCGGCGATGTTCACCCTGTACCAGGTGGGCACGGTCAAACGGGTCGAGCTGGACGCCGGTGCCGTACGCAACTATGTCTCCGTTGACGGCGGGATGAGCGACAACATCCGGGCCGCGCTCTACGACGCGTCGTACGCGGCGACGCTGGCTGGTCGCCGGTCAGCCGCACCGCCGGTGCTGTCCCGGGTGGTGGGAGTACATTGCGAGTCCGGGGATATCGTCGTGAAGGATGAATTCCTGCCCGCTGACGTGCAGCCCGGAGATTTTCTCGCAGTGCCGGGGACTGGGGCATACTGCCGCAGCATGGCGAGCAACTACAACCAGGTACCCCGCCCGCCCGTGCTGGCGGTCATGGACGGCGCCGCGCGGGTGATTGTCCGGCGGGAGACCGAAGCGGACCTGCTCGCACTGGACGTCGGGTGAAGGTGGTGAACAGCATGGCGGAACCGGTCCGGGTCGCGATCCTGGGCTGCGGCACGGTCGGCGCCGAAGTGATCCGGCTGCTGCACGAGCAGGCGGCCGACCTCACCGCGCGCATCGGCGCGCCGCTGAAGGTGGTCGGCATCGCCGTGCGTCGACCCACCCGCGACCGCGGCGACCTGCCGGTCGACCGGGCGCTGTTCACCGGTGACGCGTTGGGACTGGTCAAACGCGACGACGTCGATGTCGTCGTGGAGGTCGTCGGCGGCATCGAGCCGGCCCGGACCTGGCTGGTCGAGGCGCTGCGCGCCGGCAAGAGCGTGGTGACCGCCAACAAGGCGCTGCTCGCCGAGGAGGGCCCGGTCCTGCACGAGGCAGCCAGCGACGGCAACGCCGACCTGTACTACGAGGCCGCGGTAGCCGGCGCGATCCCGCTGCTGCGCCCGTTACGCGAGTCGCTGCACGGGGACAGGATCACCCGGGTCACCGGCATCGTCAACGGCACCACCAACTACATCCTCTCCGCGATGGACGCCTCCGGGGCGAGCTTCACCGAGGCGCTCGACGAGGCGACCGAACTGGGGTACGCCGAAGCCGACCCCACCGCCGATGTGGAGGGCTTCGACGCCGCGGCCAAGGCGGCGATCCTGGCGTCGCTGGCGTTCCACACCCGGGTCCGCGCCGCCGACGTGTACCGCGAGGGCATCACCGAGGTGAGCGCGGCCGACGTGGCCAGTGCCCAGGCGATGGGCTGCACCATCAAGCTGCTCTGCATCGCCGAGCACGTCGACGCCGCGGGCGCTGCGGGCGGCGCTGGCGGCGTCTCGGTGCGGGTACACCCGGCGATGATCCCGCGTACCCATCCGCTCGCCTCGGTCGGTGATGCGTTCAACGCGGTCTTCGTCGAGGCCGCGGCGGCCGGGCAGCTGATGTTCTACGGCCGCGGCGCCGGCGGCGCGCCGACCGCGAGCGCGGTCCTCGGCGACCTGGTGGCGGTGGCCCGCAACAGGCGATCGGGGGTACGGGCGCCCAGCGAGAACGCCTACGCGGACCTGCGGATCCGCCCGATCGGGGAAGTGATCACCCGCTACCACGTCTCGCTGGACGTCGCCGACCGGGCCGGAGTGCTCGCCACGGTGGCCGGGGTCTTCGCCCGGCACGACGTCAGCATCGCCACGGTGAGCCAGTCCGGGCGGGGCGCCGACGCGGTACTCGTGATCGTCACGCACGGCGCGCCGGACGCGGCCCTCGCCGCGACCGTGGCTGAGCTGCGTTCCTTGGATATCGTGCGCTCGGTGGCGAGTGTGCTTCGGGTCGAGGGGGAGTAAGCGGTGTACCGAGGTCTGATCGAGCGGTATGCCGACCGGCTGCCGGTCAGCTCTGCCACACCCGTGGTGACCCTGTACGAGGGGAACACCCCACTGATCCCCGCGCCGGTGCTCTCCGAGCGGACCGGCTGCGAGGTGTACCTCAAGGTCGAGGGCTCCAACCCGACGGGTTCCTTCAAGGATCGCGGGATGACCGTGGCCGTCTCCAAGGCCGTCGAGTCCGGCGCGAAGGCGATCATCTGCGCCTCGACCGGCAACACCTCGGCCTCGGCTGCGGCGTACGCGGCCCGGGCCGGGCTCACCTGCGCGGTACTGGTACCGACCGGGAAGATCGCGCTGGGCAAGCTGGCCCAGGCGCTGGTCCACGGCGCCCGGCTGCTGCAGGTCGCCGGCAATTTCGACGACTGCCTGGCGCTGGCCTCCAAGCTGTCCCAGGACTACCCGGTGGCGCTGGTCAACTCGGTCAACCCGGACCGGATCCAGGGGCAGAAGACCGCGTCGTTCGAGATTGTCGAGTCGCTCGGGGACGCCCCCGATGTGCACTGCCTGCCGGTCGGCAACGCGGGCAACATCACCGCGTACTGGATGGGGTACCGCGAGGAGTTCGAGGCCGGCAACGCGACCCGGCGTCCCCGGATGCTCGGCTTCCAGGCCTCGGGTGCGGCACCGATCGTCAACGGTGCGGCGGTCCGCGATCCGTCGACGATCGCCACCGCGATCCGGATCGGCAACCCGGCCTCCTGGACCCAGGCGCTGGCGGCCCGCGACGAGTCGGGCGGCGCGATCGCGGCCGTGACCGACCGGGACATCCTCGCCGCGTACAAGCTGCTCGCCCGCAGTACCGGCGTCTTCGTCGAGCTGGCCAGCGCGGCGAGCGTGGCCGGGCTGCTCCAGGCGGTCGAGGCCGGCGTGGTGACCCGGGGCTGCACCGTCGTCTGTACGGTGACCGGGCACGGGCTCAAGGACCCGGAGTGGGCGATCTCCACCGCGCCCACGCCGACCACGATCCCCGCCGACGCGCACGCCGCCGCCAAGGCGCTCGATCTCGCCTGACCGCACCGGCGCCGCCAGATCACCGGCGCCGCCGGGCGGCTACCGGCAGCCCGTCGGCTCGTCGGTCGGGCGCCCTCCGGCGCGGGCCAACGACTGGCACCCGGCCACCATCTGCTCGGGCGTGGGGGCGTCGATGACGTCGTCAACTCCCGGTTGACCGCGCAGCGCGTCCTTGAGAGCGCAGACCGCCGCGGCGTCAGCCACGGTTAAGCGGAAGGAGGCGGGGAGCTGATCCGGCCTGGTGCTTTTGATCAGGTCCGGGGCGCCGTCTACCCGGTGACCCGGATGCGTCGACTGATGTCGATGTCCGGTACCCGGCGATCACGTAGCTTCCGCTGAACTACGTTGGGGTACGTGTCGCAGCCCCTGGGAGTCCTGGCCCGCAACCGGGATTTCCGCCGCCTCTTCGCCGCCGAGCTGGTGATGTTCGGCGGCGACTGGTTCGTCATGATCCCGCTGCTCACGCTGCTGCTCAAGCTCACCGGCAGCGGGCTGTGGGGCGGGCTGGTGCTGGCTGCCGACACCGGCATCATGGCGCTGCTGCTGCCATTCACCGGCACCGTGGCCGACCGGGTGGATCGGCGCCGGATCATGCTGACCGCCAACCTGTGTGGCCTGGTCGCGGTGCTGGCCCTCTTTGCGGTCCGTACCCCGCAGACGGTGTGGCTGGCGCCGGTCGCGGTGGCCGCGTTCGCCGTGGCCAAGGCGTTCTACCTGCCGGCCGCCTCGGCTGCGCTGCCCAACCTCGTCGACGCAGCTGACCTCTCCGCGGCCAACGCCATCGCCGGCTCCGCCTGGGGCACCATGGTCGTCGTCGGCGCTTCGCTCGGCGGGGTACTCGCCGCCATCGCCGGTCCGCAGGCCTGTTTCCTGGTGACCGGGGTGTGCCTGCTCGCGGCGGCGGCGCTGGTCTGGCCGATCCGCCGGCCCATGCAGGCGGCCCGCAACGGCGCCGCCCAGGGAACCTGGCGGGCGATCGGCGAGGCGCTGCGCTACGTGGCACACCGGCCGCGGGTCTCGGCACTGGTCACCGTGAAGTCGGCGGTCGGGTTGGGCAACGGTGTGCTCACCGCGTTTCCGTTGCTGGCCAGCGTGGTCTTCGGGATCGGGCCGGCCGGCACCGGGCTGCTCTTCGCCGCCCGCGGCGCCGGTGCGCTGATCGGCCCGCTGCTGCTGCGCCGGGTACTGTTCCACCGCTCGTGGCTGCTGCCCGGGCTCGCTGTCTCGATGGGTACCTACGGGCTGGCGTACCTGGGGGTCAGCGTCAGCCCGTGGTACGGACTGACCCTGTTTCTGGTGGTCCTCGCGCACATCGCGGGCGGTGGAAACTGGGCGATGTCCAGCTATGCGCTGCAGGTGGAGGTACCGGACGAGCTGCGCGGCCGGGTCTTCGCCACTGACGTCATGATCGCCACGTTGGCCGTGTCCATCAGCCAGCTCGTGGTCGGGGCCTTCATCGACACGGTCAGCCCCCGGGTACTGGTCGGGGCGTGCGGTCTCACCACCCTCGGGTACTCGATCGTCTGGCGGCTGGTGACGCTGCGCGTGATGCGCCGGGTACCCGTCGATCAGCCAGCGACCGAGGCCTCCAGCCGGTAGGTCGCCGCCACGAGATCGCGGGCCCACCGCATGCGCGCCTGAGCGGACTCCGGGTGGTCGCCGAACTCCTGGGCCACCCGGTCGACGCAGCCGCCGCAGCCGAGCTCCTCTAACGAACGATTGATCTCCGCACGTACCTGGCCCGGTGCCGGGCACTCCGACGGTTGGAGCGCGGAGGCGAAGAGCGCCTCGTACCACACCGCTGTCACATCCAGTGTGGACATGGCGGGCCTCCTTCCCTTGCCGCGAACGTCTTTGTCGATCCCTTCCGAGCATGCCCCCGCCGGACCGCAAACGTGAAACGGCTCACAACATACTGAGCGGGACTTGACGTCCCGCTGAGCCGGCGCGCTATCGTGGTGATATCACTTTGATAGGGGAGGGGCTATGGAGAAGCGGGTCTTCCGGGCACCGGGCTTCGTGGTGCTGGGTTTCATGGTGTTACTGGGCGCGGTCGGGGTGGCACTCATCGCCGGCTTCGCCCGGCTCCCCGAGGACGAGGCGGCGCCCCGGATCAGTGCCCTGCTCGTCGGCGCCGTGCTGCTGATCCCGGTCTTCGTGAGCGGATTTGCAGTGATCAACCCCAACGAGGCGCGGGTGGTGCAGTTCTTCGGCCGGTACCTGGGTTCGCTGAGTACGGCCGGCTTCCACTGGACCGTGCCGTTCTCCACCAAGCGCAGGGTATCGCTGCGGGTGCGCAACTTCGAGACCGCGCGACTGAAGGTCTCCGACGCCGACGGCAACCCGGTCGAGATCGCCGCGGTCGTGGTGTGGAAGGTGGTCGACTCGGCGCGGGCGATCTTCTCCGTGGACGACCATGTGGAGTACGTGGTGGTACAGGCCGAGACTGCGGTACGGCACCTGGCGACCAGCCACCCGTACGAGGCGCACGACGACAGACAGACCAGCCTGCGCGAGGGTGCCCAGGTCAGCGAGGAGCTCACCGCCGAGCTGCGCGAACGGGTGGCGCTGGCCGGCGTCGAGGTGGTCGAGTCGCGGATCACCCACCTGGCGTACGCCCCGGAGATCGCCCAGGCGATGCTGGCCCGCCAGCAGGCGAGCGCGATCGTGGCGGCCCGCTCGACGATCGTGGACGGGGCGGTCGGCATGGTGCAGCTGGCCCTGCAGCGGCTGCGGGCGGAGAACGTCGTCGACCTCGACGAGGAACGCAAGGCGCAGATGGTCTCCAACCTGCTGGTGGTCCTCTGCGGTGACCGCTCCGCCCAGCCGGTGGTGAACGCCGGAACCCTGTACGGCTGACCCGGCTGCCGATGTCCGAACGCAAGAAGCTTCTGCTCCGCCTCGATCCCCAGGTGTACGAGGCGGTTGCCCGCTGGGCCGCCGACGACCTGCGCAGCGTCAACGCGCAGATCGAGTACGCGGTCCGGCTGGCGCTGCGCTCGGCGGGACGGGTACCCAGGGAGCCCCGCGAGGAGGGCGGCCAGCCGCCGGCCGACCACCGTCCCGCGGGAGGTCCCTAGTCCTTGCCTATCGGGGCCAGTTCTGCTGTCCCTGCTGCTGCCAGGGCTGCGGGGCGGGCTGGCCGAAACCCCCGGCGGGCGGGCCGTACGACGGGACTTCGGACCCGCCGGCCGAGCGGGCCGCGGCGAAGGCGACGGCGAGCAGCACCACGCCGAGCGGCTCGAGCACGAAGAAGATGAGGGCCAGGACCTCTGCCGTGCTCTTGTCCCCGAACGTGAACCGATCGGAATGCAACATGGCATCAAAGCCGAAGGAGAGCGTCAGCGCCAGAAAGCCCAGGGCCGCGAGCCCGCTCGCCGCACCGCCCACCCGCTTGCGCCGGGCGAGAGCCGCCACCACGCCGACGAGCGCCGCAGCCACCAGACCCCACTTCACCACCTTCACGAGGGTGTCGTCCCCCAGCAATGTCAAAATGATGTCCATGGAACGGATCACGCTTCCTTCGGGGCAGCTCGATGGGTGGCACACGTTAACACCGCGGGCGCGGCCTCAGCAGCCCCGTGCAGACCAAAAGCCACATGTCGGTAGGTCCGTGCACCGGGAGTCGACGTCGGTGCGCACCGTCGGGCGTGCCGGGACAGCTCCGTGACGGCCGGTCCCCGTAGCCAGGCCCGGGTACGCGTGCCGGCCACCAGTGCCAACCTCGGCCCGGGCTTCGACGTGCTCGGGCTGGCGCTGACCTTGTACGACGAGGTCACGGCACGGGTCACCCCGACCGGAGTCGCCGTGGAGGTCACTGGGGAGGGCGCGGCGGAGCTGCCCACCGACGCCCGCCACCTCGTGGTACGGGCGATGGACGCGGTCTTCGACCTGCTCGGCGAGCGTCCGCCGGGGCTGGCGCTGCAGTGCCACAACAACATTCCGCAGGCGCGTGGCCTGGGCTCGTCGTCCGCGGCGATCGTCGCCGGGGTCCTGCTCGGCCGGGCCCTGGTGGCCGAGGGCGAGCAGCGCCTCGATGACGCGGCGGTCCTGCGACTCGCCGCCGAGCTCGAAGGGCATCCGGACAACGTGGCGCCCTGCCTGCTCGGCGGCTTCACGATCGCCTGGACCGGGCAGGGTGGGGCGCGGGCTGTCCGGCTGGAGCCGGCGCGCAGGGTACGGCCGGTGGTCTTCGTACCGACTGGGCGCGGGCTCACCGCCCAGGCGCGGGCGGCACTGCCGGCGAGCGTCCCGCACGCCGACGCGGTGTACAACGCGGCCCGGTCGGCCCTGCTGGTGCACGCGCTGACCGCCGCGCCGGAGCTGCTGTGGGAGGCCACCGGCGACCGGCTGCACCAGCAGTACCGGGCCGCCGGCGCACCGGCCACGGCGGAACTGGTCGCGGCGCTGAGGGAAGGCGGATCGCCAGCAGTGGTCAGCGGCGCGGGCCCGACCGTCCTGGCGCTGATCGATACCGGGGACTCCGGTACCGGTGTGCCGTGGGTGCCGCCAGAGCCGGCGGGGTGGGCGGTTTGGCCGCTGGAGGTCGACATGCGGGGGGCACTGGTCACGATCGGTGGCGATCGGGTAGCCTGAGACACGCCGAACGCGATCCTGTTGCCGCTGGTCGGGCTGGTTGACTACGCTCTAGACCTACAGCAGCCGTCACGCGCGGCGATCTCAAGGGGGCCGGCGAACCCCAGCAGACATTCGTTACCCCTTGCACACGCCCGGCCACCACACTGCAGTCTCCAAAGATCGCCCGCGCAGGCGGACCGGCCGCAGCTGCGGCGCCAGGTCGACCGCACGGCAGCGACGACTCCCGCACCGCTTAGGCGACGCGGGGGCACCGCGGACCACCCGGCCACCAGATCCGACCCGGGCGGTCCCGGCCTATCGAGGGAAGGAATCCATTGAGCGACACCACCGATGCGACGTCGGGAGTCCTTGACGACCGCCGGCCGGATGAGGCCGAGGGCGTCGACCAGACTGGCGCTGCCCGTCGGCGGCGCACCGGCGACGGCCTTTCCGGCATGCTCCTGCCCGAGCTGCAGAACCTTGCCACGTCGCTCGGCATCTCCGGCACCGCCCGCCTGCGTAAGGGTGAGCTGGTCGCCGCGATCGAGGGGGTACAGCAGGGTGGTGGTGCCCGGTCGGGCGCCGCGCGTGGCGAGGTCGCGGCGCGTGCGGAGGCGCCCCGAACCGAGGTGCGGGCCGACGTCCGCCCCGATGCCGATGCCGGTGACGGCGACCGGCCCACCGGGGCGCGGATCGCTGACTCCGAGCCCCGAGCCCGGATCGAGCCGGCCACCAACGGTGAAGAGCGGGCGCCACGCCGGGCCACCCGGGCGGCGGGGCCGCCCGAGGCGCGGATCGTCGGGGATACCCCCACTGGGCGTTCTGACGCCGGCGAGTCCGGTGGTGCCGATCGGGGCGCCGCTCGCGAGCGTGCGGTCGAGGGCGGCGAGCGGACCGAGCGGACCGGTCGGGCTGACGCGGGCGACCGGGGCGGACGCACCGGCAACCGCACCGGCGAGCGGTTCGAGCGCAGTGAACGGCCTGACCGCGGCGGCGAGCGTGTTGATCGGGGAGGCCCGGTGGCCGCCGACGACGACGGCGACGACGGCTCAGGTCGGCGGGGTAGGCGAAACCGGTTCCGGGAACGGCGCCGTGGGCGGGGTGATCGCCCCGAGGGTGGCAACAGCAGCAGCGGCGGCGGCGGTGGCGGCCACGAGCCGCAGGTGTCCGAGGACGACGTCCTGGTCCCGGTCGCCGGCATTCTGGACGTGATGGACAACTACGCGTTCGTCCGTACCAGCGGGTACCTGTCCGGCTCCAACGATGTGTACGTCTCGATGTCACAGGTGAAGCGGCACGGTCTGCGCCGCGGTGACGCGGTCACCGGCGCGGTGCGCCAGTCCCGGGATGGCGAGGCGCGGCGCGACAAGTACAACCCGCTGGTGCGGTTGGACACGATCAACGGGATGGAGCCCGAGGAGGCGCGGCGGCGTCCGGAGTTCTACAAGCTCACGCCGCTGTACCCGCAGGAGCGGCTGCGCCTGGAGACCGAGACGAACATCCTGACCACCAGGGTCATCGACCTGGTCATGCCCATCGGTAAGGGGCAGCGGGCGCTCATCGTCTCGCCGCCGAAGGCCGGCAAGACCATGGTGCTGCAGGCGATCGCCAACGCGATCACGACCAACAACCCTGAGTGCCACCTGATGGTCGTGCTCGTTGACGAACGCCCCGAAGAGGTCACGGACATGCAGCGTTCGGTGAAGGGTGAGGTCATCGCCTCCACCTTCGACCGTCCGCCGGGCGATCACACCACCGTGGCGGAGCTGGCGATCGAGCGGGCCAAGCGCCTGGTCGAGCTGGGCCATGACGTGGTGGTGCTGCTCGACTCGATCACCCGGCTGGGGCGGGCGTACAACCTCGCCGCGCCGGCGAGCGGCCGGATCCTTTCCGGCGGTATCGACTCCACTGCGCTGTACCCGCCGAAGCGTTTCCTTGGCGCCGCCCGCAACATCGAGAACGGCGGCTCACTGACGATCCTCGCCACGGCACTCGTCGAGACCGGTTCGATGATGGACACGGGGATCTTCGAGGAGTTCAAGGGTACCGGCAACGCCGAGCTCAAGCTGGACCGCAAGATCGCGGACAAGCGGGTCTTCCCGGCGATCGACATCGACCCGTCGGGTACCCGCAAGGAAGAGATCCTGATGGCCTCCGACGAGCTGGCGATCGTGCACAAGCTGCGCAAGGTGCTGCACGCGCTGGACTCGCAGCAGGCGCTGGATCTGTTGCTCGATCGGCTCAAGAAGACCAAGACGAATGTCGAGTTCCTCATGCAGATCGCTCAGACCACACCGGGCGAGTAGACACACAGGACAGTTGCGCGCCGGGGGCGGACCACGACGTGGTCCGCCCCCGGCGCTGTGCACCTCCCGGTACCATTCGATCGCCGTCGTACTGGGGAGGGGCGCCGTGCGCTGCGAGACCGAAAACATCGAGTTGACCGTCGCGCTCAACGAGTACCAGACAGTCCGGGAACAGCGTCAGAGCAACCGTGACGGGTCGAACGCGCGGTTCAACTACTTCGTGCTCATCGCCTCCGGCGGTACCGCAGTGGTGGCCGGCATGCTCGGCTCGCCCGGTGGCTCCGGCACCGCCCGTTTCGCCGCTGCGGCGGCGGTCGGCGGTGTGGCGCTGATGGTCGGGCTGATCGTCTTCGTCCGCCTCGTCTACTACCGGCTCTCGGCCATCGAGCACGCCTATGCGCTCAACGCGCTGCGGACGTACCTGCTGCGCCGCGCGCCCGGGGTCCGCCCGTACGTGCTACTGCCCACTTTGGACGATGACGAGGCACAGACGCCGCACGCCATTGCCGTACAGGGCTGGTCGGCGCGCAGTTGGGCAGGGCAGGCGCAGACGGTGGGTCTGGTCAACAGCGTGTTGTCGGGTCTTGCCGGCGCCACGGTGGCCCATGTCGTACACCCGACGTGGTGGGCGGCGACCGCGGTCGGGGTGGCGCTCGCTGTGGCCTCGCTCCTGCTGCATCGCCGGTACGAGCAACGCGCCGTCAGGCTCACCACCGCCCGGATCGAACGCCGGGCGCAGCAGCGGGTCAACCCGTTGGTGGTACCCGCCCAGGGCACCGGGCCCGCGGAGCCGGAGCGCATCGGCTCAGAGGTCCCGGTGGGCGACCTGGAAGACGGCTGACCACACGGACCTCCCGATTCTGTGAGCTGGGAGCCGTGGGTGCTGCTGGGGCCGGATGTACCCGTCGTCGATCATCGCGGTGAGCCGGCAGTGAGCCCGGCGGCGGGTCGAGGGCGGGGCGTGGCACACTGGTACGTCGGCCCAGGTTCCGGTTCACGCCCGAGCCGCCCGCTTGATGATCAAGGCGGCGCTGACGGCGACCCGGCGACCATATGATGAAAGGACCAACGGCCATGAAGCCCGGCATCCACCCGGAGTACCAGGTCACCAATGTGACCTGCTCCTGCGGCAGCGCATTCAGCACCCGGAGCACCGCCAAGGGCGGCTCGATCCACGTTGAGACCTGCAGCGAGTGCCACCCGTTCTACACCGGCAAGCAGCGTGTCCTGGACACCGCTGGCCGGGTCGCCAAGTTCCAGCAGAAGTACGCCAACATCACCAAGATCGTCAAGAAGGCCCCGAAGTAGCGACCTCGCCGGCGCCCTTCCGTCCACTTGCGGGGCGGAGTGGGCGCCGGTTGCCGTCTGCGCGTCCACCATCGCGGGCCTTTGCTGGTCGGCCGTCCTGAGGGGGACCCATGAGCTCTGGCCTGGCCGCGCTGCTCGACGAGTACGCGGAGCTGGAAGCGCGGTTGGCTGATCCGGCGATCCATGCCGACCAGGCCGCGGCCCGCAAGGTGGGCCGGCGCTTCGCCGAGCTGACCCCGATCCACAAGACGGCGGGGGAGCTGCATCGGGCCCGGGCGGACCTGGCCGCGGCGCGGGAGCTGGCTGCCGAGGAGCCCGATGACTCCGGCTTCGCCGCCGAGATCGCTGAGTTGGAAGCGAGCCTGCCGGAGCTGGAGGAGCGCCTCGCCGAGCTGCTCGCTCCGCGTGACCCGAACGACGGCCGGGACGTGATCCTGGAAGTCAAAGCAGGCGAGGGCGGCGAGGAGTCGGCGCTCTTCGCCGGCGACCTGCTGCGGATGTACCTGCGCTTCGCCGAGCGGCGGGGCTGGCTCACCGAGGTACTCGACTCCCAGGAGTCCGATCTGGGCGGGTACAAGGACGTCGCGGTCGCGATCAAGACGAAGGGGGTACCCGACGGCGGGGACGGCGTCTGGTCCCGGCTGAAATGGGAGGGCGGGGTACACCGGGTGCAGCGGGTACCGGCAACCGAGTCGCAGGGGCGCATCCACACCAGTGCCGCCGGCGTGCTGGTCACGCCCGAGGCCGAAGAGACCGAGGTGGAGATCGACTCCGGAGACCTCCGGATTGACGTCTTCCGCTCGTCCGGGCCCGGCGGGCAGAGCGTCAACACCACCGACTCGGCGGTCCGGATCACCCACCTGCCGACCGGCATCGTGGTCTCCTGCCAGAACGAGCGGTCGCAGCTGCAGAACAAGGACCGCGCGATGCGGATGCTTCGGGCCAGGATCGCCGCCGCGGCCGAGGAGCAGGCCGCCGCGGCCGCCTCCGACGCGCGCCGCTCGCAGGTCCGTACGGTGGACCGCTCCGAGCGGGTCCGCACCTACAACTACCCGCAGAACCGGATCACCGATCATCGGATCGGCTTCACCGCGTACAACCTGGACCTGGTGCTCAGTGGTGATCTTGACGGCGTGCTGGACGCGCTGACCGAGGCCGACCGCCAGGCGCGCCTGGCCGGCGATGGCCGCCTCACCCGCCGCGGGTCCCCGTTACCGCCCTTCCCCCACCCCCCCGCCCCCCGCCCCAGCCCCAGCCCCAGCCCCAGCCCCAGCCCCAGCCCCAGCCCCAGCCCCAGCCCCAGCCCCAGCCCCCCGTTCTTTCCGAGATTTTGGTGACCGGCTGTCGCCCGGGACACAGACCACCAAGA
>OBEQ012668452.1_pt1 | contig 18706 bp, 17 predicted proteins | sample 1670901 | NCBI WGS metagenome assembly OBEQ01 (sample SAMEA104232315, study PRJEB22302) | groundwater metagenome | biome: forest; feature: aquifer; material: groundwater | place: USA | collected 2011-08-07 | depth 5.4 m
GTGAGTTGCAAAGTGCGTGTGACTGTCAGGTGAGTAGTTGGAGTGGAGGCGATGCATATAAAAATATGTTTGCTGTTGCAGGCGAGCTTGGACTCACAACGACCTACGACTGGCATGATGAGCTCTCGCACATTCCCGAAGTACTTGCTGTGACAAATCCTTGGACACCGAGTGGTGGTGGTTCTGCAGAAGTGCTCACGCAATTCAATCCAAAAGGCGAAATCGTTTTTATGCCGAGCGGTGTCTATCCATCGCAGTGCTCTCAAAATTCTTTTGGGCTTATCTCTCGCGCCCTTTCCGAAAGTCTCACAGCTTCGGTCAATGGAAAGGTGAATGCCTTTGTGATGACCTTGCATGCGAGCGATTTTACGGAGCCTCAACGTCTCGATGAGCTTTCCGCTTGGCTCACCACCACCATTGACCCACTCGTCACAAAACGCTCTCTGAGGCCTGCGACCGTCAGTGCCGTTTCAAAGTTCTACAAAGATTGGGCGAGCCATGTTGCCGGCACTATTGAGCCCGTGTATTTGCAAGTACCGTAGATCGATTTTTGCTAATATTAGTCAAAAAAATACTTTTGTCTCTTGACAAAATGGTCTTTTTGTGGTAGATTTATTATCCGATTTGCCCCAGCGGTTAGCGCATTTTGTGCTCTTACCGCTGTGGCCAAGTCAGCTCCTCCGCATTTCGCGGATGTGAGTACCGACACCCAGCAGGCAAAGCCATGTCCGAGAACCAGCGTATGGAGTTCATCGCCCGCTTGATGACCAAGACCCCGTGGTCGAAGGTCGGAAGTGGGGTGCTCCAGCTCGTCATCGACGAGATCGACCGCGTCATCCCCGAGTTCCTGCAGTTCCTCAACAACGGCGGTCGGTGCGTTCCGCTTCCCGCGGCGCCGGTCATCCCGCTCTTCGAAGTGATCAACGAAACGACGATCCGCGTCAACCTCGACCACCCCGGCACCCTGCCCTTCGAGAACGCCAAGACTGGCTGGACCTGGGGCAAGTGCTCGGGATGGGTCACGGTGGAGTGCAAGGACGAGGTGTTGTACATCGACGGCCCGGCCACCTTCTACCTCTGCGAAGAGCAGAGGGAAGGCGTCATCAACGGCAAGAACCTCAAGCCGAAGATGAAGCAGAAGATCGGCTACCATCCCAACATCGGTGAGGCCCTCTACCTCAACCCGCACCTCATTCCGGAGTCCTACAAGGTCGATGAAGAAGGCCGCACCCGCTACATCTTCTCCTGGGCCAAGGGCTCCCTCGGTGAGGCCGGCGCCGGGGGGGCGGCCGCCGAGGTCGCGCTCGAGGACGGCAAGAAGACCCGCCTCGTGCGCGAGAAGAAGTTCTGGCGCCTCGAGCAACCCCTGCTCACGTCGTCGCGCGCCTCGACGCCGCAAGAAGCCATGCGTCTCTTCGCCACCGCGCTAGAGGACCGCAACTTCTTCGCCGTCATGCGCCTGCTCACCTCGACGCGCAAGGACGGCCTGTCCGCCTTCCTCGACGGCTTCATCGCCGGCCTGCGCTCCAACGTGGGCCGCGAGATCACCATCAACAACGACCGCGCCGTGATCGAATGGAAGGAAGGCGCGAAGACCTGGAAGATCACCCTGAAGAAGGAAGACGGCGAGTGGCGCGTCGACGACGTCGACTGGTAGCGAGCGTTACCTTGGCCCGCCTTCGCTCTGCATCTCCGAGATGAGCTTGCGCATGAACACCTCGATGTTCTGCCGCAGCGCCGGGTCGGGACAGTGTGGCAGCGACCGCCGCCAGGTCTCGATGGCCTTGGCCGAGAAGCCCTTCTTGTAATAGAGGTAGGCCAGCCGCGACAGCGCCGGGAAGTAGTCCGGCTTGAGGTTGACCGTGGCCTCGTACTCGTCGATGGCCTCGTAGATGAGGTTCTGCTTCTGCAGCAGGTTGGCGAGCACGAAGTGGTGCTTGGTCGACAGCGGGTCGACGGCCAGGCCGGCGCGCAGCGCCTCGATGGCCTCGTCGATGCGCCCGACGCGGTAGAGCTCGAGCGCCTGCTCGAAGCTCTCGTCGTCGCCATAGCCGCCCGAGGGCGACTCCGACGTGGCCAGCGCCTGCGCGTTGAGCAGCTCGGACAGCCGCTTCTTCATCTTGTCGGTGTTGATGGGCTTCTCGAAGTACGCCTCGGCGCCGTAGCGCACCAGCACGTCCTCGGTGACGCGTCCGGAGTCGATCACCGCCGAGATCAAGATGACCGGGATGTGCCGGTACTTGCGGCTGGTCTTGATCGAGCGGCAGATCTGGAAGCCATCGATCTCGGGCAACATGATGTCGATGATGACGATGTCGGGCGGGCTGGCGCGCAGGCGCTTGATGGCCTCCATGCCGCTCGCCGCGGTGTCGGTCACGTAGCCGTGCGGCGAGAGTGACTTCACCAGCAGGTGGCGGGTGGCAAAGTCGTCGTCGACGATGAGCACGCGCGCCGGGCCGCCCACCCGCTGCGGCGCGGGCGTGCGCGTGGAGACGCCCAGGCCGGTGTCCAGATCGATGACTCCCGCCGACGGTGACGGCATCACCTCCACCGACGAGCCGCCGGTCGAGCTGTCGAGCGTGGGCGGGCGGCCGAGGTCGGCCGACGCGACCGCGACGTTGGGCGCCTCGCCGGTCTCGGCGGTGTCGTGCATGCCCGAGGTCACCGGCTCCGACGAGTCCTCGTCGAAGAGCTCGCGCGTGATGTCGGTCAGCTCCTCGTAGTCGGCGCCCTTGCCCATGCCCTGCTGGGGACCGAGCTGGTCCACGTCGGAGACGACGATGAAGCGGCCGGGCGATTCGTTGGCCTCGCGCCCGACCACGCGCTGGCCGTACCAGAAGGTCTCGCCACGAGCGGCCGCGGCATACGCCAGACGCAGCGAGCGCGCGATGGTGATATGCAACCCGACGTGGGGCACCACCGCCTTGCCCTTGATGAAGCCGATCTCGCGCAGGATCTCGGTCTCCGACGGGTCCTGCATGGCGACGAAGAGTCGGTTGGCGTCCTCGAACACGGGCAGGATGCCGTGGCGCAGGCTGATCTCGCGCGAGATGCCCGAAAGCACCGACAACCGAATCACACACCGATCCAGCACGATGCCTGGCACGCCTCGTTGCTTCGACAAGCCACGTACGAGCGGCTCCTCGTCGGAGAGCCCGAGCACGTAGCAGAGCGACGCAAACGGCAATGTATGCCGCTGGTTGTCCAGCACGTCGGTCAGCGATTCTTCGGTCAATACCCCCGACCGGAGGAGAACGCGACCCAGCGGGTCTACCTTCTTCTTCATGGCAGCGTCGAAGGAAGCGTCAGGACCATAACAGGTTCATCAGCTGGGGCAAAGAAGCCCAAGCAGCCACCTATACTGTAGCGGTCCACTACGGCTGTAACTTTGGCTGCGGTCAAAGAATTCTGGTGGTTGCGGTCCACACGCATCGGCATGCTGCGCCAGCTTGTCGCAGTGGAGGATGCTCGTTCAATGGTCGGACCTAGCATCTATCGCGTGGCAATCACTACGCAATCATGTGAAACACGTTACTTGGCCCGGATGTTGCTCACCAACCAAGAGCCCCGGTGGACCATCCTCAAGTACTGGGATGGCAGACCCCGGGCCTAACGGAGGATTCGAGATGCTGCAGTTCGAGGTCGGAGACAAGGCCGTCTATCCAGCCCAGGGCGTCGCTGAAGTGACTGGCATCGAGACGAAGGAGATCGGCGGCAAGCTCATCTCCTTCTACTCGCTGCGGATCGTCGACAGCGATATGCGGATCCTGGTGCCGGTCGAGAAGGCTGCTGGCGTCGGGCTCCGCCCCGTCGCGTCCGACACCGAGGTCGACGAAGTCCTCGACATCCTTCGTGAGAAGGAAGTCCATCTGGACAAGCAGACCTGGAATCGCCGGTATCGTGGGTTCATGGAGAAGATCAAGACCGGCTCGCTGTTCGAGGTGGCCGAGGTCTTCCGCGATCTCTATCGACTGAAGAGCACCAAGACTCTCAGCTTCGGTGAGCGTCGCATGCTCGACACCGCCAAGGGCCTGATTGTGAAGGAGCTGGCGGTCGCTCGTGCATGGACCGAGCAGCGCGTGGAGAAAGAGCTCGACAAGGTTTTCTCCTGCTAGCACCGCCCCTTTCTTTCCTCTCCCCGCTCCGATCGTCTTGAAATTATTGACCCTGCCGAAAAGGCCGTGTTAATTTTGCGCCACGCGCGATGCAAGTCCACGTGGCGAAAGCTGATCTGACGCTCCTCCCCGTTGACGCCATCGTCAGCCCCGCGAATTCCTTGGGAATCATGGGCAGCGGCGTGGCGGGAGCCATCCGTCGCCGCGGCGGCGACACCATCCAGCACGAGGCCATGGCTTGCGCCCCGATTGCGGTCGGCGCTGCCGTGGTCACGTCAGCCGGCCGGCTCTATGCCAAGCATGTGATCCACGCTCCCACCATGGAAGAGCCGGGCACGAAGATCGGCGTGGAGAACGTCCGCCGCGCCACCCGGGCCGCGCTCATCGCCGCGGCCGCGAGCGGTCTCGACACCATCGCCTTCCCCGGGCTCGGCACCGGCGAAGGCGGCGTCGATCGCGAAGAAGCTGCGCGCGCCATGGTCGATGAGCTGCGCGCGCACCGTCAGCAGCGTCCCGCCACCATCTGGCTGATCGACGTCGACGACGTCATGTTGCACGCCTTCGAAGAAGCGCTGCGCAACGCGCAGCAAGGGCTCTGAAAAGATCCCCTCAGTAGCGATCTCCGCGCCCGCCTTCATCGTTGACCCTGGGAAATTCGATCTGTATATGATCCTCGCGCTTTAGCGAGGGAGACGGAGCCTACCCGTGCAACTAGCCGCCTATATTCCTGTATGGGTCACGATCGTCTTGAGCATCGGCTTCGCCGGCCTGCTCATGCTGGCCGCAATGTTCCTGGGGCCCAAGCGTGACACCGCCGAGAAGCTGTCACCGTTCGAGTGCGGCATGGACCCCATCGGGTCGCCGCGCGCGCGCTTCTCGGTGAAGTTCTACCAGGTCGCGATCCTCTTCCTGGTCTTCGACGTCGAGATCGCCTTCATGTACCCGTGGGCGGTCAACTACCGTGAGCTGTCGTGGACCGCGGCCGGCACGCCCTCGGCGTTCGGCTTCGGTGTCATGGCCGCGTTCGTGGCGTTCCTCGGCGTCGCACTCGCCTACGTGTGGCGAAAGAAGGCAATCGGATGGGACTAGAGTTCACCACCACCAAGATGGCCGACGCGATCGCGTGGGCGCGCAAGTTCTCGCTCTTCACCTATCCGTTCGTCACGGCCTGCTGCGGCATGGAGTACATGTCCACCGCCGGGCCCAAGTATGACGTGGCCCGCTTCGGCGCCGAGTTCCCGCGCTTCTCGCCCCGGCAGGCCGACCTGCTCTTCATCGTCGGCACCATCACCGAGAAGATGGGGCCGGTGCTGTCACGCATCTACCAGCAGATGGCCGAGCCCAAGTGGGTGGTGGCCTTCGGCGTGTGCGCGTGCACGGGCGGCTTCTACCAGAACTACAACACCATGCCGGGCGCCGATCAGGTCGTGCCCGTCGACGTGTACATCCCCGGCTGTCCGCCCCGTCCCGAACAGGTCCTCGACGGCCTGATCATGCTGCAGGAGCGCATCCAGAAGCACGAGGGCCACTCGCAGGTGCGCTACCGCGAGGAACAGGCGCTGGCCAACAAGCAGGAAGCTCTGGCGCAGATCCGACTCCCGGCCGCGGGCAAATAGCGAGACCCACGCATGTCACAAAAGATTCTCGACCGCCTGCTGGAGAAGTTTCCCGACGCGGTCCTGTCGACGAGCAACTTCCGCGGCGACGAAGTCGCGATCGTCAAGCGCGAGCGCGCCCTCGATGTGCTGCGCTTCCTCAAGGACGACGCCGAGTGTCTGCTCGACATGGCGCGCACGGTCACGGCCATCGACTGGCTGGGCCGCGACGGCGATCGCTTCGAGATGGTCTACCAGCTGTACTCGATCACCAGGAAGCACGGCGTGCGCATCAAGGTGCCGGTGCCCGAGGATGATCCGACCATCGACACCTGCACCACTCTGTGGCCGGGCATGAACTGGGCCGAGCGCGAGGCCTGGGACATGTACGGCATCAAGTTCCGCGGCCATCCCGACCTGCGCCGCATGTTCATGTACGAGGAGTTCGTCGGTCATCCGCTGCGCAAGGACTACCCGAAGGAGAAGCGCCAGCCGCTCATCCGTCGCGAAGGGATGGTCTAGCCATGCAGGAGCCCAGCAAGCCTCCCGTTCCCGTGCTGCCCGGCGTTCCCGCGCAGCGCACCGTCGTGCTCGGCCAGCGCGGCGCGCAGGACCTCGACTCCGACGGTCTGCCCACCGAGCCCATGAAGATCAACATGGGCCCGTCGCACCCGGCCATGCACGGCACGGTGCGCATGGTCATCACCGTCGACGGTGAGCGCATCCGCGACGCCGACATCCAGCTCGGCTACATGCACCGCTGCTTCGAGAAGGAATCGGAGTACGCGACCTACACGCAGATCTTTCCCTACACCGACCGGCTGAACTACGTCTCGCCGCTGTGCAACAACGTCGGCTTCGCCCTGGCGGTGGAGAAGGCGCTCGACATCACGCGCAAGATCCCCGAGCGCGCGCAGTACATCCGCATGATCGTGAGCGAGCTGTCGCGCATCACCGATCATCTGACCTGCCTGGGCGCCTCGTCCATGGAGCTGGGCGCGTTCACCATCTTCCTGTGGATGCTGAAGGCGCGCGAGTGGCTGTTCACCGACCTGGAAGAGGTCACCGGCGCGCGTCTGACCCACAGCTACGTGCGCGTCGGCGGCGTGGTCGCCGACCTGCCCACGGGCTGGATCGAGAAGGTCAGAGACCGGCTCACCCGCGTCGAGGCCGTCATCGACGAGTGCGACCAGACCATCTCGGGCCTGCGCATCTTCCGCGACCGCATGGAGAACGTCGGCCCCTTCACCAGGGAGCAGGCCATCGCCTGGGGCTGGACCGGCCCGGCGCTGCGCTCGGCGGGCGTCGACTACGACGTGCGCAAGGACGCGCCCTACCTGTTCTACGACCGCATGGAGTTCGACGTCCCGGTCGGCGATCGCGGCGACTGCTACGACCGCTTCATGGTGCGCATGATCGAGATGCGCCAGTCGATCAAGATCGTGCGCCAGTGCTTCGACCAGATGAAGCCCGGTGACGTCATCGTCGACGACGGCCGCATCGCCCTGCCGCCCAAGAACGAGGTCTACAACTCGATCGAGGGCATGATCAACCACTTCAAGATCATCATGGACGGCATCCGCGTGCCGCCCGGCGAGACCTACAGCTACAGCGAGGGCGGCAACGGCGAGCTCGGCTTCTTCATCGTCGCCGACGGCTCGGGTCGGCCCTACAAGCTGCACTGCCGTGCGCCTTGCTTCTACGTGCTGCAGACCGCGGGCGCGCAGATCAAGAACGCGCTGATCTCAGACATCGTGCCGGTCTTCGGCATGGCCAATTACATCGCTGGCGAGTGCGAGCGCTGAGCGCCGAGACCTGAAAATCCCATGAGCGAAACCGTCAAATTGACCATCGACGGCCGCGAGATCGAGGTGCCCAAGGGCACCAACATCCTCGAGGCTGCCAAGAAGCTCGGCGACGAGATCAGCCACTTCTGCTACCACCCGGGCCTGTCCATCGCGGCCTCGTGCCGGCAGTGCCTGGTCGAGATCAGCGGCAATCCCAAGCTGCAGCCGTCCTGCCAGATGACCGTGACCGAGGGCATGAAGGTCTCGACCGCCAACGAGCGCGTCATCACCGCGCGCCGGCAGATGCTCGAGTTCACCCTGGTCAACCATCCCGTCGACTGCCCCATCTGCGACAAGGCGGGCGAGTGCCTGCTGCAGCGGCACTACTTCGACTGGGACCGCAAGTCGTCGCGCGTCGACATGGACAAGGTGCACAAGCCCAAGAAGGTCGATCTCGGGCCCACCATCGTGCTCGACGCCGAGCGCTGCATCCTGTGCTCGCGCTGCATCCGCGCCTGCGACGAGGTCGCGGGCGTGCACCAGCTCGAGTTCGTCAACCGTGGCGACCATTCCGAGCTGACCACGGCACCCGGCCAGCTGCTCGATAACCCCTACTCGGTCAACACCGTCGACGTCTGCCCGGTGGGCGCGCTCACCGCGAAGGACTTCCGCTTCGCCATGCGCGCCTGGGAGCTGTACACCACGCCCTCGGTCTGCAATGGCTGCGCGACCGGCTGCAACGTCGAGGTCCACCACGCCGCCGGGCAGACCCACCGCCTGGTGCCGCGCCCCAACCCCGACGTCAACAAGTACTGGATGTGCGACGAGGGCCGCCTGACCTACAAGGCGGCGCAGACCAACCGTCTGGCTGGCGCCACCATCGACGGCCTGCCCGCGTCGCCCGAGAAGGCCATCGCCGCGGCGGCGGCCAGGCTGCAGCCCCTGCTCGACAGCGAGCGCGGCGCCATCGGCGTGGTCTTCTCCGCCACCCACTCGAACGAGGACAACTGGGTGCTCGGGCGGCTGGCGCACGAGTTCCTCGGCCTTCAGCGCGCGTACATCGCGGCCAGGGCGCCGGTGCCCGAGCGCGCCGACAAGATCCTGCGCGACGCCGACGTGAACCCGAACCTGAAGGGCGCGCGCGCCGTCGCGGGCGCCTTCGGCCAGAGCGGCCAGGGCGACCTGGTCGCGCTCGCCGCCGACCTGCGCTCGGGCAAGCTGCGCGGCCTCATCGTCCTGGGTGACGTCGTGCTGCCCGACGACGTCGTCGACGCCGCCGCGCGCCTGTCGGCGCTGGTGCTGGTGACCACGCACCAGGGCGCGCTCGAGCGCGCCGCCCACGTGGCGCTGCCCGCGGCCGCCTGGCCGGAGATGCACGGCACCATCACCAATCGCGACGGACGCGTGCAGCGGATGCGCGCCGCGTACGAACCGGCCGGCAAGGCTCTACCCGCGTGGGAGCTCCTGGCCAAGCTGGCGCGCAAGCTGGGCGCCACGATGGAATACCCGTACCCCCGCGCCATCTTCAAGGAGATGGTCGAAAAGGTGGCCGCGTTCGCCGGCGCCGAGTGGGGCAAGGAAGCGCAGCTGGTGCAGCTCCGCTTCGCGAACTCGAGGGGCTAGACCGTCATGTGGATGGCACTGCTGCTGGGTTCGATCAAGTGGCTCGGGTTGATCATGGGCTTCGTCATGCCGGTCGCGTCGCTGCTGACGTGGGCGGAGCGCCGGCAGTCGGCCATGATGCAGGACCGCCTGGGCCCCAACCGCGCCAACATCGGCAACGTCAAGCTGTGGGGCATCCTGCACTTCGTCGCCGACGCGCTGAAGATGATGTTCAAGGAGGACTTCGTGCCCGCGCGCGCGCACCGCGCGCTGTTCACGCTGGCACCGCTCCTGGCCATCATCCCGGTCTTCATCGCCTTCGCGATCATTCCGTTCGGGCCGCCCGTCTATGCGCACCACCTGCTCGAGACGCTCGACCCGTACAAGGTCCCGGTCGGCGGCGGTGAGCCGCTGCAGGTGATCACGGTCGAGTTCGGCCTGCTGTTCTACTTTGCCGTGGCGTCGATCGCCAACTACGGCACCACGCTGGCCGGCTGGGCCTCGTACAACAAGTGGGCGCTGCTGGGCGGCCTGCGCGCCTCGTCGCAGATGATGTCGTACGAGGTCGCCATGGGTCTGTCGATCCTGGGCGTCTTCCTGGTCACGGGCACGCTCGAGCCGGGCAAGATCGTCGAGTGGCAGGGCCCGAACCCGCTGCACTGGGGCGTGTGCGTGCAGCCGCTCTCGTTCATCCTGTTCTTCGTCGCGGCGGTGGCCGAGACCAAGCGCGCGCCCTTCGACATTCCCGAGGGCGAGCCCGAGATCGTGGGCTACTTCGTCGAGTACTCGGGCCTGCGCTTCGGCCTGTTCTTCCTGGCCGAGTTCATCGAGGTCGCCTTCGTCGGCGCCCTCATCACCACGGTGTTCTTCGGCGGCTACCACATCCCGGGCCTGTACCAGGATGGCTTCTACTTCGCCGACTGGTACGTGAACCTGCCGCACATCGTGGTGGTCGTGCTGCAGGTGGTCGCGTGGACGCTCAAGGTGGTCTTCTTCTGCTGGTTCCAGCTGCTCATCCGCTGGACCCTGCCGCGCCTGCGCCCCGACCAGCTGATGGACCTGGGCTGGAAGAAGCTGCTGCCGCTGTCGATGCTCAACGTTCTCGGCACCGCCGCGGTCATGACCTGGTGGCGCTGATCTAGTTTCCTGGCGAGACTGCAAAGAGGTAACCCGATGTCTGCTGCACACGACGAACATGCCCACGCGGCTCCTGCTCACGGTAGCGGGCCGCGCGTGCTGTCGGTGTCCGAGAAGAACCCCAAGGTACGCACGGTGCAGGTGGAGCGTCCACCCATGGGCATCGAGCGCGCCTTCCTGCCCGCGGTGGTGAAGGGCCTGGCCATGACGGCCAAGCACTTCTTCAAGAACACCTTCCGCGGCGTGGTGAAGTCGAACGAGATGCAGACCATCGAGTACCCCGACGTCAAGCCGAGCTACCCGGCGCGCTACCGCGGCCTGCACCGGCTGATGCACCGCGAGGACGGCTCGGTCCGCTGCGTCGCCTGCATGATGTGCCCGACGGTGTGCCCGGCGCACTGCATCACCATCCATCCGGGCGAGCGCGCCGACTCGAACGAGAAGTACCCGGTGGTCTTCGAGATCGACGAGCTGCGCTGCGTGGTCTGCGGCCTGTGCGTCGAGGCCTGCCCGTGCGACGCCATCCGCATGGACACCGGCGTGCACATGCACCCGGTGCAGAGCCGCGGCGACGCCGTGCTGGGCAAGGTCGACCTGATGAAGCTGGGCGTGCAGTCGACCGCCGTGCAGGGCGGCCTCGACGGCGACTGGCGCAGCCAGGACGACGCCGACAGCCGCAGCGCCGAGAGCGCCGCACCCGCCGCGCCCCGGTAGTCGCCCGCGCCTTCGCGGCCCGTGCTGGGCGCACACCGCACCCGCCGCGCACCAGCACGCCTCGATTCCTCCAGCCAGCTTGCTCCGTCGCTGTGCGTCACGCAACGGGTGCTGCGTCTTTGTCGTAGAACAGCCGTGTCAAGCCTTGATCATCGAGCGTGTCCTTCTTACGCTTGATCTCGAAGACCCGACTGCAAGGTGCGACAGGAGGATAAATTCTTTTCCCTACGATTGCTAAACCAGGGATCCGCCACTGGCCGTGGCGTGCAAGCCCACGCGTTGGGAAGCCCAAATCGGCTAACTAGCGGAGCCCACCTACGGATGTAGGGGTTTAGATTCATCCACCATCGGCCCTGCGGGGGTTTTCGTTGTTTCACTGCGGCCCGGGCGGCAACGTCCGGGCCGTTTTTTTGCCCGAATCCGGTGCGATTCCGCGCCAGTTGGCCCGGTGCGTTGAATGCACCGCGGGGCGGCGTCGTCGACTAGACTGCCGCCATGCCGAAGTCGAGCTCGAAGTCGAAAGTCCCTTCGTTGCTGCTGCTGGGCCTCCTGGGCGCCGCAGCGTCGTCGCTCCTGGTCAGCCCTGCGCCCGCGTACGCCTGCTCCTGCTCGCGCCCGGGCGTCGAGGTGGCGCCTGGCGCGGGCGTGGCCGCGCCGATCAACACGGTCGTACGCGTGTCCTGGTGGATCGGCGAGGTCAAGGTGGACGAGTCGACGCTGCAGGTCGCTCCCGCCGCCGCCGCCGCCAGCGCGGGCAAGCCCAGGAGCAAGAAGGACAAGGACAAGGTCGCCGATCCGGTCGAGTCGGAGACGAGCGCCTTCACCGCCGGCCAGGTGCGCACGGTCACCTTGCGGCCCAAGCTGCCACTCGAGCCGGAGACCCGCTACGAGGTGCGCGCCGCGTCGGTGGCGGGCGAGAAGCTGGGCGTGATCGGCGAGTTCACCACCGGCCCGGCCGCCGACGACAAGCCGCCCGAGTGGGCAGGCGTGAGCAAGGCCATCTACGTGCACCAGCCGGCCGTGTGCTGCAACTGCTCGACCAACGACCCGTACGCCCAGATCGACCTGGCCGACGCCGGCAACACCAGCGACGACGCCACCCCGCCCGCGGCGCTGGTCTACGGCGTGTGGCTCGACGACGGCAGCAAGCTAGAGCCGGGCGCGGCGCCGGCCGGGCAGCCCGTGGTCGTCACGCGCGCATGGAGCGGCAAGCTCTACCTCGGCCACAAGTCGGAGTGCGCGCCGGTCAACTTCGAGCTGCCCGGCAAGGCGACCACGGTCAAGCTGCGCGTGGCGCCCATCGACCTGGCCGGCCACGTCGGCAAGGTGGTCAACGTCAGCGTCGACGTGCCCAAGCCCAAGGAACCGCCGGCCAGGCCTCCCGCGAAGCGGTGACACGCGCTACGCCTCGCCACGGATCCGGTCGTGGTAACGTCCCGCGCCATGGCCTGGGACAAGATCAAGTCGCTCTTCGTCGTCACCGATTCGAAGCCTTCGTCGGGCGCGACGGCCTCTGCCGAGGACATGGCCGCCATCGAAGCCGAGCTGGCCAAGTTCAAGCTGCCCGAGGACGCGCCGACCGCGCTGCCGGCCAGCACCTCGCCCGAGCAGCTGGCCGGGACCATCGACTTCCAGGCGCTCTACGACCAGGCTGGCATCCCCAACACCGACGAGGTCGAGGCGCTGGAGAAGTTCCTCGGCGGGCTGGAGAGCTCGCTGCCGCAGTCGTCCAAGCTGGCCGCGGCCAAGGCCTTCCTGGGCGCCATCGGCAAGGCACCCCAGGACGTGCTCACCGACGCGGGCCGCAAGATCCAGGTCGTGCGCGGCGTCGACGAGGCCAAGCGCGGCGCCACCGAGGCGACCCGCCAGACGCACCAGGAAGCCATCGCCGAGCTGCAGAAGCAGATCGAGGAGCATCGCGCCGCCATCGAGGCGGCCGCGCGCGACTTCGAGAACGTCAAGGAGCAGTGCGTGGTCGAGGAAGCGCGCCTGCAGGGCGCGCGCATCTTCTTCGGCGGCGTCGAGGGCGCGTCCGCGCCGGCCGGCAGCAAGCCGTAGCGGCGCACGCCCGCGCCGCGCCGCGCCGGATCCAGAGAGTTGAAACGCCAGGGCTGGCGTTTAAAAATTCTGCCTCTGCCCTCGGCGCCTCGGCGTTTCCAATTCCGGTCCGGTCCGGCTCCGCCTCGGGCACGCGCCGCCTAGAGCGTCGTGAAGCGCTGCTTGACCTCGCGCTCGAGCTTCACGAACCTGGGCTCCAGCTCCACGTCGTCGCGCCAGGCCAGGCCTTCCGCGACCAGGTCGTAGGTGGCCTGGATCTTCGCGCCCGAGATCACGCCACCCTCGGCGTTGCGGCTGCGGCCCAGCATGAACACGGTGTCGGAGACCAGCAGCGCCGAGCGGATGTCGTGGGTCACGATGATGAGCGTGTTCAGCTCGTCCAGGTGCGCGACCTCGACCAGCAGCTTGATGGTCGCGTCGAGCGCCGCAGGATCCAGGCCGGAGAACGGCTCGTCGAGCAGGAGCAGCTTCTTCTGCACCACGATCTGCTGCGCGATGGCCACGCGCTGGCGCTGCCCGCCCGAGAGCTGCGCCGGCCAGTAGCTGGCCCGCTCGCCCAGGCCGAAGCGCCCCAGCAGCTCGGCCGAGCGCTGGCGCGCCACCGGGCGCGACAGCCCGTTGGCACGCCCGGCCACCTCCAGGTTGGCGAGCACGCGCCGGTGCTTGAGCACGGGGTAGTTCTGGAACACCACGCCGACCTCGCCCGCCTCGGGCGGCTTGCCGTCGGGCCCGATGACCCCGCCCTTGTCGGGCGTGTCGAGGCCGGCGATGAGACGCAGGAGGCGCGTCTTGCCCACGCCCGACGGGCCGAGGAGCGCCACGATCTGCCCGGTCGTCTTGCCCGGCTGCACGCGGTCCTTCACCTGGAAGGTCAGGCCTTCCAGGATGGGGTTGCCGCCCAGCTGCAGGTGCAGATCGCGAACGTCGAGAAGAACGTCTCCCTCGGCCATCAGCGCCTCGCCCGTTCGAGCACGGCGTACGGACACAGGATGCGTGTCAGCGCGCCGATCAGATAGTCCAGCACCAGGCCCACGAACAGGATGACGAACAGGATCGCGTAGACCTCGGCCAGCTTGAAATACTTGTTCTGGTTCAAGATCATCGCGCCCAGGCCGCCCTCGGCGCGCGAGATGCCCTCGACCATGGTGATCATGGTCCAGCCGATGGCCAGGTTCTGCCGCAGCACGTCGAGGGCGCGGTCGAGCGTGCCGCGAATGACCACGTCCCACACGATGCGCGCCTCCGAGGCGCCCATCACGCGCATGTGGTCGTAGCTCTCGCGCGGGATCTCGAGCACCACCTGCGCCATGGCGGTGACGAAGAAGGTGGTCATGCCGAACGTCAGCAGGGCCACCTTCAGGCTGTAGCCACCGCCGGTCCACAGCGTGAACGGCACGACCAGGCCGGTGAGGCCGAGGAAGCGCAGCTTGGACACCGCCTCGACCAGCGGCCGCAGCGCGCCGATGACCGTCGCGTACGACAGCAGCAGCGACAGGATCAGCGTGTACAGCGTGGCGTGGAAGATGAGCTGCATGGTCACGAACAGCTCGGGACCCATGCCGTGCGTCCACCACAGCGAGCCGAGCGCGTTCCACACCTCGACCGGCCGGGGCAGCGTGGCCCAGGGCGAGGCGATCCACAGCAGCAGCACCAGCCCCGCCCACGCCGCGGCGAAGGCCAGGAACATGGTGCGGTCGATGGGACGGTTGGGCAGGAACGCGTTCTTCCACGCGTGCAGCCCGGTGGGCTTGCCGGCCATGCGCGCTATTCGACCGTGCCGAGGATGATCTCGACGCGCCGGTTCTTGCCGCGCCCGTCATTGCTCGAGTTCGACGCCAGCGGCTGGGTCTGGCCGTGCGCGAACACCTTGATGCGACCCTCGGGGAAGTTGGTCGCCGACTTGCCCTCCAGCCACGCCTTGACCGCGAAGGCGCGGTCCTCCGACAGCTGCATGTTCTTGTCGGGCGCGCCCTGGTTGTCGGTGTGGCCGTGGATCTCGATGGCCGCGCCGCCGGCGATGACCAGGTCCTTGAGCAGGCTCTCGAGCGTGGCCGTGGTCGCGGGCGTGAACTTGGCGCTGCCCGACTGGAACTGGATGTCCCACGACTTCTTGGAGATGACCTTGGTGACCTTGTCGGCCTTCTCGAACTTGGCCGTGTCGGCGGTCGTGGTCGCGGGCGCCGTCACGTTCAGCTCCTTGACGTACGAGGTGTCGAGGATCTGCGCCACCGGGTAGTACGAGGGCATGAGATCCGGATACTGCGCCTTCACGATGTCGGCGAAGACCGAGTAGGTCGCGGCGAACAGGTTGGTCGATCCCTGCGCCAGGCCGAACAGCTCCAGGTTGTCGGCGAGGTTGTTGACCGCCGAGCCGCCCAGCTCGACGTCCACGCCCTGCTTGTCCTTGACCGTCTGCACGGTGAAGTACTTGTGCCAGTAGTCGGCGTCCTTCTCGTTGTAGACGAGGGCGCTGATCGCCGACGCCTGCTTGAGCGCGCCGTCGTCGTTCTTGATGCGGTCGCCGGCCTCGAAGGTGGCCGCCAGCATGCCCTTGACCAGCTCGCGGTTCTCGTTCATCCACTTCTTGTTGCCGATGATGACGTTGGGCATCTGCGAGCGGTATTCCTTGGTCGAGACGATCGACACCAGGCCGCCCTTCTCCTCTGCCGCCGTCACGTCGCCGGGCGTCCAGGTGACCACGCCCTGCACACACTTCTTCTCGCTCTGGCCGCTCTTGACGTTCTTCAGATCGGTGCAGAAGCCGGTGACGTACTTCTGCGCCGCGTCGATGTAGTCGTTGGCCGCGACCCAGTTGAGCGCGTTGGGGTCGTAGACCTTGTCGTCGGGGTTGTTGGGGATGCCGTTGTCGCCCAGCCACTTCATGGCGATGTTCCAGTCGCCGTCGCGCAGGTAGCCGGCGACCAGGCCGCCGCGCGCCGCCTGCGGGTTGGCCTTCCACTCGGCCGGGCCCATGAACTTGTCCTCGCCGCGGCTGTAGCCGGCCGAGCCCACGACCACCGCGGTGTAGTCCGGTCCCAGCTTGGTCAGGCGGTCGTTCAGGCCCTTCAGGAAGGACGCCGAGCCGTCGCCCATGATGGCGACGAAGTGCGCGCCCTCGCCCGGGTTCTTGTCGCCGCTCTTGAGCTTCTCGGCGAAGGTGAGCAAGAGGCTCTGCATGGTGTCGACGTTGTCCTCGCGGATGAGCTTCAGGTTCACGCCGTGCTTGCACATGGCGCTGTCCGCGACCGCCTGCTTGCCGCCGGTGGCCAGCATCACGCCCGCCTGCGCATTCCAGGCCCACAGGTAGAAGCGCACCTCCGGCTTCTCGGCGCACCCGGGTGGACCGCCGGCGGGGACCGCGGCGGTCTTGCCGTCGGGCAGGTTGGCCTTGGGCGGCACGACCGAGCCGCCGCCCCCCGCCTTGGCCTTGGCTCCCGGCGCCAGGCTGTCCTTGTACCTGTACACGGCAGCGCCCACGGCGCCGAGCACCACCAGCGTGACGAGAGCCTTCGAAAGCGGTGTGAGCTTCACTCTATGTTCCTCCGACGGAGAATATCGGGCCTGGGTATGACGCAGTCAAGCGATGCACCGTGCTAGGCTGTGATGGATTGCATGAGCGACGCGCTCAACAAGAAGTCGAATCCCGGGCTCATCAAGCGTGCATTCGCCAATCAGTACAACTACATCTTGCTGGGTGGCGCGGGCTTGTTCGCCCTGGCCACGTTCTCGTGGCTTCCGCTCATCATCGGCGCCGGCATCGAGACGCTGTGGCTGGTGCTGGGCGCCGACTCGGTGCCCTTCCGTCGCTGGGTGCTGCAGCAGGAATCGAAGGAAGCCCAGGAAGATCTCGAGCGCCAGGCCAAGGCCGCGCTCGCCGAGCTGGGCCCGGAGTACATCGAACGCTTCGACGAGCTGCGCCGCATGTCGGAGGAGATCCAGGATCTGGGGCAGAAGAATCGCAGCCTGGAGGCGCGCATCATCGAGAACGAGATGGCCAAGCTGGGCCGGCTGCTGCATTCGTTCCTGCAGATGGCGGTCGTGCACCAGCGACTGGGCACGTTCCTCGACGGTGACGACGCCAACGACATCGAGCAGGACATCCGCCAGACCGAGAACGACCTGCGCAGCGAGAAGAACCGCGAGGTCGCCGCCGGCCTGCGCCAGAGCCTGGGCCTGGCGCAGCGGCGCCTGCAGCAGCACGTGCGCATCTCCGACATGCACCGCCTGCTGACCGTCAAGATGGGCACGCTGGAGAAGTCGTTCCAGTTCCTGCGCTCGCACATCCTGGGCGTGGGCACGCGCGAGGAGCTGGCGCAGGAGATCGACGATCTCATCATCGGCGTCGAGTCGGTGGAGAGCCTGAGCGAGGAGACCTCGGGCCTGCTCACGGATCTCGAGCGCGCGCGCGCGGCGCGCGCCGGCAAGAGCGCGGTCAGGGGATAGCGGGCACCGGCGGCAGGCCGCCGTGGCTCTCGGGCGCGACCGTGGGCAGCGTGGGCATGGGCGTGCCCGGAATGTGGCGCGGCGCGCGCTGGCGGGCGCCGCTCTGCTCCAGCACCATGGCCGCGACCTTGCCGTCCTTGTCGCGCTCGAACTCCACCTTGGCGTCGACGACGCGCAGGTAGAAGCGGTCGGATCCGAGCGCCCACAGGCCCATCTCGGCCTGGCCCGGCTGGCTGGCCTGCAGGCGCAGGTGCTCGCCCACGCGCCACACCTTGATGATGAACTTGTCGGTGATGGGGTACTCGCCCACGTATTCGTCGAGCTTGGCAGTGTCCAGCTTGACCGTGGGCGAGAGCTTCATCGGCTCGGCGCGAATGCCATTCCAGGCCTGCGCCAGGCTGATGCCGACCTTGTTGATGACGTCGTCGCTGCCGTTGGCGAGCACGACGATGCCGCGCTTGCGCGCGCGGTCGAATGCCACGTAGCTGCGGAAACCGCCCGTGCCGCCATTGTGCCAGTGGCGCTGGCCGTCCCTGGTGATCAGCCAGCCGAGGCCGATCTTGCCCCCGCCGCCCGCCTCGGCGCGCTCCTCCTGGGTCTTGTCCATGGCCGCGCGCAGGGGCGCGGGCACCTCGGCCTCGGGCAGGAGGCCCATCTCGGCGCGCACGAAGCGCGCCAGGTCGCGCGCGCTCGAGCGCAGCACGCCCGCGCCGGCGAGCGCGTCGAAGTGCCAGGCGGGCACGGGCATGCCGTCGGCGTGGCCCTGCGCCTGGTGCGCTTGCGCTGCCTTGGGCACCTCGACGTACGTGCTCTTCATGCCCAGCGGCCGGGCGATGCCGTCGATGACCAGCCTGGCGTAGGGCACCTTGGCGCGCAGCGCCAGCGCGAAGCCGAGCAGGCCGCCGCCGGTGTTGGAGTACTCGAAGGCCGCACCCGGCGCGGTCGCCAGCGAGGCGTACGACAGGTACTTGTAGAGTCGCTTCGCGTCCCAGTCCTGGTACGGGTCGTTGGCATCCTTGGGCTCGCCCGGCGTGCGCAGCAGGCCCGAGCGGTGCGTGGCCAGCTGCTCGAGGGTGATCTTCTTGCCCTCCTTCTCGGGCACCTTGGTGCCCTTGGGCAGGAGGTGCCTTACGAGCATGTTCTGGAAATTTGGGAGTACCGCGACAAGAATGCTTCCGGCTCGCCAGAACGCTTTGCGTTGCCGGTAGTCCCGAAAGATGCCCAGGGGAACTGGAGAAAAACCATTCTGCCTGGA
>OBEQ010530536.1_pt1 | contig 18705 bp, 15 predicted proteins | sample 1670901 | NCBI WGS metagenome assembly OBEQ01 (sample SAMEA104232315, study PRJEB22302) | groundwater metagenome | biome: forest; feature: aquifer; material: groundwater | place: USA | collected 2011-08-07 | depth 5.4 m
AGGGTGAAAGGGTGCGGTAAGAGCGCACCGCGCGGCTGGTAACAGAAGCGGCACGGTAAACCCCACCGGGAGCAAGACCAAATAGGGATGGCGCCGCCTTGAGCGGCAGGCATGTTTCCGGGCCGCCATCCGGGTAGGTCGCGCGAGGCGTCTGGTAACAGGCGTCCCAGATGAATGGTCATCGCCTGTGCAAGCAGGTACAGAACCCGGCTTATAGGCCGTCTGGCGTTTATTTATGGTGATACCGCGCGTAACAGCGGCTGGTTCATGACGCGGTCTGCGGGCAAAGTAAAGCTTACGGCCGTGCCCTTGCCTGGGCGGCTCTTGATCCATAATGATCCGCCATGCAGTTCGATCAATGATTTGGAGAGTGGCAGGCCAAGACCAACACCGTCAAATTTACGCTGCAGACCGTTATCCACCTGACCGAATTTTTGCAAGACCCGGGGGATATCTTCCTGGTCGATGCCTATGCCTGTGTCAATGACGGTGACGCGCAGTTCTCTATCCCCGGAAATGCAGGCGTGCACACTGACCCGCCCGCCTTTCGGGGTGAACTTGATCGCATTGGATAATAGATTGATCAAAACCTGACGTATTTTGCGATCATCCGCAAAAACTTCCGGCAACATGGCAGGAGCGCGGTTGACAAGGTTGACGCCGGAATTTTTTGCTTGTGCACTTACCTGTGCGAGGCAGTTCATGATAAGTTCATCGAAATCACAATCGTGCTCATGGAGCTTCATCTGGCCGCTCTCAACCTGCGCCACGTCAAGCACGTCATTTACCAGGCCAAGAAGGTGTGTGCCGCTGCGATAAATATCATCAGCGTATTCCTTGTATTGGTTATTCCCCATGGGGCCAAATAATTCACCGGACATGATTTCGGAAAAGCCGATAATTGCATTCAGCGGGGTACGCAATTCATGGCTCATATTGGCCAGGAACAGGGTCTTGGTATCATTTGCCAGCACGGCTTGGCGCCGCGCCATTTCAAGTTCCTGCTCGCGCTCTTTACCGCGTGTCACACTATAGCGCAGCAGGCCAAGTGCAGTTCCAACACCAAAATACCGGCCTTGATCGGTGATAATGAACCCCTTTAACAGCGCATTCGGGTTTTCATTCAGGATAAGTGCGCCAACCAATCCAATGCTGGATGCCTTGTCAACGATGAATGGACTGGTGTCCATGGCATGTACGATGGATTTTTTGTCAAATAATGCATGACCGAATTGATTGGAAAACAGCAGGAGGAATGTGTCCCGGTTAACCAGGCCTATAGGCCGTTCATCGTCGACTACAGCAGCGGTCACTATGTCCGGGTTTTTTGAAAAAAACTCGCAGACCTCAAAACAGGATAATTCTTTTGAGAATGGGGCGAGATCAAGCGCCAAGCTTCCAATCTCATTCGATACGCCATGATTAGAAGACATTGTTATCGTGCCCCAACACGCATTAAACTGCCGTCAAAAGTAATATTAGAGACAATATAAATGCTTTAGTTTACAAACCTATGACGTTTTCATTACATTTTCCGTATAAGTATAATAAATAATTAATTAAAGTTGATAATGTGATTTATATACATATATGTACTGCGTATACGTAATATTTTTTCTTAATTTTTTATTAAAAAAATAGAATACAGCCAAAAATTATCAATATTTATTTATTTTCATCTATTATTGTTATTTTCTAAAAAGGTGAGCGTCAGCCTGTTATGTTTTTTAATGGTGATGCGCAGAAACTATGCCTGTATCATGTGAGCAAGGAGACAACATTTATTGATGTAATGCGTATTAGGGTTTAGTCTGGCGCTAATGTCGCATGGTTCACACAGGTGGGATTTTTAAAACATAACAAGAACGCGGAGTTGTGCTGGAAAAAATCATGTAAATAGCCAATTTCCCATCATTTATCCATTGATATCCATCAAAAACCCATCTATACCCATACATGCCCTTTTTGAGGCGTGTATGGTGTGTTATGTGTGGTGTGTGGGGTCATTCCTTTATGACTTTCTTGCAACTTTGAATTGAGTTGACCCGCTAAACTACCCTTTTGCACACCTCGATCTGGCCAACGCCACTGAGAGGTTTGGGCGGCATGAACGGGTTTCTGTCTTATTCGTTACACCGGGTAGACAAAAAGGGACGGGTCTCTGTTCCCTCGCAGTATCGCGCCTATCTCATGTCAAAAGAGATGACATCTTTCGTGTGCTTTCCCTCTCTGCTGGGGCCGTGGTTGCAAGCTGTCACACCGAAACAGATGCAGGCCTTCATGGGGCAGCAGAATCCGCTTGGGGCCTTCGGCGGTGAAGTTGAAGCTTATCCCACGCTGATATGTTCCCAGGCGGCGGAATTGATCCCGGATAGTGACGGGCGAATTGTTTTACCGCCGGAATTTCTTACCCATGCCAGAATCGACGAAGATATCGCCTTTGTCGGGCAGGGGAATTATTTCAGCCTATGGTCACCCCCCTTGTTTGAGGCGGAAAAAGTAAAGTTGCACGAACGCGCCATGGCCGCGCGTTCTGACTGGGCCGCGCCAATTCTAAATGCTGGTCATGTTGCCGCCACAAATATGCGTTCGGATGGCGCCCATGACTAGACAGCGCAAAAACCGGGTTGCGCACGAGGAAGACGGGCCGCACGTCGCCGTGATGGCGCAAGAGGTGGTGGACGCCCTGGCGGCACATGATGGGGGCGTTTACGTGGATGGCACTTTTGGCGCGGGCGGGTATAGCCGTAAGCTGTTACAGGCAGCCGATTGTATCGTTGTTGCGATGGATCGTGATCCGGCGGTGGCGCCTATTGCGCTGGCGTTGGCGCAGGAATTTCCTGACCGGCTGCATCTTATAAATGCCTGCTTTGGTGATATGGCCGAACTGTTGCCACAAGCAGGCTTTGCCGCTGCCGATGGCGTTACGTTTGATCTTGGCGTTTCGTCCATGCAGATCGATCAGCCCGCGCGGGGCTTTTCCTTTCAGAAAGATGGGCCGTTGGATATGCGCATGGGCAGTGATGGGCCGTCTGCTGCGGATGCGGTGAATAATTTGTCCGCAGAGGCATTGGCCGCAATCTTTTATTATTATGGCGAGGAGCGCCGCTCCCGGGCCATTGCAAAGGCGATCGTTGCGGAAAGAGCAGAGAGCCCGATTACACGCACCCTGCAACTGGCGCGGATTGTGGCGGGTGCTTTGGGCGGGCGGGCGGCGGCAGGTGGCAAACATCCCGCGACCCGCACCTTTCAGGCGCTGCGCATTTATGTGAATGACGAACTGCATGAACTTGCCCGTGGCCTGCAAGCGGCAGAGAAACTTCTGAAACCATCGGGAAGATTGGCGGTGGTTTCTTTTCACAGTCTGGAAGACCGGCTGGTCAAACAATTTTTTGCCGTGCGTTCTGGCGTTCGTCCGGCTACGTCACGTCATCAGCCGCCAGATGATTCGGTACAGCCTGCGCCAAGTTTCAAATTGCTATGGAACGGTGCGCGCAAACCGGGCGAAGCGGAAATCAACGCTAACCCGCGGGCGCGCTCGGCGCATTTGCGGGCGGGTGAACGCACTGCAGCCGGCGTGTGGCCGGTCAGTAATACGGCAATGTTTGCTGGTGCGCCTGCATCCATTGCAGATGCATTCGGAGGGGGAAACTAGATGCTTCGGTTTGTGACCTTGTTCGTGTTTATTTTACTGTTTGGCGTCTCTGCCGGTCTGTACCATGTAAAATATTCCGTCGACCGCATGGAACGCCAGGGCCTTAGCCTGAAAGCGAAAATCGCTGAAGAACATGCGGCGATCCGCATTCTTGATGCGGAATGGAGCAGTCTCAATCGCCCGGAAAGATTGCAGAAGTTAAGCAGCCGTTATCTTGAACTTGCCCCGGTGGAAGTCGTACAGGTAGTGAACTTTGCCGCGATCCCTGAAAAGTCGTCAGAGCCAGCAGGCGGGAGCGATCCGCTATTGGCCAAGGCGCCAGCAGCGATACCTGCAAAATCACAGGGTAAAACCTTTGCCGCAACACCAGCCGCTTCGATGGTGGAAATCCGCTGATGGTAACACCCCTGCACCGTAAACATCGTGTGCATGTGCCAAGTGACATGGTTGGCACAGAGGGGCAGCCCTGGCTTTCGGGACGGAATAATCGTGCGATAGATCTTGGCCGTAACAGGCTATTGATGGCTGGTGCGATATTCCTGTTTGGATTTTCCGCGATTGCGGCGCGCCTGATCGAGCTGGCGCTGCCCTTCGGACAAAAGCAAAATATGATGCAACTTTCTGCAGGCGCCCTGGCGCCAGTAGAGCGGGCGGATATTGTCGACCGGAATGGCATCGTTATCGCCACCAATCTGAAAACCGCATCGCTGGAAGCCGATACGACGGAAGTGCCGGACCCTGCTGCTGCAATACAAAGCCTGTCGCAGGAATTGCCAACGCTTGACGCCAAGCGCGCCAGCAAGCAGTTGGTCAGTGGCAAACGCTATGTGGTGCTGCATAATGATCTCAGCCCGCGTCAGCAGCAAGCGATAAATGCACTTGGTATTCCCGGGTTTCGCTTCACCAGTGATGAGCGCCGGATTTATCCGCAGGACAATCTCACAGCCCATGCGGTTGGGTATGTGGATATCGACAATCATGGCCTGTCCGGTATTGAGCGCGCAATGGATGCGCGCCTGAACCAGGGCGGGGCGCCACTGCAATTAACGCTTGATCTGCGTGTACAGCATGCACTGCGCGACGAGATGAAGCAGGCAGTTGCCAAGTTCCACGCCATTGGCGCTGCTGGCCTGATCATGGATGTAAACAATGGTGAGGTGCTGGCGCTGGCGTCGCTGCCGGATTTTGATCCCAATGGCAAACAGCAGAACAAGGACGAGGCGCAATTCAACCGGGTGACGCTTGGCACTTATGAAATGGGATCAACTTTCAAGGTGTTTACAACGGCGATGACCCTGGATGCGGGACTTGCCGGTCTTGATGATATTTATGACGCCACGGATCCAATCCGAATTTCCCGGTTTACCATCAGTGATTTTCACGCCAAGCGCCGCCCCTTATCTGTGACGGAAATATTTCTTTATTCATCCAATATAGGTGCTGCAAAAATGGCGCTGCATGTGGGTGGTAAAGGACAGAAAGATTTTCTGGGCAAGCTTGGGATGATGCGGCGTCCGGATTTTGAACTTCGGGAACTGGGTAACCCGACCTGGCCACGCCTCTGGCAGGACGTCAGCACCATGACGGTCGCATTTGGCCATGGTATGGCTGTCAGTCCGCTGCAGCTTTGTGTCGGCGTGGCGTCCTTGGTCAATGGCGGCCGGCTTGTCCGCCCAACGCTGGTGCGTTATGCGGCTGACGCAAAGATTGAGCCAGGCCCGCAAGTGGTCTCGGAGAAAACCAGTAAACAGATGCGCTATCTCATGCGCCTAGTGGTGGCTTCGCCCGAAGGTACGGGTAAACAGGCTGATGTGCCGGGTTATGAAGTGGCGGGTAAAACTGGCACTGCCGATAAGCAGGTGTCAGGACATTACCGGAAAGATGCGCGCATTTCTTCGTTCGTGGGCATGTTCCCGGCGTCTCAGCCGCGCTATCTGGTTTTTGTAATGCTGGACGAGCCAAAAGGTATCAAGGAGACATTCAATTTTGCGACTGCGGGCTGGACTGCGGCGCCGGCAGCCGGTGCTGTGGTGCGCCGTATTGCACCGATGCTGGGTGTGGCGCCGATTCCGGTGGAAGTAGAAGGTGCACGGCTGGCGGCGTTTGGAGGTGTGAATTAATCATGCGGCTTGCCGATCTTATAGGTTCAGCCATGCCGGTAATTTCCGACCCGATGCTGGAGATTACAGGTTTGACCGCAGACAGCCGCGAAGTGCGGCCGGGATTTTTGTTTGCGGCGCTGCCGGGGGTGCGTGACGATGGGGCAAGTTATATTGCGGATGCGCTGGAACGGGGTGCGGCGGCGATACTGGTAACGCCGCATATCGCGGCCAGGTGTGGAAGAAATGCACTTGGCGGCAAGGCGCAATTGCTGACGGACAATAATCCGCGCCGCCAATACGCGCAGCTTGTGGCGCGTTATTATGGCGCACAGCCGGAAACCATTGCCGCAGTTACCGGAACAAACGGGAAAACTTCAGTCGCGGATTTCTGCCGCCAGATATGGGGGCGGCTTGGGCGGCGGGCTGCCAGTATCGGCACCCTGGGCGTTATTGGAAAAAATCTTGGTGATATGAATATTGGGGGCGGGCATGTTCATACGACGCCGCCGCCAGAAATTCTGTATCCAGCGCTGACACGTCTGCACGATAGCGGTATTTCCCATGTGGCAATTGAAGCGTCCAGTCATGGTCTGGCCCAGTATCGTCTGGATGGTGTGCGGCTTAGCGCCGCCGCCATCACAAATATTACGCGCGACCATATGGATTATCATGACAGCGAGGCAAGCTATACATACGCTAAGCTGCGGCTGTTTGGTGAAGTGCTGCCGCCGGGCGGCGTTGCAGTGCTCAATCGCGAGGATGCGAGTTACAGCGAGGCCGAGGCGCTGAGTTGGGCGCGCGGGCATCGGATTATCTCCGTGGGCGGGCGTTATGGCGATCTGCGCATTCTCAGCGCCGATCCGCATTCGCGTGGTCAGCGCTTGCGGATTGCCTATGAGGCGCGGGAATGGGAAGTCGAGCTTCCGTTGATTGGCCGCTTTCAGGCGATGAATGTGCTGGTCGCTGCGGCGCTGGTGATCGGCTGCGGCGAGGATCCGGACGATGTGTTTGGCGCCATGCCGGAATTGGCTGGCGCGCCGGGCCGTCTCGAAATGGCTGGAGAAACGCCAGGCGGCGCCAGCGTGCTTGTCGATTATGCCCACACGCCAGAAGCCCTGCGAACGGTGCTTGAGGCGGTGCGGCCATTCTGCAAGGGCAGACTGCATTTGCTGTTCGGCTGCGGCGGTGACAGGGATCTGGGCAAGCGCGCACTGATGGGCGCGGTTGCGCGCGAACTCGCGGATCAGGTGACAATCACGGACGATAATCCGCGATCAGAGGATCCCGCAGCGATTCGTGCGGCAATCCTGTCTGCATGCCTGGGCGCAACCGAAATAGCGGAACGCGCCATCGCCATTCGCTTTGCAGTAGCGAATCTTTCATCTGACGATATGTTGATCGTTGCCGGCAAGGGACATGAGTCGGGGCAGGAGATTGCAGGCGTAATCACCCCGTTCAATGACCGGCAGGAAGTCATCCGCGCAATTGAGGAATTGGCGCTAAAAGGAAATAGCCGTGGCTGAAGCTAGGGGCGCAACAGAACCACTTTGGACTGCAGCACTTGCGGCTGCGGCGGCTTCCGGGCGTAGCATTGGCGAATGGCAGGCGACGGGCGTTTCCATAGACAGCCGCAGTGTTGCTGAAGGTGATCTTTTTATCGCATTACGCGGTCCGTCCAACGATGGACACGCCTTTGTCGCAGATGCATTGGCCAGAGGCGCCGTGGCGGCGATGGTTGATCATGTTCCTGATGGGGTGGCGATTGGCGCGCCATTATTACTGGTTACGGATACGCAGATCGGGCTGGAGGCATTAGGGGCTGCGGCGCGAGCCCGTACAGCAGCGAAGATTGTTGCTGTAACGGGAAGTGCGGGCAAAACCGGCAGCAAGGAAATGTTGCGCATGGCGCTGGGGCGGCAAGCACGCACCCATGCCTCCGAGGCATCCTATAATAATATGTGGGGGGTTCCGCTTAGTCTTGCCCGCATGCCACGTGCGACGGAATTTGGCGTTTTCGAGATCGGAATGAACCACGCCGGCGAAATTACACCATTGACGAAGCAGGCGCGGCCCCATGCAGCTATCATAACGACGATTGCGCCTGCGCATGTCGGGCATTTTAACTCCCTGAGGGAAATTGCCGAAGCCAAATCGGAAATTTTCCTTGGTCTCGAACCAGGCGGCGTTGCGATCATCAATCATGATAGCGCCTTTTTCGATCTTATGTCGCGCCGCGCCAAAGATGCGGGCGTCGCGCAAGTGCTTGGTTTTGGAATGGCCGCAGATTCTGCGGCACGGCTTATAAAAGCGGTTCATCATGCGGATTGTTCCTGCATTTATGCGGAAATCTGCGGCCAACCGCTGACCTACAAGATTGGCTTTTCTGGCGCGCATTGGGTAATGAACAGTCTTGCTGTGTTAACGGCGGTTAAGGTTCTTGGCGGCGATCTTGCGCTGGCTGCTATTGCGCTGGCTGGGATGCGCCCGCTCGCCGGCCGCGGACGGCGTCATTATCTGCCAATTGCAGATGGTGTATTTACGCTGATTGATGAAAGCTATAACGCCAATCCGGGCTCTATGCAGGCGGCGCTGCTCAATCTTTCCGGACAGATGACTGAAGGCCGGGGCCGCAAAATCGCCGTGCTCGGCGATATGGCGGAGCTTGGCGAGGGGTCGGCGGATTATCATCGCGAACTGGCGCAGGTAATCGAAGATGGCCGTATTCAGCAGACCTTTACTGCCGGCGCGCAAATGCAGGTTCTGCATGACGCATTACCACTTAATTTACGCGCAGTGCACGCGGCGGACGCCGACGCCCTGATTGCGCCGCTTCGCGATGCGTTGCGGCCAGGCGATGTCGTGGTGGTGAAAGGATCCTATAGCAGCGGTATGGGTAAAATTGTGAAGGCTTTGTTGGCGCTTGAGGGGGCAGACCGGCAAATGTCAGGGGCGGGACTATCGCCGTCGAAACTAGAGGATGGCCGGGATGCTGTATAATTTATTTTTTCCGTTAGCAGATGATATAGGCCTGTTTAATTTATTTCGTTATCTGACGTTCCGGACGGGCGGGGCATTGATGACGGCGCTGTTTCTCAGTTTCCTGTTTGGCCCGGCAATTATCCGTCTGCTGAAGCGGCGTCAGCCCGGCGGGCAGCCAATACGTGAAGATGGCCCGCAAAGCCACATCATCACCAAAGCAGGCACCCCGACCATGGGGGGGGTTCTGATTTTGTTTGGCATAATGTCTGGCACGTTATTGTGGGCGGATTTGTCCAATCGCTATGTTTGGGCTGTGATGCTGGTTACCATCGGGTTTGGCTTGGTGGGGTTTGCCGATGATTATCTGAAAGTCACCAAGCGCAATAGCCGCGGCGTACCCGGCAGAATCAAGCTTGGATGCGAAATTGTTATCGCTGCTATCGCAGTATGGTGGATCAGTTCGATTGCAGCGCCAGCGCATGCGGATATGCTTGCAATCCCGTTTTTGAAAAATGTTCTGCTTGATCTGGGCTGGTTGTTCTTGCCGATGGCGGTATTTGTCATTGTTGGGGCATCCAATGCGGTGAACCTGACGGACGGCCTGGATGGGCTCGCCATCATGCCCGTCATGATCGCTGCAGCCAGCTTTGCGTTTATCGCCTATCTGGTGGGCCATGCCATCTATTCCAATTATCTTCAGATATTGCCTGTGCCGGGAGCCGGTGAATTGGCGGTTTTCGCGGGCGCCATTGTGGGCGCGGGGTTGGGATTTTTATGGTTCAACGCGCCGCCTGCAACGGTGATGATGGGCGATACCGGATCCCTGTCACTTGGCGGGGCGCTGGGCGCCATTGCTGTCGTGACCAAGCATGAGATTGTGCTGGCTATTATCGGCGGGCTGTTTGTGCTGGAGGCTGTATCGGTGATCGTTCAGGTCGCATCGTTCAAAATGACCGGCAAGCGTGTGTTTGCGATGGCGCCGATCCATCATCATTTCGAGAAGCGCGGTTGGGCAGAGCCGACAATTGTCATTCGTTTTTGGATCATTGCGCTGGTTCTGGCCATGATCGGGCTATCATCCCTGAAGCTGAGATAAAGCATGATTGCGGCACACGCCTTTTCGGGAAAGAAGACCGCCGTTTTCGGGCTCGCCCGGACGGGGATTTCTGCCGTACGGGCATTGCTGCAGGGCGGCGCAGAAGTGGTGGCGTGGGACGATTCACAGGCGCGCCGTAATGACGCCAGCACAGTTCTGGGTGCTGATGTGATGCTTGCCGATCTTGCGGTGATGGATTGGACAAAAATTGCTGCATTGGTGTTGAGTCCCGGCGTGCCGCTGCATTTCCCGGCCCCACATGCGGTGGTGCGCGCCGCCAGAGATGCGGGCTGCGAAATAATCGGTGATGTGGAACTGTTTTTCCGTGCACGGCGCGCAGGTTTTCCGGCGGCCAAACTGGTGCTGGTGACGGGCACGAACGGCAAATCAACCACGACCGCATTGATCGGCCATCTGGTGCGTGAGGCTGGGCTGGTGGTGCAGGTCGGCGGCAATATCGGTACGGCGGCGCTTGATCTGGAAAAACTCGGTCCCGGCGGGGGGGATGGGCTGGAAATGTCGTCTTATCAGCTTGATCTGACCGGCCCGACGGGGGCGGATGTGGCGGTCTGGCTAAATATAACCCCCGATCATATTGATAGGCATGGCAGCCTTGCGGGCTATGTTGCGGCGAAGCGGCGGATATTTGACGGGCTGGCGCAGAATGGCACGGCGGTGGTTGGCATAGATGATACGCACGGGGTGAATGTTTGTGATGCGTTACGGGCCTGCGGGGTGCGGGTCAATCCAGTTGCTGTTGAACATGCTCCGGCGGCGCCCGGCGTCTATGTGCAGGATGGCATTTTATATGACGCACTGTCCGGTGAGCCGCAGCAGGTAACGGATTTGCGCCGGCTTATCCGGCTGCCTGGTGCGCATAACTGGCAGAATGCGGCAGCAGCCTACGCAGCCGCACTGGCTTTAGGAATAGCCCGCGCCACCATCGTGCGGGGGCTTGAAAGTTTTGCAGGGCTGGCCCATCGCATGGAAGAAGTCAGCCGTGTGAAGGGTGTTCGCTTCATCAATGATTCAAAAGCGACAAATGCGGATGCTACAGCGCGGGCATTGGCTTGCTATCATGGCGTCTATGTGATTCTTGGTGGTGTTCCGAAAGCAGGTGGAATTGATTCGCTGGCACAGTTCTTTCCGCGAATCCGTAAGGCCTATTTGATCGGGGAAGCGGCAGAGGCATTTGCCGGGACATTGGATGGGCGGGTACCTTATCAAAAATGCGGTGATCTGGCGAACGCAGTTTCGGCATCGGCCAGGGATGCGGCGAAAGAGAACGAAGCGGTAGTGCTGCTGTCACCGGCATGTGCATCGTTTGATCAGTTCGAGAATTTTGAAGCGCGTGGTGAGGCATTCCGCAAGCTGGTGTCAGAGCATGCGGCCAAATCTATGAGCGGGAGCACAGTGTGAGCAGTTTTGCCCGTACCGATACGAGCATTCTCGGCCAATGGTGGTGGACCGTGGACCGCTGGATACTGGGTGCTATTGGCGCACTGATTATCATCGGCACCCTGCTTACGCTAGCCGCCAGCCCGCCAGTGGCCGAGCGCATCAATATGGACAGCTATTTCTTTGTCAAAAAACATTTGATGATGCTGCCCCTGGGGCTGATCATTCTGTTTGGCATGTCGATGGCTTCGCCAAACATTGTCAAGCGAATGGCGGTTGGGTTGTTTATTGGGGCGCTGATATTGATGGTGCTGACACTGACCATTGGTGAAGAACGCAATGGGGCGCAGCGCTGGCTGTCGCTGGGCGGAATGTCTCTGCAACCATCCGAATTTCTGAAGCCGGCCCTGATCGTATTTGCGGCCTGGATGTTTTCCGAACAAAATCGTGACTCTGGCGTGCCGGGAAATCTGATTGCCCTCACTGCATGGGCCGGATCGGTAGGCATGCTCGCCATGCAGCCCGATTTTGGTCAGGCCTTTTTGCTGACAGTTGTTATTGGCGGAATGTTTTTTGTTGCCGGGATGCCAATGGTTCTGGTTGGCGGGCTGCTGGCGGTTGGCGCGGTTGGCGGTTTTTTTGCCTATCTGTATGTCCCGCACGTTACCAGCCGTATTGACCGCTTTCTTGATCCGGCGTCCGGCGACACGTTTCAGGTGAACACGGCCATTAATGCTTTTTTGCAGGGCGGCCCGTTTGGCCGCGGTCCGGGTGAAGGCACGGTTAAACGTATTCTGCCGGATGCGCACACGGATTATATCTTCGCCGTGGTCGGTGAAGAATTTGGCATGATTGCCTGCCTGTTACTGGTCGGGTTGTTTGCTTTTATTGTGTTACGCGGTCTGGCGCGCGCCTTTGCAGCGGAAGATCATTTTGTGCAGCTTGCGGCGTCCGGGCTGATTTTTCTGTTCGGGTTGCAGGCAGTTATTAATATGGCGGTTAATCTGAACCTCATTCCCTCCAAGGGTATGACCTTGCCCTTTATAAGTTACGGCGGGTCGTCTCTGCTGGCGCTGTCATTGACTGCGGGCATGATCCTGGCTCTGTTGCGCAAGCGGCCGGGCGTTGCCATTGGTGGCGCATCTGTAGGGCGTTCGCCATGAAAGAAAGCAACGACGCGCCTATTATTCTGTCTGCTGGCGGCACCGGCGGACACATGTTTCCCGCCGAAGCTCTGGCTCAGGAGTTGCGCGCGCGCGGCCGGAGTGTGGCGTTGATTACCGATGCGCGTGGTGCTGCGTTTTCATCATCGTTTGGGCGTATCGATGTGCATGTCGTTGCCGCGAAAAATCCTGTGGGCAATGTGCTGGCGAAATTACGTGCGGCGGTATCGATTGGTATTGGCACATTCCAGGCGTTGCGTTTGCTGCGCCAACAGCCCCCGGCACTTGTTATAGGTTTTGGTGGTTATCCGGCGCTACCGGCCATGGCGGGGGCGATATGGCTGGGCGTGCCAACGGCTCTTCACGAACAGAATGCGGTGCTTGGCAAGGTCAATCGTCTGATTGCGCATCGGGTTAGCGGTATTGCCGCATCCGTTGAAGGCTTGCGTGGCTTGCGCGCAATCGATCAGGTCAAGGTTACTGTGACCGGTAATCCGGTGCGCGCCGATATCGCGGCATGTTATGGCCGTCCCTATGACTCACCCACACTGGATTCGCCGTTTAATCTGGTCGTATTCGGCGGCAGCCAGGGGGCGCGAGTATTAAGCGAGGCTGTGCCGGCAGCCATCGCCATGCTGCCACCCGGCGTCAGCGCCCGGCTACGCATTGTGCAGCAATGCCGCGGCGCCGATCTGGAACAGGCCCGCAAAGCCTATGCCCGCACCGGCGTACAGGTGGAATTGACGGATTTTATCCGCGATATGCCTGCGAAGCTCGCACAGGCGCATCTGGTGATTGCCCGTTCTGGTGCAACGACCGTGAGCGAATTGACAGCAGCGGGCGTGCCATCAATTCTGGTTCCTTATCCGCATCACGCGGATCAGCAGCAGCTTGCAAACGCGCAGGCGCTGGCGGACGCAGGTGCGGCATGGGTCATGCCGGAAGCTGAAATGACGGCGGCGGCCCTTGCCAAACGATTGCAGAATTTACTGCGTAATCCGCAACAACTGAGCGTCGCAGCAGCAGCAGCCCACGGTCTTGGCCGACCCGATGCGGCCAGGGCGCTGGCGGACATGGTCGAGCGTCTGGCGCCCCGTAAAACCGAGTATCCCAAAAAAGGTGGCGGGGGCGGCAGTAAGGTAATTCCATTTTTCAGGCGGGTTGCGGCATGATGACGCGGCTGCCCCTCGATATCGGCTGGATACATTTTTCGGGCATTGGCGGCATCGGCATGAGCGGCATTGCGGAGGTAATGCACAATCTTGGCTATCAGGTGCAAGGCTCCGACAGTTCCGATGGCGGTAACGTCGCGCGTCTGCGCGGCCTGGGCATTCCCGTAGCGATCGGCCAGTCGGGAGAAAATCTGCGCGAGGCGCGGGTGGTCGTCGTATCAAGCGCCATCAAGCCTGACAATCCAGAACTGATTGCGGCGCGAGAGCGGGCCTTGCCGGTGGTGCGCCGTGCTGAAATGCTGGCGGAACTGATGCGTTTGAAATGGTGTGTGGCGGTTGCAGGCACCCATGGAAAAACCACCACGACGTCGCTGGTGGCGTGTTTGCTGGATGCCGCAAAGTTTGATCCCACCGTGATCAATGGCGGCATTGTGAATGCCTATGGCACAAATGCGCGGCTGGGTGCAGGCGACTGGATGGTGGTTGAGGCCGACGAGTCCGACGGTACTTTCATCAAGCTGCCGCCGACCATTGCGGTTGTGACCAATATCGATCCCGAGCACCTTGATTTCTATCAGGATTTTGACGCGCTGCGCCGCGCCTTCGATACATTTGTCGAAAATGTACCGTTCTATGGTTGTGCAGTCGTGTGCATTGATCATCCCGAAGTGCAGGCCCTGGTTGGGCGCGTACGGGACCGGCGCTGTGTCACTTACGGCACTTCTCCACAAGCCGAAGTGCGGGCGGTAAATATTCAGGTCGATGGCGACACCTGGACATTCGATGTGCAGTTCTTTGACCGGATCACTGGCAAAACCAGCCGCATGGAAGGTATGAAGCTGCCGATGCCGGGTATTCATAATGTGCGCAACAGTCTGGCGGCAATCGCCGTGGCGCGTGAATTGAAGATTGACCGCAAGATACAGCGCCGCGCACTGGCGGCATTCGCTGGCGTCAAGCGCCGCTTTACCCGTACCGGCGAATGGGGTGGCATCGGTGTGGTGGATGATTATGGTCACCACCCGGTGGAAATCGCTGCCGTGCTGCGCGCCGCAAGAGAAAGCTGCAAGGGGGGCAAGGTGATCGCTGTTGTGCAGCCGCACCGTTATTCAAGGCTGGCCAATTTGTTTGCAGATTTCTGCACCTGCTTTAATGACGCGGATATTGTCATCGTAGCGCCCGTTTATGCGGCCGGGGAGCAGCCGGTAGCGGGGGCCGACCGTGATGCGCTGATCGAGGGGTTGCGTGCTCATGGTCATCGCAGGGGGATAGCCCTGGAAGGGCCTTCGCAACTTTGCTCACTGGTTTTGTCCGAAGCAGAGTCCGGTGACCTGGTGGTGTGCCTGGGGGCTGGAAATATTACCCAATGGGCGAATGCCTTGCCCGATGAAATGGCCAAGAATGCGCCAATGTTGAAACTTGGGGCAGGTGCAGCATGATGGCCCGGCGTACCAGAGTTACCTCTCTGCTTGATCGTATGCCAACGGTACGCGGCCGGCTGCAGGCAGATGTTGATCTGGCGCAACTGGCGTGGTTCCGGTCTGGCGGTCTGGCGGATATTTTGTTTCAGCCGGCGGATGTGGAGGATCTTGCCGATTTTCTGGCCGCGTTGCCCGGCGATATTTCGGTTACGGTCATTGGCGCAGGCTCGAATTTGCTGATCCGCGACGGCGGCATTCGCGGCGTCGTGGTGCAATTGGGCGCGGGATTCAGTGATATTGAAATTGACGGTGATGGGTTTATTCATGCCGGCGCAGCAGTGATGGATGTGAAGCTGGCGTCTGCCGCGCGGGATGCCGGCCTGACAGGGCTGGAATTTTTGCGTGGTATTCCGGGCGCGATGGGCGGAGCCGCGCGCATGAACGCCGGTGCGTTCGGCGGCGAACTCAAGGATATATTTGTCAGTGCGCAGGGCGTGGACCGGCAGGGACGGGGACGCGAATTTACGCTTTCCGATGCAGGTTTTGGTTACCGCAAGAGCGCCTTTCCGGCAGATGTTATTCTGACACGCATCAGTGTGCGTGGCCGGCCCGGCAACCGCGCCGCAATTTCTGCACGCATGGCCGAAATTGCTGCCGAGCGAAGTGCAAATCAGCCGGTTGGCGCCCGTACAGGCGGCAGTACCTTTGCCAATCCGGTTGACCCAAATGCAGCCGGACGTAAAGCCTGGGAATTGATTGACGCAGCGGGTTGCCGTGGCTTGCGCATGGGCGACGCCATGGTGTCGGAAAAGCATTGCAACTTCCTGGTTAATTGCGGGGCTGCGACGGCGGCTGATCTGGAACAGTTGGGCGAGCATGTTCGCGCTCGTGTGCTGGAAGTCACGGGCGTCGCACTGCATTGGGAAATTCAGCGTATCGGCGATGAACGGGGGGGCGCATGAGCGTAGCCTGTCATGTTGCCGTGCTGAAGGGCGGCTGGTCCGCCGAACGCGACGTCAGCCTTGTGTCAGGCGCCAAGTGCGCCGAAGCTCTGCGCGCCGAAGGCTACCGGGTCAGCGAAGTGGATGTGGATGAAACTGTTGCCAGCGTGCTGTCGGCATTAAAACCTGATGTGGTTTTCAATGCCCTGCATGGCCGTTGGGGCGAAGATGGTTGCGTGCAGGGTTTGCTGGAACTGTTACGCATTCCCTACACCCATTCCGGCGTGCGGGCGTCTGCGGCGGCGATGGACAAGCCGATGGCCAAGCGTCTGTTTCATGATGCGGGGATTGCCTGCCCGGAAGGCATGGTGATGGATCGCCATGCGCTGGGGGATAAACACCCAATGCCGCCGCCTTATGTCGTGAAGCCGGTTACCGAAGGGTCCAGCGTCGGAGTTTTTATCGTCCGCCAGGGCGATAATGCGCCGCCGGCGCAGATTGCAGCGGATGATTGGGCGTTCGGCGATACGGTACTGGTGGAACGCTATATTCCGGGCCACGAACTGACAGTTGCAGTGATGGGGGACCGTGCCCTCGCGGTAACCGAAATTGTGCCGGAAACCAAATTCTATGATTACCAGGCAAAATACGCGGCGGGCGGCTCACGGCATGTGATCCCGGCAGAAATTGATGCGCAGGTGTATCAGCATGCGATGGAAGTAGCGCTGACGGCGCATCAGTTGCTTGGCTGCCGGGGGGTAAGCCGTGCGGACTTCCGTTATGACAATAGCGTTACGGGGCGTGATGGGCTGTATCTGCTGGAAATAAATACACAGCCAGGCATGACGCCGACATCCCTGGTGCCGGAACAGGCGGCCTATCTCGGTATTTCGTTCGGTACGCTGTGCCGCTGGCTGGTGGAGGACGCCTCATGCGCGCGCTGAAGCCAAAGCAAAAGAAACAGAGCCGCTCTTCGCGGCAGCCACAGATCAAGGTCCGGAATTGGCGACGCCAGGCGATGGTGGCTGTCATTCTTCTTGCGATATCTGGTTTTTGGGGGAGTGCGACCTTCTATTCTGGCAAGTTTCAGAACGCCAGCGAACAGGCGGGGAGGGTGATGCGTCAGGTATTACTGGATGCCGGATTCAGCGTTCGCTCAATAAGTGTTGCCGGGCGTGTTCAGACTGAACCTAATGAATTGCTCGGTGCACTGAATATTGCTAAGGATGATTCGATCCTGCACATTGATCTTAATGCCGTGCATGACCGTATCGCCAGTTTGCCATGGGTACAAGAAGTGCGCGTTACACGTAACCTCCCTGATGCTGTTCATATCGAGTTGATCGAGCGCCACCCGATTGCGATCTGGCAACGCAATGGAAAGATGGTTCTGGTGGACCGCGGTGGCGTGGAAATTACAGAAAAGGACGTTGCCGAATATCCCGATCTTCCGCTGATCGTTGGCAAGGGGGCGCCAAAGGCTGCAGGTGAATTGATCGCGCTGCTCGCCGCTGAACCGCAACTGGAGAACAGAGTGGCCGCTGCGGTGCGTGTGGGTGAGCGGCGGTGGAATATGCGTCTCAAGGACGGTATCGATGTGCGCCTGCCGGAACAGGACCCCCTGACGGCATGGCATAAGCTTGCGCGGTACGAAGAAAATAATGGCCTGCTTGGCCGTGATGTTGAGCTTGTCGATCTGCGGCTGGCTGATCGTGTGGTAGTACGGCTGACGCAAGGGGCTGTGCGTCGCGCCAAGGGGCCGGAGCGCGAAGCGGCACTGCATACATCAATCAAATTGACCTGGGGTAACGCATAATATGCAGCCGGCACGTAATGGCATCATCGCAGGACTGGATATTGGCACATCGCAGGTCAGCTGCTTTATCGCTAGCGTTGAAGCCGATCGCTCTACGCATGAGCGGCGCCCGCGCATACTGGGCGTAGGGCATCATGAAAGCCGGGGCGTAAAGGCCGGGGCCATTGTCAATATGGCGGATGCTGAGCGTTCCATCAGTGCGGCTGTTGAAATGGCCGAACGTATGGCGCGTGAAACAGTGCGCAAGGTGATCGTCAATCTTAGCTGCGGACAGCCGGCCAGCCATATGATCGGTTCCGAGATCGCCGTGCCTACGCCCGAAGTGCGCGAGCAGGATGTAAAAAAAGTTCTCCGGCAGGGGCAGATGCGGGTCAGCGATCTGGAAGGTGAGCTGATTCACGCAATTCCCATTGGCTATTCGCTGGATGGGCATAAAGGCATCTCTGACCCGCGGGGCATGTTTGGTGACCGGCTGGGGGCCAATTTGCATTTCGTTACCGCGGCGCCGGGGCCTATTCGCAATCTCGCATTATGTATCGAGCGCTGTCATCTGGAAGTGGCTGCTCTGGTGGCGTCGCCCTATGCAAGCGGCCTTGCCTGCCTGGTGGAAGACGAGACAGAATTGGGCGTTACCTGCATCGATATGGGCGGCGGGCTTACCACCATATCGGTATTTGCCGGCGGCAACATGGTGCATCTTGATATCGTGCCTATCGGCGGGATTCATGTTACGAATGATATCGCGCTCGGTCTGTCCAGCAGTCATACCACGGCCGAGCGGGTAAAAGCGCTCTATGGCAGTGCAACAATCAGTCCGTCGGATGAACGCGATATGATTGATGTACCGCGTTTGGGCGAGGAAGACCGGGAAACCGCCAATCATGTGCCACGTTCAATTCTGAACGGAATTATTCAGCCTCGGCTGGAAGAAACCCTGGAGATGGTGCGCGAACGCCTTGCGG
>OBEQ011428028.1_pt1 | contig 18705 bp, 22 predicted proteins | sample 1670901 | NCBI WGS metagenome assembly OBEQ01 (sample SAMEA104232315, study PRJEB22302) | groundwater metagenome | biome: forest; feature: aquifer; material: groundwater | place: USA | collected 2011-08-07 | depth 5.4 m
CCTCGTCGGTCTTTGATGTGCCGAAGTTTTCGAGATTCCAGCTCATGAATGTGTTCGGGCATTTGGCGTTGGGCGCGGATCTTTCCGCTCGAATTTCAGTGTTTTGCGGGGTGTTCGGCTTGTGTGCCTGGAAGAAAAATGCGATCACCCTGAGGAGCACCAGCAGCCCCAAAACAATAGCAATAACGATAACAATGCGTTTTTGCATTGGAACCCTACGTAGTTGCATTTGAACCCTTCCTTTTTGGAGTGGAACGAACTTTAATAGTAATAAATCAACTAATCATATTTGTCAAGTTTTTGAGTGGGTAGATGGCAGCACATTAAATATTAGTGTTACTATGTTTGTATGTATTTCGATGGACTGCACACTCCCATAGGTCGCCTGCACATTGTTGTCTCCGACAAAGCGCTTTTGCATATATATTTCCCGGGCGAGACTTGGATAGAAAAGTATACGCGCGATGCAAAGCACCCGCTTATTGTTGCTACAAAAAAACAATTGCAAGAGTATTTTGCGGGGAAGCGCAAGAAATTTGATCTTCCTATCGAGGCCGAAGGAACGGCATTTCAAAGAAAGGCATGGACTGTGCTTAAAAAAATTCCTTATGGCAAAACCATAAGCTATAGCGAAGAAGCTCTGCTGGCAGGAGTTCCGAAGGCGGTGCGCGCCATAGGATCGGCAAACGGCAGCAATCCGCTCCCGATCGTTGTGCCATGCCATCGTGTCGTCGCCAAAGGAGGTGGTCTTGGGGGCTATGGCGGGGGGCTCATAATAAAAAAGAAGTTACTGCAGTTAGAATTATCCCCAGCCTGAAGATGACTCTTTTTGTTACATGTGCAGCTTATATTGCAGTTTGTGTAACCCTCATGCTTGGAGACTCGCTTTGGCTTGGTGTTATCGCAAAGAATTTTTTCAAAAGTCACCTTGGAGCATTACTACGAGAAGAATTCGTATGGTGGGCGGCAATACTCTTCTATCTTCTCTTTGCAGTCGGGATCATTTACTTTGCGGTGTTGCCTGCAGTGAAAGAAGGAGCAATGCTGCGCGCACTTTCGGGGGGTGCACTCTTCGGCTTCATGGCATATATGGCGTATGATCTCACAAATTATGCGACACTCAATAACTGGCCGATCGGGATCATTCTTCCTGATATTCTCTGGGGCACCGTCATTTCGGGTATTGCGGCAGTTGTGGGATTTCTCGCGTCCCGCCTCGTGGGGTAGTAGGTTCTTCGTGGTTACTTAACTACCTTTGCGTTAGGGATTTCTCATGAGGTAGAATGACTCATCTAGTAGTTAGCTTCACCTCTATGCAATACCCATACTATGAATTCACTATTCCCGTTTTCGTCCGCTCGCTTACCAATTTAAAAGCAATTCTGGAGAAAGCGAAAATTTTTGCACAAGAAAAAGGAATTTCCGAAGCGGACCTTCTCGGTGCACGGCTTGCCCCGGATATGTTCCCGCTTTCAAAACAAGTACAGATTGCCACTGACAACGCAAAGGGAGCCGCAGGGCGTTTGGCAGGGGTCGAGGTACCCAAGATGGAAGACACCGAGACTACAATAGATCAACTCTGTGCACGTATCGACAAGACGCTTGCATATTTGCAAACTTTCACGCCGGAGCAATTCGCGGACGCGGCAACACGGAAAATAACACTTCATTGGATGCCCGAAGGAAAGTATTTCGATGCACAGACCTACTTGCGCGATTTCCTCCTCAGCAACTTTTTCTTTCACTACACCACTGCATACGATATTTTGCGCAGCCGGGGGATGAACCTTGGTAAGTCGGATTATGTCGGCAACGTAGATATGAAACAAGGTTAATTAAAGAATTTTCTTTTGCATTTACCACTAACTACGTACTTTACTACCCACTTCATTCAATTATGTCACTCGCGCTTGAAATAAAAGGACTCAAAAAGATTTATGCACCGACTCCTGGAAAAGGTGGCGCTGGCACGGAAGCATTGAAGGGTGTAGACCTCAATGTCGAGGAAGGAGACTTCTTTGCGCTATTGGGTCCGAATGGTGCAGGAAAATCAACATTGATTAATATTGTTTGCGGACTCGTGAATAAGACCGAAGGCACTGTGCGTATTGAAGGGCTTTCTATTGATGACAATGCGCCGAAAGCGAAGCTCCATGTCGGTGTTGTTCCGCAAGAATTCAATTTCGGTTTTTTTGAAAAGGTGATCGATATTGTGGTTAATCAGGCGGGATACTACGGCATTCCGCGCAAAAAGGCACTTGTGTCCGCTGAAAAATATCTCACCAAGCTCGGACTGTGGGATAAACGTGATGTGCAGGGGAGAGAGCTCTCCGGCGGCATGAAAAGACGGCTGATGATCGCACGCGGACTCGTGCATGAACCGAAACTTTTGATCCTCGATGAGCCGACCGCGGGAGTCGATATCGAACTTCGTCGCGGCATGTGGGAGTTTTTGACCGAGCTTAATAAAAGCGGGGTTACGATCATTCTTACGACGCATTATCTTGAGGAAGCCGAACAACTCTGCCGGAATGTCGCGATCATTAACAAAGGCTCGATCGTCGCCGAAGGCGAGATCAAGACCTTGCTTGCGAATATGAATGAAGAAGCGTTTGTCTTTGATCTCGATAAAGATCCCGATGATGCGCTTACCGCAAAACTCGCTCTGCACCATCCTGCTCATCCCGCTCCCGCCACACTTGAGCTCACGCTTACAAAAGCATACACGTTAAACGATGCGGTGAACGACCTCAACAAAGAAGGCTATCAGGTGAAGAGCTTGCGCAATAAGACGAATCGCCTCGAAGAGTTCTTTATTAGCCACACCTCTGCCGGCGCTAAGGCACAGTCATAAAAAATAAAACCATGGAACCATACGCAATGTGGGTGAGCTACTATACCATCGTACGCAAAGAAGTCGTGCGGATGTTCCGTATCTGGACACAGACATTTCTCCCTCCCATCATCACCAGTACGCTTTACTTCGTGATCTTTGGAAAATTCATCGGCAGTCAAGTAAAGGATATTCACGGTGTGTCGTATATGCAGTTTATCGTGCCGGGTTTGGTGATGATGTCGGTGATCATGCAGTCGTTTATGAACTCGGCGTTTACGTTCTATATGGCAAAATTTCAGCGCACGCTCGACGAGGTCGCAGTTTCACCAACACCGTATCTTCTTGTTGTGCTCGGGCATGTGAGCGCGGGTGTCATTCGCGGACTCATCAGTGCGGCGCTTATCCTTTGTGTTGCGCTCTTCTTTACGAACTTGACGGTACATTCTGTGCTGATCACCTTCGTATTTATTTTCCTTTCAGCACTTCTCTTTGCGCTCGCGGGTCTTACCAATGGCGTGTTCGCAACATCATTCGACACCGTACAGATCTTCCCGACATTCATACTTACCCCGCTTACCTATCTCGGCGGTGTATTCTACTCGATCTCGCTTTTGCCGCATGTGTGGCAGTACGTATCGTACGCAAATCCTATCGTGTATATGATCAATGGTTTTCGCTATGGATTACTTGGCATTTCGGATACGAGTGTGGGTCTATCGTTTGTTGTGTTGGTGGTATTGATACTTATTATGACGGCAGTGAACTGGTATATATTTAAAACCGGGAGAGGTCTGAGAGCGTAGCCATCCACTATTTGAGTTTCTTTTCCATATGTGGGGATTAGGCTACAATTGTCACATATGCTTGGTAGTTTTTCTCACGAACAAGAAGCGGCAGAGAATCGTTCCATGATCGCATCGTTATGGAGAACGAAGTCTATCCTGCGTTTCGCACTATATGCAATTCCTGTCCTTACTGTTGCGGGATATTTTGTTATCGGACAGAACACTTTTGGTGTCGCTCTTGTTGCTTTTATGTTTTATATTGCCTACTTTTATTTTCTTGTGCTTGGCGCGACTAATGCAGCGGCAAATGAGGGGATAAAAGGTTTCGCTGCAGTGCATCAGTTGGCGTTTGAGGACAAGGGGGTTGTCGAGGGGCTTCCATCTGATCTACTACTCCGTAATTGGACGACGGGAAATACATTCGACAGTGTGATGAGAGGAACTATGGATGCATGTGAAATTTGTATGTTCAGTTTTGTCTATGAACCAGAGATCAGCGAGCATACAAAGTATATTAACGTATTTCGCTTGCATACGACGAAGACATTTCCTCGCGTGATGTTAAATGGCTCGTATGCGTCAGAACCGGTCGGGGTGCCCCCAGGCCTGTTTCCGCTTGTACTTGAGGGGAATTTCAACAAATTTTTTTCTGTATATACTCCCTCGGGCGCTGAGGTCCCTGTGTTGCAGCTATTTACTCCAGATCTTATGCAATGGTTTATTGATACGGAGCCACATGTGGTCATGGATCTCAATGGAAAAGACATCTATCTTTATGTCCTCGGTCGTATTGAAGATGAGGGCGTTTTGACTGCTTTCTTTGATCATGCAACCGCAATTGCCGGAAGGATTACTCACCAGCTAAGATAATCTCTGTCATGCGCCTTAAAGAAAAACACGGACTTCTTTCGATACCGGGAATAGGCCCATCACTCGCAAAAGACTTACGGCTGATCGGTGTCGACAGGCCGTCTTGTTTGAAAGGGGAGGACCCCGAGAAACTTTACCGCAAGCTCGAAAAGGTGACAGGTACGCACCAAGATCGTTGTGTGCTCTATACTTTCCGCTGCGCAGTTTACTTTGTGAATGCTAAAAAACACAACAAGAAACTCTTGAATTGGTGGGAGTGGTCAGATGCAAATCTCGCAAAGAAAAAGAGCAGAAAACAACCCAAAAAGGGTTTTCTGTAAAGATGGTCTTTTCTTTTGGGGAGTGCACTATTGAATGAGATGTTGTTTAAGGAGCAGAAATGTCTACTCGTCGTTTTTTTGTCATCCTTGCATTGTTTTTCTTCGCGAGTATTAGTTGCGCGCATGAAGAAGGGATAGTCCACTATAGGGACACGCTCTCGCCTGCCGCACAGGTGCGCCACGATCAAGAGATCGACACGCTGTTGTCTTGGGTCTTTGGTATGACCGAATATTTCAAGCTTGGTTATACGAAACCGGACAAACGCCCGGAAATTTACATCGTGAGTCGTGCATATATCATTCGCCACGAAGCCCAAATTTGTTTTTTCACAAGCATTCCGGAAGAGATGCGCTCATGTGCACTACATGTCTTTGGTTGGACTGACGATGATCGTCATCTTTATATTCTTCGCGCCGAAGATGTTGTTGTGACGGAAGATTTTCCCGGAAGCGTGATGGTGAATTTTCCGATGGAACTTTGGGTGAAAATGGTGCGTGCCCACGAAGCAGTGCACTACATTCAGTCAGAAGGATCGCCATATCGCTTGAGCAAACTGCCCTGTGCTATAGAAGAAAAATGGGAGAGTGAAGCTTTCCGTATTGCAGAGCAGTGGCTTCACGCACAGCAATCAGTCGATGCTGAGCGGATTAACACACTTTTCCGCGGCCAATTCCGGCACTTCGGATGTATTCCGCCGAGCGATGAATTTCCCCAACTCACCTTGACCCCGAAAGGATAGTAAATGAAATCGCAACGAAAGATTTTCTGCGCACTCATCTGCACGTTGTCGTTTGGCACCGCCTCGGCCGAGGAAATTGCCCGACATTTGGACAACGCGACACACAAGGTCTATCTCGGACATTGCGACGGTGGTGCGGTACAGATCACTGCATACAAAGTTGCCGGTGACATTCGTCTTGAAGAGTACGCAATGACACAAAGGATGCAAAACGGCTTCGTGCCCAAGTTGTATACGGTAGAAATTCCGGATACGCTCCGTGTCGGACCAGAAGATCCTCCGTCTCGTTTTTACATCGTCAACGCGAGCGGTGTTGAGCGTGAGTACCAGGGATCTACGGTGTATGTTGATATCAAAACGACTGCGCCGAATCTTTACAACCAACTCCGCAATATCACCGGATTCGGTCTCGACGAAAAGGGTAACCTAGAGCCAAATACTCCGGGAACGACATACCACAACGATTGCGTTCTCAACAACAAAGACGAAACAGGCCCCTGGGATCCGATTCCCGGCAAGGCGGAGAAAGTGGAAGAAGAACTGTTCCTCTGACCAACAAGAAGCACTTTGCGTTATGCGAAGTGCTTCATTTTTTATTACCGATGTGGGGGGGGCGAGGTCACGCTCGCTACATATGAGGTGAGTGGGGTGGACGGCCTTGCGTCCGCACCTTTTTTTGATAGAGTGCGAGCAGTACGTTCCCGTGATCATTCAAGGAGACATAGTGAATACCGAGCTACGTGTTATCGTCAGCAATATCGAAAAGTACCGCCATTTGCACCGCCTTGTGCCGTACTTCATTGCGGAAGACCCCGACGTGATGCTGCTTCAAGAGGTTCCTTTTAGCATCGTGCCTTATCTCGCTTCACGACTTCATGCCGACGCGCGTTTTGTCCCCATGGGAATAATGTCTCCGCCGGAAGGTAGTGAAATTATGGGTCTCGCCACGCTCGTTCGTCACGACAAAAATGAAGATCGCCGCCTCAGCATCCGCTCGTACGGGGAAGTATGCTATCGCCGCGTTGTGCACAATGAGGGACTTTTTCCCGTGCTGCGCAAGGAAAACAATTTTGCATGCAACAGTTTTGTTCAGCATGTGGAAGTGGTGAAGCAGGGGGCAAGTTTTGTGCTTGGGAATACGCATTTTCCCTGGACACCGAAGGGTCAACCCGATCCGGTGCAATGGGAATGCATGCCGAGGTTGGTGCAGATCGCAAAAGTATTGCGCCCCATTCTCTGTGGAGATTTCAACGCTCCGCGAGTCCAGCAAGACGGAACAAAAGGCGTGATGTGGGATATGCTCGCCGCAGAATTTGACGACAATATTCCGATGGGTGAGATCACAACACTTGATGCCAGTCTCCACCGTGCCAGTATCGACGGAGTCGCACTGCCTCTTGTTGTTGACGGAGTCTTCACTCCACGCATGCCCAAGGATTACCACATCCGTGAACTCAAGGTAGTCCCGGGTTTGAGCGACCACAAGGTGATTTCCTTCGTTGTGCGTCGCGTGTCGTAATGTTTGCTATCCACACAAGGGGGGTTGTGTACACGCCCTTTGTGGGTAGAATAAGAAATGAAGTTCCTGTGGGACCTTAGAAGCCGAGACGTAATTGTCCCGGCTTTAGTTCTACCCAATATTTATATGATTTACATGTGAACTTTTTTTCACAAAAAAACCTCCGCTTTAGGAGGAAGGAAAAACAGAGGGTGAAGGATAGAGGAGTGCATCGTATTGCCCGGCACTGACAAAGAGGCATTCTTCCTTCATTTGCACGGCGAGGTCGGAAAGAAATTGGAGCAGCTCCGGGATGCGTTCTTTGCCTGCGAAGGCGACCGAATACTCAAGACAGTTGTCGAAAAAGATCTGACCGCTCTCGCTTGTCCATGCGCCGACGCGTGGTATTGGATTGACGTTATAGCCTCCGAATTTCTCGGTCAAAAAATCCTCAAGTGATACTTTGATCGTCTTGCCTTCTTCCTTGGAGGGCAGATCGATCTTGTTCACGGGGATGAGGAATGCCGCAGTGCGCCCGATATCGACGATGCGATACGACGGATGTGCGAACGCGGACCATTTGCTTGTTTCGGACACAGAGGTCTCCTTTGCAAAAAGTGATGTGGAAGAACAGAAGAGTCACTCTACGAGAATTGGTAGCTATTTGCAAGAATAATACTCAAACTTTCGGTCACGTGGGGACAGCAGATCAACACGAATCTCAAACGCCGTTCCTTGAAGCGAGGCATTGCTTTTTGAGGGGCTTTGCAGTCGGATGGATTTTGTATTTTCCTCTTCAGCGAGGTTTTACTCTGTTTGAAAGGCCTCTCGCAGATCAATTGGCTTGGTCCCTATTCTTATAGGGCAATTGATCGAGAGTTGACGGCGGCGCCCGCCGGAAGGCGCCGACCGTGTGCCTTTCAAACAGAGTAAAACCGAGCGCCCGTTGTTCACACGTTTTCCACCTTGCCGTTAGGGGCTCGTGCACTGCATTGCTACAATGAAAGGGAGCGCGCAAACGCATTCATTTACATGACCGACTCCGCAAAGAAAATTGCGATCAATATCCGCACGACTCCGAGGAAACTCACGGAGCTACTTCAACCAACCCCTGAAGAGCCAAAACGAGAGAAGCACCTCCCCAAATCTGCTCCCCACAAACACCCCCATGAAGCCGCGCACGAAAAAGAGCATCTCACAAAAGCCGCAAAGCTCCTCCGTCCACATGCGCTTCACGTCACTCATGCCTCTCATGCGACACACGTGGTAGAGCGTGCGGCACCCGAGAAGCCTGCTCTTGTGGTTAAAACCAAGTCCATACCGTAGGAGCCTGTCGTTCATCACTATCCGCCGCCGGTGCTACCGTCGATGAGGATGGCGGTGAATCTGCCGCAAAAACCAAAGGTGGTGGAGGGTGTCACGGTGACCGATCTTTCGGTTGCGTATTTCTGCATGGAAATGGGACTCGAGAGCAGCATACCAACCTATGCCGGAGGACTCGGGATTCTTGCCGGAGATATGTTGAAGAGTTGCGCTGCGCTTGATGTCGCGACGATCGGCGTCACACTTTTGTATCACAAGGGATATTTCAAACAACGACTTGATGAGAGCGGATGGCAATTCGAAGAAGAAGAAAAATGGAATCCCTACGAAAAACTTATACTGTTACCCTACGAAGTAGCGGTCACGATCGAGGGACGCACGGTGCGCGTGCGCGCGTGGCTCTATCGGCTGCCCTCAGTACGAGGCAAATACAACCCCGTTATATTTCTCGATACCGATATTGACCGCAATAGCGAAGAAGACAGACATATCACCGATCGTCTCTATTCGGGTGATGTGCGTCATCGCCTTAAGCAAGAAGCGATCTTGGGTATTGCTGGGATGCGCATGCTCGAGGCAATTGGTGCTACAAACATAGAGAAGTTTCATATGAACGAAGGGCACTCGGCACTCTTGACCATCGAACTCTACCGGCAGCATGTCGATGCCGAAGATCCAGTCGCAGAAGTGCGTCGACGCTCAGTATTCACGACCCATACGCCCGTCGCGGCGGGTCATGATCAGTTCGCTCAAGATCTTGTACTTGGCGTACTTGGCGTGCACTATGTTCCGTCAAAAATCGACGGCATGGTGTTTGAAGGGGGGCATCTGAATATGACTCGACTCGGCCTGCAATTCAGCGACCACATCAACGGTGTCGCAAAGAAACACGGCGAAGTGACCCGTGAACTTTTTCCCGGGTACCGTATCGAGTCGATCACGAATGGTGTGTTCGCAAAAGAGTGGGTAGCGGCACCGCTTGCAAAGCTGTTTGATAAATATCTTCCCGACTGGCAGCTTGATCCGTACAGTTTGCGCTATGCGCTTTCGATCCCCGGCGAAGAGCTTTGGGGCGCACATCAAGAGTCAAAGCAGCATCTGATCAACCATGTGAACGAGAAGTATAACGCACAAATGAATCCGGATTTTTTCACCATCGGCTTCGCGCGGCGTGCGACCGAGTACAAACGCGCGAACATGCTCTTCTCCGATATTGAGCGACTGATGCGTATCGCAGATCGCTCCAAGGGAATCCAGATCATCTATGCCGGGAAGGCGCATCCGGATGACAACGATGGTAAACTTTTGATCCAACACGTCATCGATAATATGCGCCGTATCGGGCACAAGATCCACTGTGTGTACCTTCCGGACTACAACATTGATATCGCAAAGATGCTCGTCTCGGGTGTCGATCTCTGGCTTAACACGCCGACGCGTCCACGCGAGGCGTCCGGTACTTCAGGTATGAAAGCTGCACTCAATGGTGTCCCGCATTTTTCAGTCCTCGACGGCTGGTGGCTCGAAGGGCACATCGAGAATGTGACCGGCTGGAGCATCGGTCCGCATCCTGAGAAGGGTGATAGGGGAGACATCGACGCTGAAGATATCGAAGACATGTATACCAAGCTCGAGTATGTGATTTTGCCGTGTTTTGAAAAAGGGCGTGACCTGTGGGCAAAGATTATGCGACAGGCTATTGCGATCAATGGAAGCTTCTTCAATACGCACAGAATGGTGGAACAATACGTGTTAAGTGCATATTTTAAGTGATATGTTGGCGCACTGTCCTTCCTTGTTAAAATCATGAAAAATTTGGATTGATGAACAAAAAAACATACCGCCTTAAGCGGTATGTATGTGTTCATCTGCTGTGGTTGCCAAAACGAACAACGGGCCTTTGTGCGCGAGCGAGTGCTGCGCGAAGATGCGTGCGCCCTTCCAGAAAGAACGGCACCATGAAGACGGCGAGAAGCAAGAGGTAGGTGAGTAGGCCCACGATGCCCAGCTTCTCATCGACACAGAGTCCGAAGACGAGCGATGTGAGCGCAAGGCTCGCAAACCCGGCGAAAGTGAAAGCGTAGCCGTTCATTCTTCGCGTGAAGTAACTGTCCGATGTTGCGGTGCCCGCATCTTCCGAAAGAGAGATGTGTGCCGCACACGCGGCGACCGCGAACATGAGCAAAAACATCCATGTGTCCGCACCGTTGATCATCCAGCCGATGTTGCCAGTCAAAAATTCCATCATTTGCTCCTAGTAAGGACGTTGGCACCACCATGATGCCACCGGAGATTATTCTCCATTTAAAAAAACATTTGTCAACTCAACCACTCTGCACTGAAAGTGCAGAGGTTGCTTTATGGGATCATACGCAAAAGCATTGGTAACATTTATATAAGTATTGAATTTATCCATAGAGCGTTGCGACGCGAAAAAGGAAGAATTTCCTGTCACGTACACCGCGCAGCACCGCACGGAAGTTTTTGAGCTTCGCATTGAATGATTCTGCTGCAGCGTTCGTGCTGCGGTCGATAAAATAATTGCAGATCGTTGCGTCGTGCGCCTGATAGGTTTCGATGGGAGTGAGGAATGATGCGATCCCGCTTGCCTCAGCATTGGCACACCAACGTGCGAAGCGTTCACGCGCATCGGACGGTGACGCCGCATGTTCATATACAAAACGAAAGGACATGGAGAGATCGTACGCCGCTTTGAGTTCAGGAAACTCGCGAAACAAGATGACCGCCCGTTCGGTCTGCCGCGCTCCCCACTTTCCCTCGGTTTTAAACAACAGATACATACTCCGTGCCAGGAGCTGCTTTTTCGTGTCTCCGTTCGCGTACAGCGTCGGTGTGTATCGCTTTTTTTCTTCACGCGCCCGCTTTATTGCGTCATTTTCTTCCTTGATCGCTTCTTTGCGCGCGGCAATACGCATCTCCTGCACTGCTTCAGACACCAATTGCTGTACATGAAAGCGATCGGTGGTCAGTCGGGACCGGGGAAACGCACTCCGCACAATTTTCTCCATGGCGGGAGACATGTCGAGTGTTGTCTCGACAACGCTTGCGCGCGTGATCCCCGGAATACGGCCAAGCACCAGTGCAACATTGTCCGCGACCGTTCCTTCCACGATCGCGACCAAGGCACCCTTTCTCCCGTGTGCCGCTTTGTTGGTGACGATCGTATAGAGCTCACCATTCGTGAGTGCGACTTCATCGATAGCGAGCCTGGCTCCACAGTTTGCGGGGAATATCAGCCACTGGTCGGCGTGATCACGCTCGCTCCAGGTGAGGAATTGAGAGAGGTGCTCACGGTACTGCTTCTCAAACTCCTTGATCGGGAGACGGAAAGAACGCGCGATACTCGCCAAGGAGACGGGCTCGGTCTCCGCCTCCGTCTTTTAAAAAGTCTGCGAATGCACGCTCGAGCTTGGTGCCAGGGAAGACGAGGGGGATGCCTCGCGTGAGCATGCCCTCTTCTCCCTGTGCTTTCCAATACCGTCGGCGAAAGGTGAGCGCGGCGTGCTTGCCTCGTACGGGAAAGTCCGACACGATGATGTCTTTGTATCCCTTGAAGACGGGGATGGTGCCATCCTTTGTCTCCGGGGGGATGTTTTTCTCGGTGAGGGTGAGGTGTATTTCCTCATTTGCGAGGGTTGCGGCGGTGATATCGAAATAGTCGAGCGCTTTTTCGGGGAGAAACAGCGCGAGTGCGGCGCGCAGTGATGCAATTTCCATATAAAAAAATACCGTGAGCGATTATGTCGCCAGTATGACACAAGAGCGATACCTTACAGAAATGTTACCAAGGGAATTGCGTATGAGCCGCTTTATGGACTGAAAGTCCATAGGTAAATACTTGTTTGCTGGCAATGTGTAATAAGTTCATGATTCCATGCGTCAACATAACCTATGTAAGGAAATACTTGTTTCGTAACAAGAAAAAGACAATTACTAAAGTCTTGCACTAAAGTGCATAGTTTTAAACTAGCGTGCTGGGACAATAAAAACATACCGCATGTGCGGTATGTGCATTTGCGCCTACGCTATTTGGTATTTTTTTTCTGCAACGCATACGCTGAAAGAGACAGTTATTCCGACAAGTACTTTCCATGCGAACCAACATGTCGCGAGTGCGAGAGAGACAAGGATCGGATAGAGGAGGTTGTCTCCCAGGCTAAACATGACGATGCCGACGGCGATGAGGATCGTACCATGCTTTGCTGTTTCGCATACATACTCAGGGTGGGTTTTGTATGTGAGTGCAATGCACATGAAAAGATAACAACCCACAAAAAAACATGTACCTGCAATGATGAATAAGAGAAACCAAAGCATGCCGAGTGCGCCTGAGTTGTAAGGGCTCATGGCGTGCACAAGGGGAATCGTATCAAATAGCTCGTACATATGTACCTCCAAAGAGCGTGAGTGAACTGGATGTGATATTACTCCGCGAGCTCAGCCCGTCAAGAAGCATAAAACCTTTCGATATATCGAAAGGTTTTATAAAGCTAGAAAGTTTCATATACTATGATCATGTTCACCATATTGAATGAGAAGCAAAAGATCACTCTGATCATCTCTTGTTTTTGTCTGTCGCTACTTATGGCGGTACTTTGTTTTTTTGTGCACAAACCACTCGCCACCGCTCCTTTGCCTGACGGTTTGGTTGCAAACCATGCACATATCGTTGGAGGGGCCACAACAGTCTCAGTGGAGATCGTGCGTACACAGGCGCTACGCGAAAAGGGACTTTCCGGCCGCGTGTCACTTGATTCCGACAAAGGAATGCTCTTTATTTTCCCGGAACCCGGCCGCTACGGCTTTTGGATGCCGGATATGCATTTCCCGATCGACATCATTTGGATCGATGCGAATTGGCGCATCGTCGACATCGCTCCGTCGGTTCCTGCCGATTCCTACCCGAAAGAATTTTGGGGCAAGTCCACCTCGCTCTATACGCTTGAGGTTGTGGCGGGGAAGGCGGCGGCGAGCGGCTGGACCACAGGCACGCAACTTAAATTGATTCAATAGAACCTACAGAAAAAGTTCTAGCGCGAAAAAATGTAGGCCTCGACTGTTCTGCCCACACTCTCAAGGCTTTCCGCTGAACACTTATCAGGCGTGTCTTCTGTCGTGTTAAACCATGGCGCATAGTCAAAGTCGATCACAAGAAAACTTGGGATCCCGTGAAGGTTGAGTGCCGTATGATCATCGCCGATTATTGGAAGCGTGTCATTGTTGAACGCAAGAGGGGCAATCTGTTTGCCGAGACTCCAAAAGCTCTTCACCCGTGATGCCGCGTGTGTTTTTGAAAACTGTTCGGGAGAAATAGTGAGGTTCTTATCGCATACCATATCAAGAATGATGCCGGTCGTAGGGAGTTCTCTCGGATACAGGGTTTCGAGATGGTCGGCAAAATACGTTGAGCCAAGCGGCGACCATGTGTCGTCTCCTTCTCCGAGTGCGTTATGACCCTCTTCGCCGTCAAAAAAAACAAGATCAACTCCAACATTGGATGATGATGCTTTCTCTTGCAAGACACGTGCAAGCTCGATCATTGTCGCGACTCCCGAGGCAGAGTTGTTGGCACCGGGCATGTACGCATTGGGGTCTTTCGTGTCGCGATAGGCGTGCGCAATGCTGTCATAGTGCGTACCCACAATGATCCTCCGCGGATTTTCGGGTTGAAAGCGTGCGATGATATTCTCGAGCATGATTTTTTTGCCGCCCGGCCCGATATCTTCCCATGATTGTACCGACACGTCGTCTGCGAGTGTATGCAGTTTCTTCTCGATCATGCTTTTGAGCACTTCGTGGCCGCTTGTCCCGATCGCACGTGATCCGAGCGCGACAATATCTTTGATCGTCGCAAGGGCCTGTTGTCCGGAAAACGCTGTTTCTGGAGGTGTGAGTGTCTTCAGATGCTCAGTCTCGGTTCCAAAATCATGAAGAATATTCGAGACAAGGTGTTCGACCGGAGCAAAGTCGTCGGTGAGGATCGGATTGTCGCGCCAGGGGAGTGTGTCGAGGGACAGGAGGTGTTCCGGTAGCGTACGCAATACTTCGTCTCGCTCATTTGGTGCGGGCAAGCTTTCGATGGGAAGGGGGCGATCCCCGTTGATCCCCACAAGGATGAAATTCTGAACACTGGTCGAAGTCGCAGAGTCGACGGCGAGCACCGCCATATTCGGGAATATTTCATGCATGGTATGGATTTCCGACAAAAGCAGCGAGTCATGCAGGGAAGCGGTACTGCCGATGATATTGGCGAGGAATATACCGCCAGGGCTGAGCTTCGCCTTTGCCGCCGCAAAAAATTCTTTCGTCGTGAAGTGTGCAGGGATCGAATAGAGTGTGTAATACACATCGCTGAAGATGACATCGTAGGTCGTAGTGCTGTCGACGACAAAACGCCGTCCGTCTGCAATGTGCGTTATGATTTGCGGAGAGTCAGGAAGCCCGAAATATGTTTGTGCGATAGGTTTCACATCGGGTTCGATATCGACAACATCGATCACACTCTCAGGTTCCTTCTCGTGCAATGCCTTGGGCATCGAATATACTCCGCCGCCGATGAAAAGCACATGTTTTGGGTGAGGCACAGCGAGTTTATACAATGCATAATATTTCGTGTAATCAAATGCAAGCGTACTGCTTTCAATAAATCCTCCACCCGAGACACCTTGATCCTGGAGAAAAAAACGCGCGGGCTTGCCCGCGTACTGTGAATCAAAAACGGTGAGTTGCTCGTAGGTCCCGTCTCGTACAAGCAGCTGACCCGGAGTTTGGAAGAGTTGAGAAGAAGAATAAATGAGCCAAAGTATAAATACATAAAACAGGAGATAAAGGAATCGCTTTCTTTTTTCACGAGCGTGCAGACTCCCTATCTCTCCGATTCCGCCAAGGAGAAGGATGAGGAGCGTGGTACAAAACAATATCGTTCGTATTCCCACATGGGGGATGAAGAGAAACCCGGCGGAAAGCGTGCCGACAATCGACCCTGCAGTCGACCAAAAAAATATTGCTCCCGTGATATGTCCCAAACCCTTTTCCGGATGTTCACGTTTTGCGAGTGTGATAGCGAACGGCGAAAGTTTTCCCATAAAATAACTCGACGGGAAAAAAAGTACTATCGACCATAACAAGGGCCCGGTCTCAAGCGAAAAGAAATTTCCTCCGATAGGAAGTACAAGCACAACAAAAAAGAACAAAAGGAGTAAGCTTTTGCCGCTTTTCCAAATGATCCTGTAGAATCTACCGATGTCTGGATGTTCATCCGCTTCAATGCCGCCGCGCCAGTAGCCCGCTGAGAGTGCACCCAAGATGACGCCGATGACGCTTGATATTGTGTAGATGGTATTACCGTAATACGGAGAAAGAATGCGCGTTGCAGTGACTTCAATGATAAGCACGGCCATACCAGTAATAAACACGATCAACTCGTATCGGTGGAACGCAAGCCAGTTCACTAACGTGTCTCTATGCATTGAGCTATTTTAGCACACTCTTTAGTCACGCTGAAAATGGTTAAAAAAGTAACGATACCTATCGCACATAGTACTCGCTAGAGTCACAGACTGATATCGTGTGTGCGTCGGTCTTTGCTCCGCGTACTTCGACGATGCTTCCTTTTTTGATATCAAATCCGTTCTTTGCCGGGTATACACAAGAATCTCCGCTGTAGATCACTTTTGTGAACGACATCGTTCTACCCTCACTTTTTGTAACTTCAAGATATGATGGTGCATCAACCATAATTATATTGTCTGTGACGGTACCATTTTGTGTGACGACCATGGGTCCTTTATTGCTCGTATCCTGCCAGGTCTTACCAAAGTCACTAGTTTTTGTCGAAATGACCAGGCCATCGGGAAATGCAGGGGAACGAACATCGAAAGACAGATTTCCTTGGTCACTTGCAGTGATGTTTTGAAATGTGGGGGTGTTTGTTGCACTAAATTTAAGCATAGTGCAGTCGCTGTAACTCGAGGTGTCCGCCTCCTTGTCCTTCTGCTTCGCCGCGAGACATTGCGCGTACTCAGGAGTACTTCCTCGTGGGGCTGTTGTTGGCATGTGTTCTATCAGCCGCCACGATGCGTATGTGCGGCATCCATCGAACGAGGCATCAATGCTGAGATCATCAAGGATGACAAGTGTTTTCTTGTCTTTCAAGAGATATACTTTTTTCGCTTCTTCGGACAGCGATTGGAGTAGCGCTTGCGAATCTGATCCAAGTCCATTTCCTAAATATGCTTGCGGGGTGATGCTCCAACCCTTTTCGACCTTTTCCCATTTGTGCTCGGGCTGGCCCGCTGTACCCGCTGTCTGGCACGCGACAAAATAGTGGTTACCAATATAGTGGAAGGGAAGATGTTCATGAATAAGCACTACCTTAAGGGTGGTACTATCATCTTTATAAAAGACAGACTCTCCGATCTTTGTGGTAAATGGAGTGGTGGTGAAGACCCCGATACCGAGCGTAAGGAGAAGAATTCCCAAGACAGCGTAGATCTTTTTCATTGCCTCATTCTATCAGTTTCGAATTCCATTTGTCAGGATCGTCGACAAAAATATAAAACGATGTAATCTATAGGCAGAATTCTTTTTCAAAGGAGATATCCTGTGAGTGTTCAACATCATCCCCACCCACTTTCTTACTTCACACGCGTAGATCGTGCCCAGCTTGATCTGTGCGCCGACTTTCCGGGTCTCCTCAAGATCGCACTCCGCGTACTCCACCGCATGCCGATTGGAGCAACCATGGTCTGCGGCCCGATCTCGACGGGCGGAGCGGGTTCTATCGAGAAGAATCTGGAAATTTTCGCACTTGCTATCGAGGCACTCGCCTCACGAGGGGAGAATGTTTTTTCCCAAATGCCGTTTGAGCGAACGATGCAACGTTTGAAAACGACAAATCTGGGTTTGCTTAACGATTTCTATCTTCCGCTCTTTCGCTCCGGAAGGATCCGTCGCCTTTGTTTTCTCGATGGCTGGGAATCATCCGAAGGTGCGACGTGGGAATACGAGCGCGCCATTGAACTCGGCTTTGAGATCGAAGAATTCAGGAGTGATTTTCACTTACTGCTCCCCGAGCAATCGACGTTGTCGTTGTTCAAGGCCTCATCCATTAATAACTTGCTATAAAAAATGGATGATGCACAAAGGACCGTCAGCACCAAAACTATGAAGTTATTGGTGGACGAGTCCTAAGCTGCATCCCGATGTGTCTGCTTGGTAGGAATTCACGGAGCCCCCTTAAGGGCTCCTTTTTCATATAAAACGTAAAACTTAATTTAATGGGAGAAAAAGCAAATCCCTCCTGGTGGGGAGGGACTGTGGGTCACCGGGGTGACAAAGCAGGCCTAAGTTGTTATTTGGTAGCTATTTTTTGAAGCCCACGAACATGAGCACAAAGGTGATGAGAATGAGTACGGCTTCGAACCCGTAGCAGAGGGTACACCATCCCGCAGTGAGTTTCCCCTCCAGTTGTGCCGTGCGTGTGAACGCAAAGGCGACCAGTGAGAGGATCAGAAAGAGGGCAGCGAACATTCGTGCAGCAAGGGCGTTCATGAAATCCTTTGTTAAGCAGGAACCTATTGTCCTGGTTGTATCATACTTTACAATATTGCGTTTGTCAATAGTTCCCACAAAAAGTGAGAGCCCCATCGTAAGACGGGGTTCGGGTGGGGGGGGTGCGGGCGCTTACATCCGACTGGCCTTCCTTCGCCCGGTGAAGACGAGGAGGGTCATCGTGCCGCTGGTCATCAGGAGTGCCGCCGCAGAGATGTACAGCTCGTTCACGCTTTTGGCATTGATCGCTTTGGCATCATCCGCCACAGCGATCGCTGCCAGAAGAAGGAGGGTGACGAGCAAGAGAAGGATGGAGAGAAGCTTGCCGGGGTGATTGCTCATGAAAGTCCTTGGTTGGCAGAACGGCTTCTCCCCACCTTTAAATACGAAGGTATTGGTATTCTGTATCTATGGCGAAAAAAATCGGAAATAAAAAGAAGCACCTCAGTTATGAGGAACGCTTCAGTATCGAAAAGATGCTCAAGGCAGACGAAACACTCACCACCATCGCGACAATCCTCGGTCGAGGGATCTCCGGTATCAGTGGGGAGGTGTCCGTCAATGGCGGACGAACCAAGTATGCGGCAACAAAAGCCCAACTACGCGCGTATTGGAAGCAATATCGCAAGAAACGAGACTGCAACAAGGTCGCGATGACTCCGGGAATGATTCGGATTATTGAGCGAGAACTCAGGAACAGACGTTCCCCCGAGGAAATTGCCGCAATGCTCAAACAACGACGATTCCACTGCACTCCCAG
>OBEQ010039869.1_pt1 | contig 18702 bp, 18 predicted proteins | sample 1670901 | NCBI WGS metagenome assembly OBEQ01 (sample SAMEA104232315, study PRJEB22302) | groundwater metagenome | biome: forest; feature: aquifer; material: groundwater | place: USA | collected 2011-08-07 | depth 5.4 m
TCAGCGCGACGCGCGCCCCCCGCCCCGCGAGGCACGCGCCACGACGACCGAAATCCGCGGGGTGAGGGCACCCCGTCTCCGGCGTTTATTGGGCCGCTGCCGGCACCATGATCTGCAGACTGTGCGGTTTCAGCGAGACCTCGAGCCTGGCGGTCGTCGCCCGCGGCTCGCCGTCGGTGTGGATCCAACCCGTTTTTTCCCGTTCGATGACGAACTCCGGGGCCGTGAGGCGCGTGACCGCCTCGACCCGGTCAAAGGTGTCGGTGCCCAGGCGGTAGAGCATGCCGCAGGCGCCAAGAAAGCCGACCTGCGGGACGGAGATCAACTCGAACACCCCGTCGTCGACCCTGGCGCCGGGCGCGACGCGGGCGTCGTTGCCATACTGGTCGGAATTCATGACGGCGAGGGTGAAGGCCTTCAGGTGGGCCGTCGTGCCGGCATGCTGAACGGTGACGGTCTCGGGCTGGTGCGAAAAAAAAGCCGGCACCCCGACGCGGAAGTATCCCGCCAGACCGCGGCGCGTGAGCCGGCTGAACCGCACAGCGATGTCGGCCTCGAAGCCAAGACCCATGGAATTGAAAAAAGGAAAACCGTTGACCAACCCGGTATCGATGGGAATCGGCCGACCGGCGATCAAGGCACGGAACGCGCCCTGACCGGGCCGGTGAATGCCGAGGTGGCGGCCGAGGCCATTGCCCGACCCGCAGGGAATCAGGCCGAAGACCGTCGGGGTGCCGACGAGTCCCGTGGCAACCTCGTTCATTGTGCCATCGCCGCCGATCGCGACGACCAGCGTGCACCCGTCCGCCACCGCCTGCTGCGCCAGTTCCGTCGCGTGCCGGGGCCGCTCGGTGGTGACAATGCTGCCGTCAAGTCCGTGATGGGCGATGAACTCGGCCGCCCGGTGACGCAGAATGGGATTCTTGCGATTGGAGCCGGAGAACGGATTGAAGATGAACCTGATTTTCACGCCGGAAGCCTGAAGAAATGCCACGGTCGGGCCGGATTGCACGGATTTTGTGGCGACGATTTCGTGCCGGCTGGAATCCAGGGAGGCAAAACGGGCTTTGCGTGCCGGCGGGGTCATGGTTGCATCAGGCGTGGCCCGCATTCTCCATGTCCTCACCGGTTGCACGGCGGTCGGCAAGACCGAGCTGGCCTTGCGCTGGGCGGAGGCGAACGGGGCGGAAATCGTGTCGTGCGATTCGCTGTTGTTCTACCGCGGCATGGACATCGGCACGGCCAAGCCAACGGCGGCGGAGCGGGCGCGGGTGCCGCACCATCTGATCGATCTCTGCGAAATCACCGGGCAGATGGATGTAACGCATTATGTTACTAAGACCCGGTCGGTGGTGGAGGATTTGTTCGTGCGGGGTAAAACGGTGCTGGTGACCGGTGGGAGCGGATTCTATCTGAAGTCATTTTTCGCCCCCGTGGCGGATGCGGTGGAAGTGCCGGCGGTATTGCGCGAGGAGGGGCGGACGCGGCTGGAGAGGGAAGGACTGGTGCCATTGCTGGCCGAATTGCGCGGGTTGAATCCGGGCGGACTCGGGTCACTCGACGCGCAGAATCCCCGACGGGTGTTGCGCGCTTTGGAGCGATGTCGCGCCTCGGGCCGGACACTGGCTGAGTTGCAGGCGGATTTCGCGGCGCAACCGGCGCCATTTGCCGATTGCGAGGTGCGGCTTTGCGAATTGGCGCGGGAAAAGGACGACCTGGAAAAGCGCATCGAACTGCGGGTGGCGGGCATGCTGGAATCCGGTCTGGTGGAGGAGGTGCGTGGATTGCTCGCGGCCGGCCTGAGGCAAAATCCCAGCGCGGCGAATGCGATCGGCTATCGCGAAACGATCGAGCACATCGAGGGCCGGCTGACGGCTGGCGAACTGGCCGGACTCATGGCGAAAAACACCCGGGCGCTCGTGAAGAAGCAGCGGACCTGGTTCAAAACCCAGCTGCCGGCGCATCCGTGCGTCGACGCGCGGTCAGCCGACTTGGGCGGGCTCTTTGTGCCTCTCACGGGAGGGGGCTTCACGGCGAAGGCGCAGGAATATGATCACGTGCGTGGCGATGATGAGCGGAACCAGGAAGGTGGGCAGCAGGCTGAGCGGCAGGACGGTGAATGACATCAGCCGCCAGGGCTCCGTCAGGCCGAACCGCGCGGCTGTCATCACGACCAGCAGGATGTCGACGAGCCCGACGACATTCCAGATGGTGATGGCGCGCCGCCGTGCCGCGGCGCTCATCGGCCAGAAGACGACACCCAGCGCGAACGCAGCCACCAGGTTGTCGCCCCAGCCGGCGGGCATGGCGAACTCGCGGGGCAGCTCGCCTCGCCGGTAGAGCAGAAGGAAATAAAAGCCGACGAACCGCGTCACATGCAGGAGCACGAGCGCGCGGAGATCGAGGCCGTCGAACCACGCGCGCAGGGAACGGACGCGAAAGTAGAGCCCCAACAGGATGCCCGTGAGGCCAAACAACCCGCCTTGGATCGCCGGCATGGGCAGGCCTTGGAGCAGGCGGTAGTGGCCGACGAGCATGGCGGCAATCAGCCAGGTCCAAACGCAGATCCGGACAGCAAGGGGCGTGTTCATTGGGAGGGTGTCGCCATGTCAGGGTTGGCCGTTTTGGTCTGGCCGGCCCTGATTTGTTGCAGGATCAGGTCCTCGGCGGCGGAAGATTTGCCCGGCGCGGCCGGCGCCGGCAGCACGAGCCCGGTGGTCGCGGCCTGGGTCTGCGCAATGAGCTGGCGCGCGGCCTCGACGTTCCGGCCGGAGGGAAAGCGCGTGAGGTATTCGTTCCAAATCCCGACCGCGCGGGCCGGCTGCTTGAAATCCTCGAGGTAAAGCCCGCCCTGGTTGAACAGGCTGAACTCATGCAGCGGGTTCATTTTTTGGGCCCGGCCATATTGGGCGAGCGCATCGTCGGGCCGGCCGGCGAAACGGTAGGCGTTGCCCAGGTCGGTGCGGATGTCGGCGTCGTCGCTGCCCTGCTTGATGGCCGATTCGTAATGCTTGATGGCCTGCGGCCAGTTCTGATGGTCGTAATAAAAGTTGCCCAGCGTGCGATCGGCCTGGGCGGGCGGCTGGCCGGCGGTCAAATTCGCCGCCGGCAGATGCGTGGCCGGGTCGGGATTGCCGGCCGCCGGAGGAGATCCGGCCGCGGTCGTTCGCTGCAATCGGGGCAGCAGGGCGAGATAGGTGATCGTGGCACCGACCAGGACGCCGAACAGGCCGATGGTCGCAAAGGGCAGCCAGAATGAGGACGATGGCGGCGGGGTAGGGGCGGATGGCTTGTTTTTCGACATGAGGAATCCGAAGGGGTTAAGTGGCGGTCGGCTCAGGGCAGGTTGACCGAATAGCGCTGGAGTGAACTGCCCTCGATGCGGTGCAGCGCGGCGATGGCGCTGTTGAGGGCCACCTTGGCCTGGAGTTCGTTGACGCGGGCGGTGTCGAGGTCGGTTTGCGCCTCCAGCACGCGATAGGAGGTGGAGAGACCGGCATCGAACCGGGCTTTTTCCAGCTCATACTGTTTCAGGCTAAGGGTGGAGGAGAGCGACGCGATCTTCACGTTTTCCATGTTCGTATCGACGGAGCGCACGGCGCTGCGCACCTGCACCTCGATGCTTTGTTCGATCTGGCGCAGGCGGACCTGTTCCCGGTTGAGGGTCGCGAGGCTCTGGCGATAGCGGGCTCGGTCGGAGGTCTGGCCCCAGGGATAGCTGAAGGAGAAGTCCACCTGCCAGGAATGGTTTTGCCGGTCGAAGGCGTCGCCAAAGGCATCCTTGCCGCTGCCGCGGTTGCCGTTCAATCCGACGGCGCCGCCGACGCTGAGATCGGGCCTGGCGGCGTCCTTGGCGAGGACGAGGTCCAGCTTGAATTGCTCGATGGCCGCCCGGGACGAGAGGAAGTCGGGCTGGTTTTGCCTGGCCAGCTGGAAGGAGGAGGCGAACAGCGGTGTCGCGGTGCCGACCTCGGGGAAACGAACGGCACCGACCGGAGCATCGAGTTCGAACTGGCCGATGAGAGCGAGCAGCGCATCCTGTCGATCCTTCACGGCCTGGCCGGCGAGCACCACGTTCCGGCGGGCATTGGCGACGCCGACTTCACCGGACAGCACGTCAAGATCGGTGGCGACGCCGGTGTCGCGGCGGGTCTTGGCTTCATCGAAGAGGCGGTTGGCGAGCGCATAGGACGTGTTGAAAACGGTCAGCTGCTCGCGCGCGAAGGCCAGGTTGTAATAGGCGATTTCGGTATCCTGAATGACGTTCAGCACCTGGGCCTTGAATTCGAGGTTGGCCCGCTCGAGCCCGATCTCAGCCCGCTTGATGCCGGCCCGGTTGACCTTCGTGCCGAAGCCGCTGAGCAGGGACTGGCGGGCGGAAAGGGTCAGGTCGGCGTTGTAGGCCGGGTTCAACGCGCTGAAGGCGGGGTCGGAAGCGCGGCGGTCCAGCTTGCTGCTGGCGCTGAGCGTGGTGCCGGTGTAGAGGCGCTGGCTGGCGCCGACCCGCACGTCGGAAAACGTGGACGAGCTCGATGGCGAGCCGCCGATGGCGCCGGTGACGCCCTTGCCATGCGAGCCGCTGGCGGTGAGCAGGGGTTCATAGCCGGCGCCGGCGGCGGCGATGCTGTGCTTGGCGATCTGCGGATTGAAACGCTCGATCTCGAGGTCGAAGTTTTTCTGCAGGGCGCGGGCGATGCATTCCTCCAGCGTGAGTTCGGGTTGCGGGGACGGAGGCGGCACTTCCCCGGCCGGGCCCTGGGCCAGGAGCCTGGTGCTGGTCGGGGCCGGCGACGGCGCATTGTCCTGGGCGAGCGCGCAGGAACAAAACATTACGGCGGCCAGCAGACTGGCGCAGACACGGCGAGGGGTCTTGATCATGGGAAATTGCTGAAGGGACAGTCGGAGAACACGCGAAAAGCGGGAAAAGTTTAAGCTTATTGTGACGGCGGCCATGGGGCTGAAGCTTCCGCAAAGAAAATGCCACCGCGGAGGACGGTGGCAGCGTTGTGATAGGCGGGCGGCTATTTGGCCGGATGGACGGCCGGTTCAATGGCCCAGGATGGCCCAGACTGGGGGCGGAAGGCGGGCGGGGGTCGCTGCCGCCGGGCGCTCAGGGCTGGGGAGGCGCCGATTTCTTGAGTTCGTTTTCCACGAGATCGCCCAGGTAAGCGTTCTCATTGATGCCGGCGGTGTAGAGCATGATCTGCTTTTGGAGCTCGGCGTAGCGCGGAGCGGAGGGATTCAGATCGGGCAGTTTCTTCTCCTGCGTGTAGACAAAGAAACCTTGATCACCGGTCGCGACCATCTCGGAAACGTCGCCGGCCTCGAGGGTATTGAGGGCGGAGACCGCCGGATAGGGCAGGTCCTGTGGCGGCGTGCGCAGGGTGAAGTTGGCATGCGTCTTCACGTCGAGTTTTTCCGCGGTCGCGGCGGCGGCGAAGGCGGCCGGCCCGTTCTTGGCGGCGGCCTGCAACTGGGCACGAAGCGTGCGGCCGCGCTCGTTAAACAACCGGCGCTTTTCACTGTCGCGCCAATCGGCGGCGACGCGTTCGCGCACCTCGGGGAACATCGGCTTGTAGCCCGGAAGAGTTTCATTCCACAGCAAAATCACGAAGCCATCGGGCGTCTGCAGGGGATCGGAGAAGAACCGTTCCTGGGAAAGGCGCGAGATCGGGTCCCCATAGTTGGCCAGCCAGGGGAGATTGACCGGGGGGGCGTCGGGGACGAAAGCCGGTATCGCCACGGCGGGCCGACGCTGGGCGGCCAGGAAATCCGCCAGGGCGGAGGAGTTGGCGGCAAGCTTGCGGTCGTAGAGGGCGACGGCGAGGTCGCTCGCGGCCTTGGTGGCGAGGCGGGCGGCCGCGCCGTTTTTCACCGCGGTTTCGACCTGCGCGCGGACTTTTTCGAAATTGTCAGCCGGCACGGCGGGGGCGGGCGAGGCGTCGGCCGGAACCGGGAAGCTTGCCTGGTTGGCGAGATAGAAGCTGCGCATTTCCGCTTCGGTCGGCGGGACCGGCGGCTGGAATTCCTGGTTCTTGAATTCAATGTAGCTCAGGCGCGGGCGGGCGGGCACCTCGTAGCGGAAGGAATTCTCCTCGTGGAATTTCTTCAGCACTTCCTCGCCATCGGCGATGGTGGGATTGAACGCGGCATAATTGAGCGTGGCGACCTGCACGGTCCAGGTGGAGTCGGTGCGGATCAGCTGCTGCCTGACGTCGTGCGGGAGCACGTAACCCGGACCGCCCACCACCTTGCTGAGCTGCTCGAGACGGGTGTCATCACGGAGCACACGGTTGACGTCGGCCGTCGTGAGATTCTTGCCGGTTTTCAGGGAATCGCCGAAGGCGGTGTAGCGTTTCTGGTCGAACTGGCCGGATTCATTGTGGAAAGCGCGGAGGGTGCCCACGTATTTGGCGAGTTGCTCGGAGGTGGGGATGGGGAGGTGGAGTTCGTCGGCGACGGCGAGGCCGGCGACGCGCTGGAGCGCATACTGTTGAAGCTGTCCGCCTTGCAGGGCGTTGTAGCCTGCCTTGAGCTGGGCACTGAGGCCGGCGTCGGCGAAGACGCGATTGGTCTGCTCTTCGTTGCCAAGGTTGATGCTGAAAAAGCGGCGTTCCGCAATCTTGTGGCCCGAGCCGCCGGCTCCGGAGGAGGGGCTGAAGATGACAATCAACGGGACGGCCATGGCGGCCAGGATAAGCAGGAAGACGAGTTTGAAGTGCTTGTGAAAGTAGCGTTGAATCCAGGTGATCATGAGGGAAAGCTGCCCACCGTAGAAACGGGGCGCTGGCTGTCAACAGGCGAACTGGCTGGCGAACCGGGGCGGGCGTGAGACAAATTTCAGGCCGTGAGTAGGGCCGGTCTGTGACCGGCCTTCTGCTTCGCTCAAACCGGCCGGTCACAGACCGGCCCTACCTCCGAACCAGCGAACACGGATTGTTATGAAGAAATTTGTCTCACACCCAACTGGGGCGGATGCGGGGCACCCCGGATCAGCCGGATAGCTCCCAGCCGGCGGGCGCCTCATACAGTGGCGGCGAGTCGGTCTCCTTCGGCTCGTAGCGGTAGTCGGCGAAGCCGTTGATGATGGCCCAATGGATCAATTTTTCCGTGCTGTGGAGATCCAGCTTACGCAGGATATTCTGGCGGTGGGTGCGGACGGTGACCGCGCTGAGGCCGGTGCGCTCGGCGATCCGTTCATTGGTCCACCCGTAGCCAAAAAGCGGCAGCAGCTCAATTTCGCGCGCTGAGAGGATCTTGGTGAAATGACCCGGCTGGGCATGGGCGGCGGCCATCGCCGCCAGCACTTTCTTGGAAAAATAGGTCCGGCCGGCGAGCACGACGCGAATGGCCGCGATCAGGTCGGCGCTGCAGGCGTCCGATTTCAGGAGCAGGCCGGAGATCGACGAGTAATGAATGCGATTCAGCACCTGGTCGGGCGCGGATGCGGTGAGGATGAGGACCCGAGGCCGCGGGGTCATCTTGTCAAGGGCCTCGGCGACCTTGAAGCCACTCATGTCGGGCAGACCCAGGTCGAGGATGATCAATTCGGGTTCGTGCTCGCGGGCCAGCCGAAGGCCGGCGGTGCCGTCCCCGGCTTCCCATATCTCCGTCTTAAACTCACTCATCATTTCCAGCCGGGCAAGGAGTAGCTCACGGATCAACGTGTCGTCCTCAATGCAAAGTATTTTAAGCGCTGGCATGGGGAGATTGCTGCCTCCTCTATACTCTCCAGTCCAGGCGGCTGCGGCCTCCGAAAGTGCCTGTTTTCAGGTGAAATAAGCAGGCTAGGCTTGGAGTGGTGGCGGTATCCTGATCGGGTTCAAGCAATTCATCGAAAATAGCTCCTGCCCCGGTGTTTCGGATGAGAACGAAATTCATGTCGGGGCACGGCGCACTTCATCCTTGCTTCCGATCATGAGCGGGCTGGCGTCAGCCTGCGGTCCAGGACTCCGCCAGTGGGGAGCATTCAGTCGGAACCGGCACAGACAACGGCGGAGGATTTGCTGGCGACAGTCTATAGTGGGAGTCGGAGATTCCATTGATGCTCGCCCATTGGATCAGTTTTTCCGTGCTGGGCAGATCGAGCTTGCCGAGAATGTTCTGGCGATGAATTTGAATGGAGGCCGTACTCAGCCGGGTGCGGCCGGCGATCCGCTCGTTGGTCCAGCCGGAACCGAACAAGGGCAAAAACTCAAGTTCAAGCGGCGAAAGAATTTTCGAGAAATGGGCGGGCTGGGCGAGGGTGGCCTCCATCGCCGCCAGCACGGGTGGAGAGAAATAGGGTTGGTCGTCGAGCGCCGCCTGAAGCGCGGTGATCAGTTCAGACCCAGTGGAGTGGGACTTCAGCAACAGTCCCGATACCTGACTGGGATGGATGCGGTTCAGCAATTTTTCAGGGGTGTAAGAGCTGAGGATAATAACCCGGGGCGGTGGAGACAGCAGGCTGAGTGCCCCGGCCACCTGTAGGCCGCTGATGTCGGGCAGGCCTACATCCAGGATAACGAGGCCGGGTTGGTGTTCGCGGGCAAGCATGAGGCCGGTTGCTCCGTCAGCCGCTTCGTAAATCGCCGTGCCGGGGCCAGTCACTTCTTGGAGTCGGATAACCAATATTTCGCGAATATGATTATCGTCCTCGATGCAAAGTATCGTAGATGGGCACATGCGATGCGATGAATTGTGAACAACATGTGCGCTTGAGGGCGCGATGGCAGCTCATAAATATGCCTGATTTTAGGTAGGGGGTGGCGCAAGCCGCCAGAAATCCCGTTACCGCCTGCCGGGGAAGCGGAATTGCCTTGCCGGAGTCGGGTGCTCAAGCGCGGCCAATGACAGAAAATATTTTGCGGGCGCTTACGGCGAACAATTCGCTCAGCTCGCGGGAAACGGTGCGTAGGTCTGGCTGGGCTGCAGCTCGTCAATGAGCTGATCGAGCGTCCGGTCGCCGAGTGCCTGGGGCAGGCACGCGGTGAGGCGATCATGATAGTGCGCGAGCACGGGGTCGACATTGTCCAGCAGCGCGCCGCTCGGGGATTCGCCGTAATTCTCGAAGAGCTGGCGAAACTCCACCAGGGAGATTTTGCCAATCGGCCGGGCGGGCTGGTAGCGGTGATCGGTGGGATCCGCCCCGTCCTCCGGCGGCAGTTCGGCAATCAACTTGAGGTCGCAAAGCCGGTTGAGGCTTTCGTTGAGGATTTGCGACGGCACGCGGATGAGATGCGAAAGCTGGGTGACGGAATAGGCGGGGGCGCAGGCCTTGAAGCGGCGGGCGATGAGCAGGAGCACGAGCAGCGACATGCTTTCACGAGTCGCGTGGTTGAGGCTGTGCCAGGCCGTCTGGCTGCTGCGATAGTGCACGTTCTGAACGGCGTAGGTGACCTGGCCGCCAACTAGCACGAAAAACCAGAAGACGTAAAGTCCGAGCATCAGGATCGGAAGGATCCCGACCGCGCCATAGAGGCGGTTGGTTGAAACCACGTTCCTGAAATAGAGAAACGCGAGGTAGTTGTTGAGAAACAGCAGGACGGTGACCACCACGGCGCCGATCAACGCCGCGCGCCATTTCACGCGGGTGTTCGGAATCAGACGGTAGAAGAAGGTGAGGATCAGGATGAGCAGCAAGGCGGATCCGGACCGGAACAGCAGGGCGTAGAGCGGAGCCAGCTCCTTCTGGAACGGCATCTTGGCCGCATAAATCTCGAACAGCGTGCCGGCGGAAAACAGCGTCAACGAGGTGAAGAAGACGAGCGCGCCGATCGTGATCACCGCCCAATAGTAGATGATGCGCGTCACCCAGTTGCGACCGCGGCGGACGCCCCAGATATCATTGAAGGTTTTTTCGACGCTGGTGAACAGGAGGATGACGATGATCAACAGGGCGATGAGCCCGACGACACCGGCCGTGCCGGAGCCCGAGCGGCTGTTGGCGATGAAGTTGTTGATCAGCTTCACCATTTCCGGATCGGCGGCGGGACGGGCCATGCCGGCGGCAGGATCGGCGGCGTTCGACTGCAGCGTGGCCGGGGCGTGGCGGGATTGCTCGTCTGTCAGGGCCTTCTGGTATTGGCCGATCTGCGGGGCGATGAAGTTGATCACGCTGTTCACGCCATTGGCGGCGAGGGCGGGATCGCGGTCGCCCAGCGCGAAACCGGAGATGAGCACCGCGATGGCCACGAGCGGCCCCAAGCCGAGCAGCGAGCTGTAACTGAGGGCGGCGGCGCGGGCGGCCACTTTCAGTTCGTTCAGCCCGGAGAGGGTGATCGAGGCAATGCGCAGCAAGGCGAGCCCGCGGGTCCGGAGCGAGCGATCGCGGGTCAGGCCGGCGGCCCAGATGTCATAAGTCCAGAGCCGGTGAAGCCGGGACAGGAACGGGGGCGTTGGCATGACGGAACCGGAGAAGGCCCGCGCTCACGAATACGACATGGTGGCCAGCATCGCCATGCCGCCGAGTCCAAGTAGGGCTGCGACCGCCAGGGGGATGTAGCTCAGGAAAATCGTGCAGAAATACAGCCCGGCGGATCCGGCCGCGACCGCCAGCATCGGCGTGAGCTGGCCCTGGGTCATGAACAGAAAACCGAGAAAACCAAGGCCGAAGACGGCGCGGAAACGCACGAACGGGTAGAGAGCGATGACACCAAGCAGCAGCAGCAATCCGATGAAACCATCCACCACGCCCAGCAGCACGAACGGCTTCTCCAGGATCTTCGCGAAGTCCATGGCGATGACGGCATCGATACCGGGGAGAATCAGCGCGACGGCACTGAGCAGCGAGATGACGGCGGCCGAGCGGGTGCCCCAGATCGCGGCGCTCATCATCATGATGTTCCGGTCCTTCTTGCCCTTGGTATCCTCGGTCTGGCCTTCGGCGGCAGCCAGGAAATCCTCGACGGATATCGCCTTGGTGCCCTCGGCCTGCTCTTCGTTGAGGGCCTTGAATTCCTTCTGCTTGAAGCCCAGTTTCTTTTTCTCGGGCCAGAGCGCGGCCTTCATTTCCGGGCTGCTGCCGATGGTCAGCCATTGTTCCGTCGCGGCATCGTAGAAGTAGGTTTCGGCGGTCACGCCCTTGGCCGGGTCGTTGCTCTCGGCGAGCGAGATGAGCTGCTCCAGCGTGAACGGGCCGCGCGCCTCCGTATCATTCGCCCCACGGACGTAAATCTCTTGGTTGGCCATGCGCCGGAATGTTGTCCAGCCGGTCGCGTGCGGCAAGTGCGAAGTGCCACCCCCAGCCGGCGGGCGCGCTACATGCGGGCCAGATCGGTGCGCAGCCCGAGCAGGTGCAAACCCGTCTCCAGCACGATCAGCGTGCGATGGCACAGCAGCAGCCGCCGGGCGCGGACGGCCGGATCCTCGACGATGACCTTGTCGGCCGCATAAAACGTGCTGTAGTCACCCGCGAGCTCATAGAGATAGAGGCTCATGAAATGTGGGCGGAGCGTGTTGGTGGCGAGCTGGGTGGCGTCGGAAAACTTGACGAGCTTCCGGGCCAGGGCGATTTCCTGGGGCGTCTCCGGGGCGGTGGCGCCGGCCACCGGCGGGGAGGGCAGGTCGGCTCCGGCCGGCTCGGGTCCCGCGGCCTTGCGGAAGATGCTCCGGATCCGCGCGACCGCGTAGAGCAGGTAGGCGGCCGTGTTGCCCTCGAGTGAAATCATCTTGTCCCAGGTGAACACGTAGTCGCTGGAGCGATTCTGCGAGAGATCAGCGTATTGCACGGAGGCCACACCGACGATGTCGGCGATGGCGCGGCGCTCGGCCTCGGGGAAATCAGGGTTCTTCGCGCTCACGAGCTGGAACGCTCGTTCGCGGGCCTCGTTGAGCAGGTCTTTTAGGCGGATGTTCTCGCCGTCCCGCGTCTTAAGTGGCTTGCCGTTTTCACCGAGGACCGTGCCGAAGTCCACGTAATCAAGCTTAGGCGGATTCCTTTGCGTTGCAGTAAACCACTTGTGCACTGTCAGGAATAGTTGGTCGAAATGGTCACGCTGACGTAAGTCCACGACATATACAGCCCCAAAAACTTTCAGCTCTTCTGTTCGATAAAGAATGGTGGCGAGATCGCTCGAGGCGTAGTTGGCGGCGCCGTCCTTCTTGCGGATGATGAACGGCTGCGTCTTGAAGCGCGGGTGCTCCTCGTGAAACACCACCAGCGCGCCCTGGCTCTCCCGGGCCAGCCCGCACTCGGTGAGCTCGCGGTAGATGCGTTCGACTTTGTCGTTGTAGAAGCTTTCGCCGAGCGTGACGTCGAATTTGATGCCGAGCTGGTCGTAGATCAGCTGGAAGGCCGCGAGCGAGGCGTCATTGATTTTTTGCCAGATCGCCAGATTGCCGGAGTCGCCGCTCTGCAACTTGACGAGTTCCTGCTGGGCCTCGGTCAGGACGGCGGGGTCGGCCTCGGCGGCGTTGTTGCCGAGTTTATAGAGGCGCTCGAATTCCTCGAGCGGTTCGGCGGCGAGCGCCGAGGCGTTGAGGTGGCGTTTGTAGGCCCAGATGAGCTTGCCGAATTGCGTGCCCCAGTCACCGATGTGATTGTCGCGAATCACCTTCGCCCCGCTGAAGGCCAGCAGCCGGCAGAGGGCTTCGCCGATGACAGCCGACCGGAGGTGGCCGACATGCATCTGTTTGGCGGTGTTGGGCGAGGAGTAGTCGACCAGCCAGGTCTGACCCTGGCGGGCGCTGGCGGCGCCGGAGCGCAGGTGCTCCTCGGAATCGTAGGTCTGGAGCCAGCCGAGGAGGGCGGCCGGCTTGATCCGGAAATTGATGAATCCGGGTCCGGCGAGCGTGAGGTCAAAATGGCCCGTCAGATCGCCCAGTTGGTCGACGATCTGCTGAGCGAGCGTCCGGGGGTTCTGCTTTTCCCGTTTGGCGAAGGCAAGGGCGCCATTGGCCTGATAGTCGCCATTGGCCGGGTCCGCCACCCGGACTTCGGGCTGGAAGCCCCGTTCCGTCAGCCCCAGCTTGGTAGCGGCGGCTCGCAGGGCTGCATCAAGGTGGCTGGCTACGTTGAATGGAAGGTCCATCGGTTGATTGAGGAATTGCGCTTGGCTTTGAGCAAGAAGGATTTTGGCGGGTGCAACTGCGACTGGCGCAGCCGGTTGGGGGATTGTAGAGAAAACGTGAAAATAGGTCTCGGATATGGTATTTTAAGCTCGACAAAATTGGCAAAACCCATTGCCTCTGCGAGCTTTGCGCCGCACGGCGCGATCCTCTGACATACACAGTGACATCCATGAGAAAACGCCCAATTCCCACGCGTCGGTTCATCAAACCGTCGTTTACTTCATTGATTGAGAAGAAACGCGACGGCCAGGAATTTACGCAGGAAGAAATCCGCTACATCATCGACTCCACGCTGGACGGTGAGATGCCCAAATACCAGCAAGCCGCGCTTTTGATGGCGATCTTCTTCGCCAACATGTCCGCCCAGGAGACGGCGATCCTAACCGAGGAGATGATGCTGTCCGGCGAAGTCATCGATTTGTCGCATATTTCGAAGCCGAAGATCGACAAGTATTCCACCGGCGGGGTGGGCGACAAGACGGCCCTGGTCCTGGCTCCGCTCGCCATGGCCAGCGGGGTGGTGGTCCCGATGATGTGCGGCGTCGAACAGGAATTTGTCATCACGACCCTGGAAAAGCTTTCGGCCGTGCCCGGCTTCAAGAGCCACATGACGATCCCCCATTTCGTCGACCAGCTCGCGCGCGTCGGCGGCGCCATCGCCGAGCAAAGCCCCGAACTCGCCCCGGCCGACCAGATTTTCTACGACCTCCGCCTCGAGACCGGCACCATCCCGAGCCTTCCGCTCATCACCGGCAGCGTGCTCTCCAAGAAGCTCGCCGAAGGGGCCGAGGGTCTTGTCATCGACGTCAAGTGGGGCAACGGCTCCTTCATCAAGGATCTCGAGCAGGCCAAGCAGCTCGCCCGTTCGATGACCCGCGTCGGCCGCTCCATGAAGCGCCGCTGCGTCGCGCTCGTCACCGACATGAACCAGCCGCTCGGCGACACCGTCGGCACCGCGCTCGAAATCAAGGAGGCGATCGCGCTCCTCAAGGGCGAGGGCCCCGAGGACATGAAGGAACTCGTGCTCAAGCTCGGGATGGAGATCGTGCGGCTCGCCGGCGTCGCCGGCTCGACTCTCTCCGCCAAGCAGACCGTGCAGCGCCATCTCACCGACGGTTCCGCACTCGAAAAGTTCAAGGACATGATCAAGGCCCAGGGAGGCGACACCTCGTTCATCGATCATCCGGAGAAATTCCCGACGGCCCGCCACATCCGCAAGCTGCCCGCCCCGAAGCGCGGCTATGTGCACACGATCAACGCCGCCATGATCGCCAAGGGCGTCTCGCTCCTCGGCGCCGGCAAGGATCCCGCGCACCACAACAAGATCGACTACGCCGTGGGCGTCTCGGAGATCAAGAAGGTCGGCACGCAGGTCAAGCAGGGCGAGCCGCTGATGATGATTCATTACAACGACGAGGCGAAGCTCGAGCAGGCGCTCAACTACTTCAAGGACGCCTACCGTCTCGCGCCCAAGCGGCCGATCCCACCCCCGCTCATCGTCGAGCGCGTGGCGTAAGTCTGCGCCAACTGCAGGAGCGGCTTTACGCCGCGATTCTTTCAGGCCGGTCCTCGCGGACCGGCCTTTTTCTTTGGTAGGGCCGGTCTTCGACCGGCTCCCCTCCGGGAAGGAGGCCAGTCGCAGACTGGCCCTACGGTTGACGCCTCCATGGTAGGGTTTGGCCCCATCGCCCCGACCGGCGGCCTCAGGTATTCTTTCCGCCCATGAACCTGAACTACCTCATCGCCGTCCTGTGTTTCATTTTCTGGATCGTCGCGCTGGTCGACTGCATCGGGAGCAGCAATCCCAACAAACTGCTTTGGGTCGTCCTCATCATCCTGCTGCCCTTCCTCGGCACCATCCTCTACTTCATCATGGGCAAGTCACGGGCCGCCTCCTGAATTTTTGTTCACCTCGGGCCGGTTCCGCTGTTGCGGCCGGCCTTTTTGCGGAGGGCTGAGCTCCAGCGAGGCCGTCGGCGGTTGTTGCACGTGGTCTCGCAGGAACTCGACCCTCCAAAAATGAATCGCCCTCGGCGACTTTGCGTCTTTGCGTGAAACCCATGTCCGACGAGACCGACGAGAAAACCCCGATCAATCCCGGCCGCGCCGAGCTGGGCGAGCCGCTGCCGCCGGAGCAGTGGTCGAAGCCCTGGGCGCAGTTGAAGTTCGTCTCGTTCCAGCCGGCCATTTTCCCGCGCATGCTCGGCGACGTCTCGCGCGACGCCCGGCCCGGCGACCTGGTCTCGGTCTACGACAAGTTCGGCCATCGCGTCGGCACCGGCCTCTTCAACCCGCGGGCCAAGATGCCGCTGCGCGTTGTGGTTCATTCGAACGAGCCGGTGGGCGAGGAATACTTCGAGCAGGCCATCCGCCGGGCCGTCGCGCTGCGGCGGGACATGTTCAAGCTCGACGAGGCCTCCGACGCCTGGCGCGTGATCAACTCGGACGGCGACGGCCTCCGCGGCCTGACGATCGACCGCTACGCCGACGTGCTTTACTGCGACGTCTATTCGCTCGGCATCTTCCAACGGCTGCCGAAGTGGCTGCCCTTGCTGCACGAACTGCTCGGGACGAAACATGTTCGCGTGCACGTGGACCATGACCTCGGCAGCCTCGAAGGCATCAAGCCGTCGCAGATGAAGGACGTCACCGCCTCGGCGCCCGACAAGGTGAAGATCCGCGAACACGGCGTGAAGTATGAGGTGGATTTCGCCGAGGGGCACAAAACCGGTTTCTTCTGCGACCAGCGCGACAACCGCCGCCGCTTCGGCACGCTCGTCAAAGGCGCGCGGGTGCTCGACCTCTGCAGCTACACCGGCGGCTTTTCGATCAACGCCGCACTCGGCGGCGCCACCGAGGTGACGGCCGTCGATCTCGACGAGGACGTCATCAAGCAGGGCCGGCGCAACGCCAACCTGAATCAGATTTCGCCGAACAAGCTGAAATGGGTGCACGCCGACGCCTTCGCCTATGCCCGGCAGATGCAGAAGAATGGCGAGCAGTTCGACGCCGTCATGTGCGACCCGCCGAAGTTCGTGATGACGCGCGAACCCGCCGGCGCCTCCGAGGGCATGCGCAAATATTCCGACCTGAATCAGATTGCCGCCAGCCTCGTGAAGCCCGGCGGATTGTTCGTCACCTGCTCGTGTTCGGGCCTGGTTTCGCTGGAGACATTCGAGGAATGCGTCATCAAGGGCGCGCACCGGCTCAACCGCCGGCTGCAGTTCTTCGACCGCACGGGCGCCGGGGTGGACCATCCCGTTTACTCCAACTGTCCCGAGAGCCGCTACCTCAAGGTGCTGTGGGCGCGGGTGGTGTGAGACCGCTTGACGCAAGGCCATATCTTCGTATGGCTGTGGTGCGTGCAGTTCACTTGGGACAAGGCCAAGGAGCAGATCAACCGGCGCAAGCACGGGGTTGGCTTCGAGACGGTGCCCCGGGTGTTCGCCGATCCCGGCCGCGTTTTGCTGGCAGACCGCCAACACAGTCTGACGGAGGGACGCTTCTGGTGTGTCGGGCACGATGGCCACGGCATCCTAACCGTGCGTTTTGTGCTCAGGGCGGGCGTCATCAGGGTGATCGGCGCCGGCTACTGGCGTAAAGGAGAACGTATCTATGAAGAAAAAGGTTAACTACACCGACGACCGCGGCGAGATGCCGGAGAAGCTGTTTGTCGTGTCGGAGGATGTGCTCCCGTCACCGGCCGAGTTCGCCCGGGCCTTGGAGCGGGAGAAGGTGACGATCAACCTCAGTGCCGGCAGCCTCTCGAAGTTCCGCCGGGTGGCGAAGAAGCACCGGATGCCCTACCAGGCGCTCATCCGCGAGGTGCTCGACCGCGTGGCTAGGCGCATCGAATGAATCGCCGCCCGCCGATCTTCGACCGCACGGGCCCCGGCGTGGACCATCCGGTTTACTCCAACTGCCTCGAAAGCCGCTACCTCAAATTGCTTTGGGCGCGGGTGGTGTAGGGGCTTGGTCGCGGTCGCTGGACATGGCATGGGGTGAGTGATCTCGGGCCGGATCGCATCCCCCTATCCCGGATATTTCACACTCCGAGAGAAAATGGCATCGGGCTGTATCGATGGCGACGATGGGGAGTAGGGGATTTATTGGTAGCTGTAACAGCCAGAAGACTAGACCCTTATTCTGGATCTTTTTGGAGTATGATACTGACAGTAATTTTATTTAGCCCCTTTGCTCTGTATGTATCTGGAAATCTTAGCAAGTTAACACCCTCTCTTTTATTACTAAATATATTCTTAGGAATTATACTGATAACTGGTATTATTGCCTACAGAGAAGGTTTTAGAATTGGTAATGTAGCCTTGGTTACCACCATAGGCAGTGCTTTTACAGCTTTAACAAGTATTTTTGGCATCATCTTTTTTAATGAAAGGTTAACTTTGCTGCAAGTTTTACTCATTATCATAATTTTTGTTGGTTTATTTCTATCTACCTTTGATACAAGAGAGATTATTAGAAAGAAAGTTGTGATAGATAAAGGAGTTTTGCTAGGTTTTGTGGCAATGATTTGTTGGTCAATTTACTTTGCCTTTATTAAGATTCCCTCACAGCAAATTGGCTGGTTTTGGCCAAATTATTTTAGCTTTTTGATCTTTCCTTTGATTTATCTTTATATGAGATTAAAAGGCATAAAGTTGGATAAACCCAGTAAAAATGGGGCGATAAAAGCGTTGATTATATCTACTATCCTTGTCAGAGTTGCAGAATTAAGCTTTAATTTTGGGATAAGTAAAGGACTGGTTACAATAGTTGCTCCGATTGCAGGAGCAAATCCAATTCTGTTTGTAATTGCGGCTCTTTTATTCTTCAAGGATCCTATTACCAAACAGCAAATTCTGGGAATTATTACCACCTTAATGGGGATTGTTCTGCTATCTGTATTTAGTGTTTGACATATATTATCAAAATGGTATAATTATATTATTATGCAGAGAGTAACTTTACAAATTCCTATGGACTTAAAGCTAAAGGTTGATGCTGAAAAGGCAGCTTTAAACCAGGGTTTTTCTTCTTTACAAGAGCTGGTTAGAGTAATACTGTCTAAGGTGGCTCAGAAGAAAATAGAGATTAATGTTGAGCAGGTAATAATATTATCTAAAAAAGCAGATAAAAGGTACGAGCAGGCAATGAAAGATTTCAAAGAGGGTAAAAATGTCTATAGTGCTAAAAATGTTGATGATTTAATGAGACAACTTAATGCAAAATAGTGAAGATCTATTATTATAAAAAGTTTGTTAAACACCTAGATCAAAGAATTAAGCCTAATTTTAATTTGTATCAGAAATTTCAAGATAGAGTACAGATTTTTATAACGGATCCGAACAATCCAATTCTTAATAACCATCAATTAAAAGGCAGAAAACAAAATTATCGTTCATTTTCAATAACAGGAGATATTAGGGTAATCTATTATCAAACAGAAGATTATGTTTACTTTATTGATATTGGTAGCCACAATCAGGTTTATTGATGATAAAATATCCCAATGCCGGAGTTACCAGAAGTAGAAACTATCAAATTGGGTTTACAAAAGAAAATAATTGGGTTAAAAATTTCAAAGATTCAGATAAATTCTGCTAAATCTTTTATAGGAAATCCTAATAATGTGGAGGGTAAAAAAGTACTCAA
>OBEQ010433828.1_pt1 | contig 18700 bp, 17 predicted proteins | sample 1670901 | NCBI WGS metagenome assembly OBEQ01 (sample SAMEA104232315, study PRJEB22302) | groundwater metagenome | biome: forest; feature: aquifer; material: groundwater | place: USA | collected 2011-08-07 | depth 5.4 m
ATGGGGGAGGATCAAGGAGGGGGTGAAGGGGTCGACTCGGCGGGAGTTGTCGGTCTGGCATCGAACGACTTCAGCGGCACCACCCTTTCCATTCAAGCGGTCGGAAGCAATTTGAAACAGCAGTCGAAGGAGACCGATAAGTTGATCAAGAAGCTCCTTCAAGCGGCCGTTGCCGGCAATTGGGATTCGGTCAAGGACGCTTTGATCTTTCTTGATAAGCGGGCAAATCAGATTATTGCCGGTATCGGAGCTCAGACGATTAAGGCGATGCAGAGTTACGAAAAACAGATGTCCCAGCTCTCAGGAACGCTCGGCAAACTCAAAGGGACCGAGCCTGACTACAATGCCAAACTCGCCAAAATCAATTCGGACATGAACATGTACAGCATGAACCGACAGGCGATCACCAATTTCTTGAGAGATACGATGACGATGCGCGAAGAGATCGGTAACCTGACCCACTCAGTCCTCGGGGCCGACGAACGTCTGATCTCCGCCATTGCCCGGTTCTAATTAAGAATCTATCTCTGCAACTGGTTGAAACTATTTGTCATTTTTGCCGAAAGATGTTAATTTGTCTCCATGACAAAAAAGAAAGTCGAGGAAGCGATGCCTCAGGAGATGCAAGAAGTGATTCGCCACGCCTTGCCGAAATTGGAGGAGACTCTTAAAAAACTCCCCGCTGAAAAGGTGGCGCAGGCCAAGAAGGAAGTGGAAAAACTCTTTTCCGGAGACCTCTCCTGGGCCGATCTGTCGAAGTATACCCCCGAAAAACTTCAGGCGATTACCGAGATGGGATACAATCAGTTTCGCCTCGGTCAGTACGACAGCGCCGAACGCATTTTCAAAGGGTTGACCGTCATTGATCCGGATCACTTTTATTATCACCAGATGCTCGGGGCGACCTTTCAGAGAAAAGGGAATTATCCGGCGGCCATTTTGGAATATTCCGTCGCCGTCGATTTGAATGCCTCCGATATCGTCTCTCTCACGAATCGGGGAGAATCGTATTTTAAGCTCGGCATTTTCCCGCTCGCGAACGCCGATTTTGACAAGGCGATCGGACTCGATTCGAAAGATGAGGATCGGTGGGCCAAGAGGGCCAAAATGTTGAGGGAGCAAATCAGACTGATGAAGAAAGAAAAGAAATAATTTATGGCGATTCAGGCACCCGACAATCAAGGTATCAAGCGGGAACGTGCGATGATTGTCCCTCCTCCGGGCGAGCTTCTGACCACTCCGGCGACCTTGGAGCAGCTCAAAGTCCCCGATGAGGTCTTGCTCAGACCGGAAAATGTCGCCCCGTTTCTTGCCAGCCAGGCGGTCCGGTATAACGAAGTTGTCAATCGTCCCGAAATTAAATCTCTCGAGGCCGACATCCCGGAATATCTTCATGATGAACGATCGGTCTCTCCGACCGCTTTGTTAAGTCTTGAGGAACAATCGGCCGTTCAGTCGTGGGTGGGAGAACGATTGGGAAATGAGGGTGAGGGGCTTCTGAAGGCCCAAAGCGCCGATCTCGATCAATTGCTGAACGACACCGATCAGTTTATCGATGCCGCGGTGAAGTCAGGACAATTGAAAGATGCGGTCCCGAACAGCGGCGGGGATGTCCTCGAGATGATGCTCTTGGATAAATATCAAGAGACCGAGGAAGAAAAGAAAAAGTTCCGGGAGACATTGGCGGCGGCGGCCAAGTCGGGGCCCGAATCGGTCCTTCTGGCGCTCTCTTATCGCCAGTCTCAGCGGTCGTCGATGATGATGGGGAAGGCGCTTGAGTCGTATAAATTTCATGTCGATACGCTGGACAAGATTCGGGCCGCCTTTGACCTTAAAAATTCCAAGGGGGAGATTACGATGAGCGATATGGCGAAGTTCAACGCCGATATCGCGGGCGCGCAGGCGAGTGTCTCCCAGATTTTCTTTGCGGTTCAAAGCGCGGTCCAGAAAAACGAAAGAGTTCTTTCGGAATCTTCCAGCATCGCGCGTCAGGTTCATCAATCGGAAGAAAGAATCATCCAGAATTTCAAGGTGACCTAGCCTCATGCCTCGCGAAGAGACCCGCCACCCGTTTACCGACGAAGAAAAAGGGAAGGTCCTCGATCCCAATCCCGAGAGGCGACGGTATCTCACCGAGGTTTTTTACAAATTCCTCACCCACAAGATCTCGGCGGCCGATCTGATCAAGCTACCCAAGAAGAAGCTCTCGCGTCTCGCGGAGGTCGGTTACATCAAATATAAATACGGCCGCTACTCTGAAGCGCTTGAACTCTTTAAGGCGCTGGCACTCTTGGACAGCACGAATGCCTATTATCACACAGCCCTGGGGGGCCTTTATCAGAAAATGGGGCAATCTATTGATTCCGTGGTCGCCTATACGCGCGCCCTCAGGGTCAATCCAAAAGAGGTCTGCTGTTTTGTGAATCGCGGAGAGGTTTATCTCAAACATAAAAATTATAAAAAAGCGGCGGATGATTTTCGTCACGCGATTCTTCTGGATCCCAACGCGAGAAATCTTTGGGCCAATCGGGCACGGTCGTTGGTGATTGCGTTGAAAAGAAGTTTGGAACTCAGAAAAAAGATCCGCCCCACTCATGAACCTTCTTCAGGTTCCTGAACATCGTCCCCGATAATTCCATATTTTTTCAAAAGATTTCGAATATGTTTCCGGTCAATGCCCGCCTCTCGGGCGGTTTTGGAGATGTTGTAGTTGTTGCGGCGAAGCAGGGCGGCCAGGTAATCCTTCTCGAAAGACTCCACGATCTTTTGTTTTGCCTCTTTAAAGGGGAGGCCCATATCGACCGACATCCGCTCGGTCGCCTCTTCTTCATTTTCCATTTCTTCGAAGATGTAGGAGACATCTTTTCCCGTGATGGCATTTTTTGCGACGAGGGGGACGACGCGTTCAAGGATGTTTGAGAGCTCTCGGATGTTGCCGGGCCATTGATAGCGGGTCAACATCTTGAGGGCGTCATCCTCGACGCGGGTCACCTTGATTTGGCCGTCGTCCGTAGTGTTGAATTTTCCCGATGTCAGGAACTTCTCGATTAAAAAAGGGATGTCATCCGGGCGTTCGCGTAGCGGCGGCAGATTGATCTTGACGACGGAAAGTCGATAGTAAAGATCTTGTCGAAAACGATTTTCCGAAACCTCTTTTTTCAGATTTTTGTTGGTGGCGCAGATAACCCGCACATCGATCGGCATCGTGTCGTTCGATCCCACCTTCTTAACCACCCGCTGTTCGAGAGCTCGAAGGAGCTTCGGTTGGAGTTCCGGAGTCATTTCTCCGATTTCATCGAGAAAGATCGTGCCGCCGTTCGCTTCTTCAAAGGCGCCGCGCCGGGTGGCGACCGCTCCCGTAAACGATCCCTTCACATGGCCGAAGAGCTCGCTCTCGATGAGATTGGGGGCGACGGAGGAGCAGTCGAAGACGACGAACGGCTTGGCCTTTCGCGGGCTGAATTGGTGGATCGCCTGGGCGACGACATCTTTTCCGGTGCCGGTCTCCCCCTCGACCAAGACCGTCGCGTTGGTCGGTGAAATTTTTTCCAAGATGCTGAAAATCTGACGCATTTTTCGGGACCGACCGATGAGAGGGCCGAATTCTTGACGGGTGGACGGTTCGATCTGAACCTTCTCGTCAAAGGCGATAAACTCGATCCGGATCGTCCCGACACGGATAATGTCTCCCGGAGAGAGGTAGGCCTCCTTGACCCGAATGTCGTTGATGGTGGTCCCGTTGGTGCTGTCTAAATCTTTCAGGATGTAGCTGTTCTCGTTTTGCACGATCTCAAGATGGTTTCTGGAGACGGTTTTTTCGTCGAGGATCAAGTCATTCCCCTCCCGTTTTCCGATTTTGAAGGTGGGGTGGTCGAGATCGATCTTTTTCCCCTTGTTCGGCCCGCTCAGGACGACGAGTTGACACTTCCGTTGGAAGACGACATCTTTTTGTTCATCGAGTCCGAGAAGCTGTGTATCTTTTTCTTCCATGAGGTTCCCCTAATTCTTTTCTAATTGAATATCGTATCTCTTTGAATCCTTCTCTCTCAGATTCATCGTTGTTTCCCACGGTCGAAACCCTTCCAGCTCCACGCGAATGGAGTGGGAACGATCACGGGGAACGCGGCGGATCGTGACCGGTGTGCGTGCTCCGATCTTCTCTCCATCGAAGTAGACCCAGGCCCGAGGAGGGATCGAACTGACCGCCACCTCGCCATACAGGTCACCCAGATGGATGGTTCCCAAAGATTTATTTTCTCCTCCCCTCAGAGCGACCGAGGTGGTGTAGCGGAGGAAGCCCTCCTTCGAAACCGTGACCTTGACGCTACCCGACGGGACTTTCGGCACCTTGATCGGCGTGGTCCCTTTGTACTCCGCATTCACAAACACCTCGGCCCCGTCAGGTTTGGAGTCGATCGAGAGAGTCCCATATTCGCCGGATGTGGTTTTTTCGGGTTCTTGCGTTGCCGGAGGAGAGGGCTCAGGGGTCTCTGCTGCAACAGGAGGGGGTGGCCGTTCTGGAATGGGAGGAGGCGGTGCGACCGACTTCAATGAAGCAGACAACGGCGTTATTTTGTTTGCGTCCACGGTGATTGAGCGATCCCAGTCCTTATAACCGTTTCGAGTCAGTGAAACTCTCATCCTCTTTCCCGCCTCGAGTTTTTGTAAAGTCGCCGGCGTCTGCCTTCCGGTGTATTGGCCGTCGAGAAAAATTTTGGCACCTGCCGGATCGGAACTGACCCGGACTTGCCCGTAGGTGACCCTGGGGGGCTGTGGTTGAGGCGGGGGAAGTGGTGGCGGAGGTGGAGCCGGCGATGGCGACGCGACCGGCACAGGTGTCATCGAGGCCATGAGCCTGACCGGCTCAAACCCTTTCACCTCCGCGACGGCGACCCAGTCGGAATAGTTCGGAGAGGTCAGGCGGACATCATAGCTCCTGTCGATCTCGAGGTTTTCGATCCTCGCAGGTGTCACCAGACCCGTCTCTTTTCCATTCAGCAAGACCTTGGCCCCCGCCGGCGCCGAGGTGACCGCGATAATTCCCTTCGGCAGGGGTTGCAGCGACTCGGTGAGGGTGATCGGCTCCGTGGAGGTGACCGTCACGGGTTTGGAAAAAACGTTGTAATTTTCTTTGGTCATTTTGACCTGGTATTCTTGCCCAAGGTTGAGCTTCGGCAGGGTTGCCGGAGTGAGGAGACCGGTGTCGGTTTCATTCAAAAAGATTTTGGCCCCGGGCGGATCCGACTGAACCCGAATACTCCCTAATTCTCCAGACTCCTCGGGCGTCGGTGCCGATTTTTCCGTCGATGATTTCTTTTCGTTTTTAAAAAGAGAAGTGTAGGCGAAATAACCGCCCAGGATTGAGAGTAGGAGGCCCCCCAGCGCAATCCACCAGACAGGACTTAGCGGCTTAGAGGTTCGAGCGACCCGAATTTCGGAGATGGTCCCTTCCGGCAGGGAAGAGGCCTTTTTCTTGGCGACTTTTGCGGTGCTATGGACGACGACTTCCTCTTTGGCCTTCTCTTGGGCCGCCTGTCGGATCAAGGCGGAATGTGTCTTCTCGTCCATTGTCTCCGGGGCTTCCCTTCTCCGAATCTCGGCTTCAAAGAGTTGGTGCAGGAGCGCGGAGAGCTGTCGCGGGGAAAAATCGATGTAAGAGGAATAGAGATACTTGGTCAGCTCGAGCTGAAAGTCGCCGGCGGTCTGATAACGGTCTTTAATGTTGTAGGCGAGCGCCTTGGAAAGAATTCCTTTCAAAGGACCCGGGATGTCATCGGGGAGCATGAGGGTATTGACCCGCGTCGTTCGGATCTGATTGAGGACCTCGAACTGCGTCTCTCCCGCAAAGAGTTTTTCCCCCGTCAGCATTTCATAAAGGACGACCCCGGCGGAAAAGATGTCAGTCCGGTGGTCGATCGGCTTTCCAAGGGCCTGCTCAGGGGACATATAGGCGACTTTCCCTTTGAGGATGCCGGCCATCGTATGCGAGACATTCATCGCCGCCTTGGCGATCCCGAAATCGACGATCTTGATCTCCCCTTCGTAGGAGATGAGAATATTTTGAGGGCTGATATCGCGATGGACGATGTTGAGAGGTTTCCCTTGGTTGTCGGTCTTTCGATGCGCGTAGTCGAGTCCCTTGCAGACTTCGCTCATGATGTAGACGGCGACCTCTTCGGACAGTTTCTCCTCGTTTTCCCGCCGACGATTCATCATCTCGCGGAGATTGGTTCCATAGATGAACTCCATGGAGATGAAGTAGTCGTTGCTGACCTTTCCGAGGTCGTAGACCTGGACAATGTTGGCGTGAGACAGGAGGACTGTCAGCTTGGCTTCATCGACGAGCATGCGGATAAATTCCGCATCCGCGGCGCAGTGAGGGAGGATCCGTTTGATGGCCAGCTGTTTTTCAAATCCATCGACGCCATAGGTCTTCGCCTTGTAGATCTCAGCCATCCCGCCGATGGCAAGTTTGTCCAGGAGGACATATCGTCCAAATGGTTTGGGTTCGAAAGAAGAGGTCTGTTCCTTTAGCGCCATAAAATCCCAAAAATCAGGACCATTGAAATCAGAATCAGGGCCCCTACGGTCAAATAACTAACAATGACCAAGACTCGGAGTTTCCCCCCCGGATCCATGATCCCCCAGAGGACCATGAGTCGTTGGCTGACGGAAAGACTAAGCTCTTCCGGTCTTTCACGACCTTCGAAATGTGGTAGAGGGGCCGATCCTGTGATCAACTTCTTCCAGAAAGGACGCCCCTGGGCGAATTTATCCTTCTCCGTCCCTTCTTCCTCCGGTTGCCCCTGACGTCCCCTGCGGTTGTCGCGAGCCTCCTGAACGCGATTCCACGAGGTGTCGACCTTGGTAATCCGATCTACCATAAAATCTTGTCTAGGGAGTTTCCTCCCACCCCCTAGGGACTTTTGTCACCATTGTAATCGGTTGATGTTATTAGCTCAAGCCTATTCTGGGACTTCCCGTTCAATAAAAATAATATTATCATTTTGATAACAACTTTCCTGATAACTCGAAAAGCATCCCGACAAGGACGGTGTCGATCATGATCAGAAGAATAAAGACAAGGATCGGGCTGAGGTCCAATCGAGTTCTCAGAAGGGCTCGAGGGAGAAACCTTCGGACCGAGCGAAAGGCCGGTTCTGTCGCCTGACGGAGAAAACGCACCATGGGATTATAGGGATCGGGATTGACCCAGCTGACGATGACAGCGATGGCGATGATCAGGGTATAGAGGTTGATGAGAAGTCGAAAGACCTTGGCCAAGCTCAGGAGGAGAAGACCTAGGAAATGCATCGTAACTCCTTGGCCCTTTGCGTTGCGGCGGTAATGGTCTCTTCGATGAGTCTTCGGAACTTCCGGCTTTCGAGGATCCTCAATCCCGCTTCCGTGGTCCCTCCCTTTGAGGCTACTTTTTGAATCAGTTTCTGGAGAGGCTCCTTGCTCTCCTGGGCTATCTTCGTGGCGCCGAGGAGTGTTTGAAGGACCAGTGTTTTGCAAAGAAGGTGCGGAAGTTTTTGCTTTTCGCCGGCAGCCATGAGGGAATCGATGAACTGGAAAACAAAGGCCGGCCCGCTCCCCGAAACGGCCGTCACGGCGTCAAGCCATTCCTCCCGTTTCACAAAGACCGCCTGTCCGGACGCCCGAAAGATTTGCAGGGCTAGTTTTCGATGCCGACCTTTCACGCGAGGGGGTGCATAAAGGGCGGCCGCCCCTTCTCCGATCAGGGCCCCCATATTCGGCATAATCCGAATCAGTCGAGTCGTTTTTGGGAGGCGTTTTTGAAAATAGTTTGTGTCGAGTCCCGCTGCGATGGAGAGGACAAGATGCGTCGGCTTGATGAAAGGACGGATTTCCGTCAGGACTTCGTCCATCTGCTGCGGCTTGACCGCCAGGAGAACGACCTGGGAGTTCCTCGTCAATGTGGCATTAGAACTAAAAGAGACGATTCGTAATTTTCTCCTCAGTCTTTGGAGGTGTTTTGGATCGGAATCGGCGATCCCGATTTGAGAAGGGGGCCAGAGTTTCTTTCGGAGGATCGCTGCGATCAATGCCTCCCCCATATTCCCGCCGCCGATGAAGCCGATTTTTACGTTTTTATTTTTGTCTTTCACCAAAGATGGCCGTCCCGATTCGCACGATGGTTGCCCCTTCTTCGATGGCGATTTCAAAATCATGACTCATCCCCATCGAAAGCTCCGTGAGCGCATGCTTATACACAATTTTTTTATTCATTTCATCACGAATTTCACGAAGACGGCGGAAATACGGTCGTGACCGCTCGGGGTCGGAATCATAAGGGGGGAGGGTCATGAAACCTTGAAGGTCCACATGGTCTAATGCATTCATTTCAACCGTCTGTTTTTCGACATCCGACAGTGACATCCCCGACTTGGTCTTTTCACCCCCGAGATTGATTTCGATCAGAATCGACTGGGTCTTCCCGATCGCCGCCGCCCGCCGGTCGATCGTGCGGGCGAGTTCTATTGAATCGACTGAGTGAATGAGAGTGACGAGAGGAAGGATCTGCTTCACTTTATTTTTCTGGAGATGGCCGATGAAATGCCAGATGGGTGCAGGGCCTGTTTGTTCCGAATGAGCTAGAAGTTCCTGGGCATAGTTTTCCCCAAAATCCCTCTGTCCTGCCTCGATCGCCTGCCTCATCTTCTCGATCGGCTGCCCCTTGGCGACGGCGACGAGCTTGATTTCCTGAGCATCCCGTCCCGCTGAAATTGCCGCCGATGCGATTCGATTCCGTATTTCATCGATCTTTTGAGAAATCATCACGGAGAGCCTTTTCATATAAGTTTGAGACTTTCAATGATTTCGGGTATTTTTAGGCTATGGCCTTTCGATGGGTTGTCTTCGTCTTTTTTCTCTTCCTGTCCGGTTGTCTCGGGATCGGTCGGAACGGCGGCATTATGGGCTACCATGGAGGGACTGTCTTGACCGGGACAAGAAAATTTTCGGTTTCACCGCTTCCCTCTCCCTGGAAATCCCCCAAGGTTCGATCCAAGCAACTCGTTCATCAGAATGACGAGATCGGGGCGACGATCGTGACGGATGTCCTTTGCGGCGCCAAGTTCGATGATGCCCCTCTTCCGCGTCTCGGCCGCGAGATGTTTCAAGGGCTGAAGGAGGTGACGATCCTCCGGGAAAAAGAATTCACACTCGAGGGGTCTGATGCCTTTCGTGTGACCGGGAAGGGGACCTCTCAGGGCGTGTCGATTCAAATGGATGTGGTGGTGATGAAAAAAGATTTTTGTCTCTACGATTTCGCCTATTTCGCGCCGTCGTCGACCTTTTCCAAAGGGGTGAACGATTTTGAGGGATACTTCAATGGATTCCGAACACAATAACCCGCTTCCGGCCTCCCATGGGGCCCTCGAGAAGACCTGGTTGGATTTCTTTCGTAACGTCGGCGGTAACACCCTTCATTTTCTTGAATACCTCGGCGGCCTCTCTTCATTGGCATTCCAGACCTTTCATTCTTTTTTTCGGTATCGATTTCCCTTTCGGGCCTTTGTGGAACAGTGCGAGTTTATCGGCGTTCGTTCCTTAAGCCTCATCAGTTTCATTGCTGTCTTTGTCGGGATGGTCTTTGCCCTCCAATTTGCCGTCGGTCTCAGTCGGTTCGGACTCGAGCTTTATATCGGGCAGGTGATCGGTATTGCGATTGTTCGTGAGCTGGGACCGGTCCTTGTCTCATTGATGCTCGCCGCCCGCGTGGGAGCCGGAATCGCCGCCGAGCTCGGATCGATGGTGGTGACCGAGCAGGTGATGGCGATAGAGGCGCTCGGTGCCAATCCGATTCATCGACTGGTCCTTCCCCGGGTTCTCGCAACGACACTGGCAGCCCCCCTCCTGACGACGATCGGCAACGTCATCGGACTCATCGGCGGCCTATGGGTGACGGTGATGGAGGCCGGGGTCACCCCCTATTTTTATTTTGACCAGATTCAGAAGACGGTGAAGCTCAATGATTATTTCTCAGGAATCACGAAGACGATTTTTTTCGGTTTTTTGATCGGATTGATCGCCTGTTATCAGGGTTTAAAGACCAGCGGTGGAACTCAAGGGGTCGGAAAGTCGACGACATATGCCGTCGTCATCTCTTCTCTCATGATCTTTGTCGTCGATTTCTTTTTAACGAAGTTATTTATTGCTCTGTGAAGATGGCCTTCATCGAATACATCGACGTTGAAAAGTCGTTCGGACCCAAGAAGGTCCTCGATCATCTGAACCTCACCATCGAAAAGGGGGAGACGATGACGATCCTGGGGGGGAGCGGGAGCGGCAAGACGATTCTCCTCAAGATTCTCCTGGGATTGGTTCCCGTGGGGAGAGGAAAGATCCTTGTTGACGGTCAAGATGTCCTGACGATGGATGAAGAGGGGCTCCTCCATCTCCGCCGACGTGTCGGGATGCTTTTTCAAGGAGGCGCCCTTTTTGATTCCCTTTCGGTGAAAGAGAATATCGCCTACGCGTTGCGGGAGCACTTTCACCATTCCGAGGAGGAGATCGACCGGTTGGTGGCGGAGAAACTGCAATTGGTCGGCCTTTCCGGGATTGAGGCGATGGTCCCGTCCGACCTTTCCGGGGGGATGAAGAAACGGGTTGCCCTGGCTCGGGCGATTTCTACGAATCCCGAGGTGATTCTTTACGACGAGCCGACCACCGGTCTGGATCCGCAGAATACGACGAGGATTAACCATCTGATTCGAGAGATTCAGGAAAAACTTCGGGTGACCTCGATTGTCGTCACGCATGACATTAAGTCCGCCTTTTTTGTGAGCGATCGACTTGCCCTTCTTCATCGTGGTAAGATCGAAGCGGTCGGTTCGCGCCAGGAAATGGAGAAGTCGGAGAATCCGATGGTGAGCCGATTTCTTCGGGGAGAGTTAGACAATGCAGTCACATGAGACGGTTCAAATTCGAGTCGGGCTCTTCGTCTTTCTTGCCGTTTTCCTGGCGATGATCGTTATCTTTCTCCTCGGAAACGAAAAACAGCTTTTTAAGCGTCAATACACCGTCGTCGCTTCCTTTGAAAACATCAGCGGGCTTCGCGTCGGGGCTCAGGTGCAGCTGGCAGGGGTCGGGGTGGGGATGGTCGAGCGGATCGCCTTCAGCCCGGAACCGGGTGAAAAGAAGGTGGAGGTTCGTCTGAGCCTTAATAAGGAGTACCAGGAGAGGATTCGTCGAGACTCTGTCGCAGCGGTGGTGACGCAGGGGCTTTTGGGAGACAAAATTATTTCCATCAGTATCGGAACCCCCGATCAGGAGATTCTCAAGGACGGGGATCTTATTCAGGCGGAGGAACGTCCGAGTCTTTTTGCGGTGGCTGAAAAAGGGGGGGAGATCATGAAGAATATTGATAGCGCCGCGAAAACGCTGACGCGGGTGCTGCAAGAGGTCGAGAAGAGGCCGATCGTCGATGACGTCACCCAGATGGCCTCGGATCTTCGGGTCGCCGCGAAAGAACTTCGGTTGATTCTTGAAAAGGTGCGCAAAGGGGAGGGAACGATCGGAGCCCTGCTGACCGATCCGAGCCTTTATCATGATCTTCGACAACTCTTTCAGAAGGTGGAGCGAAATAAGATTCTGACACACATCATTCGCAGTCGGGTTCGGGACTTGGAGTCGGAAAAGAAATGAACCTTAGACAGTCGCGGAACATGCTGCTATAATTCGGGGAGTCAGGGAAACTTCTCGCCGCTCTTTCTCAATCCAGACGATCCCAACATTTTGTAGAAAGTAGGATGGAGGTCCTCATGATGGAGCAAAATAATATCATCCGTCTCATTCAAGAGCTTCACGACGTCAAAGGTTATCAGGAGCTTACCTGGGATGGAACTTTTGAAGAGTACCTGGGGATTGTTCAAAAAAAACCGAACGCCGTTCGCGCCGCCTTTCAGAGGATCTATGACATGATCCTCTCCTACGGTTCTGAAGAGTACACGGAACACAAAAAAAAGATCACCCGGTACCACTTCTTCAAAGACCTTTTTGAAAATGGGAAAGATGCCGTTTTTGGGCTCGATATTCCGCTCATGAAGATGGTGAATATTTTTAAGGCGGCGGCTCAAAACTATGGGCCGGAAAAAAGGGTCCTCTTACTCCATGGTCCCGTGGGAAGCGCCAAGAGCACGATTGTGCGGCTTCTTAAGAAAGGAATCGAGGCCTACTCTCGGACCCCCGAGGGGGCCCTTTATACCTTTGTTTGGAAACGAAATAATCTCGCCAACAGCCAACTCTTCGGGAATGCGGAGGAGATCCCTTGTCCGATGCATGAAGAGCCGCTCCGCCTTATTCCCGCCGAGGGGAGGGAAAAAATCCTTCGATTTTTCAATGAGAGCCTTCCGGAAGAAAGAAAGATCCACGTCGAAGGGGATCTTTGCCCCCCCTGTCGGTTTATGTTTCGGGAGTTGATGAATCTTTGTAAGGGGGATCTGCTCAAGGTCCTCTCCCATGTGCGGGTGAAGAGACTTATTCTTTCCGAAAAGGATCGCGTCGGCATCGGAACCTTCCAACCGAAGGATGAAAAGAACCAGGATTCGACCGAGCTCACGGGCGACATCAATTATCGAAAGATTGCGGAGTACGGATCGGACTCCGACCCGCGGGCGTTTAACTTCGACGGAGAGTTTAATATCGCGAACCGGGGATTGATCGAGTTTGTCGAGATCCTCAAGCTCGATGTCGCCTTTCTCTACGACCTGCTGGGCGCCTCTCAAGAACATAAGATCAAGCCGAAGAAGTTCGCCCAGACCGATATCGACGAGGTAATTCTTGGGCACACTAACGAGGCCGAATATCGCAAACTTCAGAACAACGAATACATGGAGGCACTTCGCGACCGGACCATGAAGATCGATGTCCCTTACATTACCAAGTTGACCGAAGAGAAGAGGATCTACGAACGGGACTTCAATGCCAGTAAGATTCGAGGGAAACATATCGCGCCCCATACCGTGGAGATGGCAGCGATGTGGGCCGTCCTGACTCGCCTCGAGGAACCGAAAAAAGCCAACCTGACCCTTTTACAAAAACTCAAACTCTATGATGGAAAAACGCTCACCGGTTTTACGGAAGATAATGTGAAGGAACTTCGCAAGGAGGCGGTTCATGAAGGGCTTGACGGGATCTCTCCGCGGTATATCCAAGACAAGATCTCAAACGCCCTTGTCTCCGATCGGACCGAAGGCTGCGTCAATCCCTTTATGGTTTTGAATGAGCTGGAGAGCGGCCTGAAACATCACTCCTTGATCAAGAATGAGGATCAACGGAAGAGTTTTCGGGAGCTTCTAACCATCGTCAAGGATGAGTACGAAGATATCGTCAAAAACGAGGTCCAACGCGCGATCTCTGCGGACGAGGAGGCGATCAGCCGTCTCAGTTCCAATTACATCGATAATGTGAAGGCGCACACGCAGCGGGAAAAGGTGAAGAACAAGTATACCGGCCAATACGAAGAAGCGGACGAACGGCTCATGAGATCGATCGAGGAGAAGATCGATATTCCGGAGAGTCGGAAGGATGATTTTCGTCGCGAAATTATGAATTACATCGGAGCGCTCTCTCTCGAGGGGAAGAGTTTCAATTACAAAACGAACGAGCGGCTTCATAAGGCGCTCGAGCTGAAGATGTTCGAGGACCAAAAGGACTCGATCAAGCTGACGAGCCTTGTGACCAACGTGATCGACCGGCAGACTCAAGAAAAAATCGATATCGTCAAGAGCCGGCTCATCAAGAATTCCGGCTATTGTGAGGTCTGTGCGACGGACGTCCTGAATTACGTCGCGAGTATCTTTGCGAGGGGAGACGTGAAGGGACATGCCTAATGTTTGTGAAAATAGACACGGACCATGCCCGTTTTAAGCAAATTATTCGCGGGCGCATCAAGCAGGAGCTCAAAAAATTCATCTCTCGGGGTGAATTGATCGGGCGTCAGGGGAAGGAGTTGATCAGTATTCCCCTTCCACAAATTGAGATCCCTCGGTTTGCCTTTGATCCGAGACAGATGGGAGGAATCGGGCAGGGGGAGGGGGAACCCGGGACCGCCATCGGAGTTGAAGAGGAGGAATCGGGCGGAAAAAAGGCAGGCAACGAGCCGGCGGAACATCTGTTGGAAGTCGATGTCAGCCTCGAAGAGCTGGCCGACCTTTTGGGGGAAGAGCTCGAACTCCCCCGCATCGAACCTCGCGGAGACCAAACTCTCGATAGCGAGAAGACCCGATATACGGCGATTTCATCCGCAGGACCGGAATCTCTCCGGCATTTTAAACGAACCTACCGTCAGGCTTTGAAAAGGCAGATCTTGTCCGGGACTTATAATGCGGCAAAGCCGGTCATTATTCCGGTGCGGGAAGATCGAAAGTATCGTTCCTGGAAAGAAACCATCCAGCCCCACAGCAAGGCGGTCATTTTTTATTTAATGGATGTTTCGGGGTCAATGGGGGCGGAGCAAAAGGAAATCGTCCGGATCGAGACCTTCTGGATCGATACCTGGCTTCGAGCCCATTATAAGGGGCTTGAGACCCGTTACATCGTCCATGATGCGGTGGCGCGCGAGGTCGATCGGGATGCCTTCTACCGGACCCGCGAATCGGGCGGGACGATCATCTCGTCTGCCTACAAGCTCTGCCTCGAGATGTTGAAGAGTGATTACCATTCCGCCGATTGGAATATTTATCCTTTTCATTTTTCCGACGGAGACAATTGGTCCGGCAGCGACACCCAGGAGTGTCTCAAGCTCCTGACGGAGGAGATCCTCCCTCGAAGCAATGTCTTTTGCTATGGGCAGGTGGAGAGCGAGTATGGGAGCGGACAATTTCTCAACGATCTTTTGGAACGCTTCCCGTCGCATGAACGGGTCATCACGTCGAAGATCTCCTCCCGCGAGGCGATCTACACCTCCATCAAGGAATTTTTGGGAAAGGGAAAATGACACCGGAGCTTGAAAAGGTTCGTGACGAGATCCGAGAATACGCCAAAGAGGCGGGGCTCGACTTCTTTGAAGTGATTTTTGAGGTCCTCGACTGGCATCAGATGAATGTGGTCGCCTCCTACGGAGGATTTCCGAATCGCTATCCCCATTGGCGGTTTGGGATGGAGTACGAACAGATCAGTAAGACCTACGCCTATGGGTTGACGAAGATCTACGAGATGGTGATCAACAACGATCCCTGTTACGCCTATCTTCTCCACTCCAATAACTTCGTCGATCAAAAGATGGTGATGGCGCACGTCTACGGTCACTCCGATTTTTTCAAGAACAATGTCTTTTTTTCGACGACCCATCGGAAGATGATCGATCAGATGGGAAACCACCGCACCAAGGTGATGATGATGATCAATCGGTATGGATTGGAAGCGGTCGAAGGATTTATCGACCTCTGTCTCTCCCTGGAAAATTTGATCGACTTTCGGCAGGTGGGGCTTCCCGGTCGAAAGCCCCGACCGGAGCCGGCGGATGAGGAAGAAGGGATTGAGATCAAAAAATTTGCGAGCAAGGATTACATGGATCGTTATTTGAATCCTCAAGAGTTTCTCGACGAGCAGAAAAAAAAGGTCGAGGAGGAACGAAAGGTCAAAAAATTTCCCGATCATCCGGAACGGGATCTCTTCTCCTTTTTGGGAGAGCATGCCCCTTTGGAGAAATGGCAGCGGGATCTCCTTTGGATGATCCGGGAAGAGGTCTACTACTTTGCCCCGCAGGCGATGACCAAGATCATGAATGAGGGATGGGCGGCCTATCACCACTCCAAGATCATGACCCAAAAGGCGCTTCGGGATGATGAGGTGATCGATTATGCCGATCACCACTCGGGAACGGTCGCCTCCCATCCCGGGACATTGAATCCTTACAAGATCGGGATGGAGCTCTTGCGGAGGATCGAAGAGCGATGGGATAAGGGGCAATTCGGTCCCGAATATGAAGACTGCCAGACGATGACCGAAAGGAGCCATTGGGACCGCAAGCTTAGGTTAGGAAAAGAGAAAATTTTTGAAGTCAGACGGCTTTATAATGATGTCAGTTTTCTCGATACCTTTCTCGACGAAAAATTTTGCGAAGACCAACGACTCTTTACCTATCAATACAATCCGGCAACCAAGGTTTACGAGATCGTCGACCGTGATTTTCAAAAGGTCAAATCCAAACTCCTCCAGAAGTTGACCAACCTGGGTCATCCCCAAATCGCCGTGGTCGACGGCGACGCCTTCCATCGGGGGGAGTTGACCCTCAAACACGAACATGAAGGGATCGATCTCCGAATCGACTGGGCCTGGGATGTCCTCAAAAATATCCAGAAGATCTGGAAGAAGCCGGTCCATCTCGAAACAATTTTAGACGGAGTTCCCAAGGCGCTTTCGTTGGACGGAGAGGAGAAAAAGGAACAGAGGCTGGTTTAAAACAAACCGATCAAGGCCCCGAGGTGAAGCAGGACCCCGACGATTCCCAGAATCGGTTCCCCGATCCAAAAGGTGATGACGAGATTGAAGGTCAAGATCCCGTAATAGAATAACGGGCCTAGGAGCGGGGCTTTGAGGGGAGGAGGGGAGAGGATTAATTTCTTTTCAAGAAATTGAAAACTTCCGATCATCAGGAAGGCGACGAGGAACCAGCCGAAGAAGTTGGAAAGAGGAACGCCGAAATAGAGTCCTCCTTCAGGGTAGTAGTAGATCCTCCCCAAAAACCACCGGTCGCCTCGCGCGGCGAGAGGGTCGATGACGACATCCAGAAGGGTCATCAAAAAGGCGGCGGTGACGGTCGACCGACGAAACCATCGGGCCGTTTCGTAACTCGCATAAACGATGAATGAGTAGGAGAGCGAGTCCCAGACCGGGACGCCGGCGAGCAAGAGTTCTCCCCGCAAGTTTTCATAGACGTAGTGATAAAGCCCATAGGGAAACCCGATCCGGATCGAGAAAAACTCCGAGAGGAAGGCGATGCCGTAACCGAGAAAGAGAAAGAGCAGGGTCCTTGCGACCCCCCGATTCAGGATCCCGATGATGAGGAAGGCTATAAGAAAGGCGATGACATAAGGGCGATGGACAATCGTTGTAAGGAGTGTTTGCAAAGAAGTTCCCAACCCGGTACATCATTCCCATCTTCTCATCAAGGAGGCGACTATGTTTTCTTTCTCAACGATTGTTGTTGTCTTTATCGGGATCTATCTCTTGACCTCGGTCAAGATCCTTCGGGAGTACGAGCGTGGCGTCATCTTCCGACTTGGGAGGATGCTTCACACAGCCAAGGGACCCGGTGTGATCTTTGTCTTTGCCCCGATCGATCGGATCGTTCGCGTCTCGCTTCGGACGCTCGTCTTCGATGTCCCGCCTCAAGATGTCATTACGCGCGACAATGTCTCGATCAAGGTGAGCGCCGTCGTCTATTTCCGCGTGGTCGATGCCAATAAGTCGGTCGTTGGGGTGGAAGACTTTTTCTATGCGACCTCTCAGATGGCGCAGACGACCCTCCGTTCGATCTTGGGACAAACAGATCTCGACGGGCTTTTGGCCGAGCGAGAGAAGATCAATCACAAGTTGCAGGAAATTATCGACCGGCAGACCGAACCGTGGGGAGTCAAGGTAGCGAACGTCGAGGTGAAGCAAATCGACCTTCCCCAGGAGATGCAGCGCGCGATGGCGAAACAGGCGGAGGCGGAACGGGAGCGTCGCGCCAAGATCATCCAGGCGGAAGGGGAGTTTCAATCGGCCGAGAAGTTGGTCGAAGCGGCGAAGATGATGCAGGATCATCCGATGAGTTTGCAGATGAAATACCTCCAAACCCTTGTCGAGGTCGCCTCGGAGAAAAATTCGACGACAATCTTTCCGGTCCCGATCGATATGATCCAACTCTTCCTGAAGAAGGGGGCCTAAGGGGGCATCTCAGATTGAGAATTTTTATCATTTTGATAGATTGAATCCGGCCTGCATCCCCGTTTTTTCTACAATCCAATTGAAATTATTGATGAAATTTTAACGGCGCGTCCTCATCTTCTGGCATATTGCTTGCACCTCCTCACCGAAGGGGGTCATTCACTATGAAATCACTTTTTGTTGCCGTTTTTTCCTTCCTTCTTTTTGTCCCTGGCTCGGATCTATTGGCTGCCACACGGACTTGTAGTGAGGTTTTGCAAAGATCTTCGACCCAACCGAGTGTTTTTCAGCAATTCACAAATGGAAAAATTGAAAAGACAAAACCCGATAAATGCGGAAGCGGCGGTAAGCTCCAGTTGTTTTCATGTCAAAGCGATGGGTTTATCAACGGTACGAGTCAAAAGGTTGACTGTTCTTTTGGAATGACATGTCAAACGATTTCGACGTCGATCGTTGATGAAAATAGAGATACAGTGCAAGGCGGGGTCTGTCTCTGTTCGAATGGAAAACCTCTCAACGCCTGTGGTGTCTGCGGCACCTTGACCGGGAATGTCGGAGATGCTTGTGGCGCAAACAATGACAAGTGTTCCAATGGAAAGCTTGCTTGTGGGAGTAACGGAACACTGACCTGTCTCAATGATAGCCCGTGCAAGGTTGTTAGCCCGGTCCTACCGGCTCTACCTTCTCCACCTGCGGCTCCTCCTCTCGTAAGCGATTCTAGCGGTCCAGTTTCTCCGATTATCTCGCCATCGATTCCATCGGGGGGAGGAACGGGTGTCCCACCGCAGCCGCAACAGGA
>OBEQ012394203.1_pt1 | contig 18699 bp, 18 predicted proteins | sample 1670901 | NCBI WGS metagenome assembly OBEQ01 (sample SAMEA104232315, study PRJEB22302) | groundwater metagenome | biome: forest; feature: aquifer; material: groundwater | place: USA | collected 2011-08-07 | depth 5.4 m
ACGTTGTTGGCGTTGACCCAGAGCCGGAGATGCTCGTAGAGGCCAAACGCTCAATCGAGACGGCTCGTATCAACAACATCACCCTGCTGGTCGGCAGAGCGGAGGAATTGAGTGTGAGACCAGCCAGCTTCCGCCTCGTCACAATCGGTCGCTCATTCCACTGGATGGACCGCGAGAAGGTATTGCGGATCCTCTACACAGTGGTGGAGCCGGGTGGTGGGGTCATCATCGTCACGGACAATGACCCGTGGAGACGCGAGGCCCCGTTCCACCGGAAGGTCCGCGAGATTCTGCAAACGCTCATCGGCGAACAGCGTCGTGCAGGCAGCGGAATTCGCACGAGTTCCGGAGTCCACTCCTCGGCCTTCATCTGGAACTCATCATTTGAGGGTTTCGTCGCAAGACACTTCATTGTTGAGGAACGATGGACGATCGACCAAGTCATCGGAAGCTACCTCGGCTTTTCGTTCTCCTCGCCAGCCGTCCTTGGTCTCAAGCGACAAGTGTTCGAGACCACGGTGCGCGAAGAACTGGCGAAGCTGGATCCCAGCGGAACCTTCTCCGAAGAAGTCACCTATGAAGCCTTCTTCCTTCGTCGGAATTAGCACCCCCTCGCGTTCGAGACCCGCGCGAGGTGAAGAGAATCAACAGGGTCTCTTTTTTTATTCTCATTCCACGACAGTTTTCACCAGGTCTTGTCTCATTGTGTTAACACATGAGTACAGACCCTGAATAACTCCAACAATCTAGTGCAACACTCGGGATGGTGTGCCAAGGGATTGACTTTTCTCTCGATCCGCGCTATGATCAATCGTTATCAAATTGGGTAACCCTGCCGTGCGTGTCGCGCTGCAGGTCGCTGCTTGAGAAAGGAATAAGTTACAATTGAGCATTCAGATATTTGTTCCAAAAGACAAAGTCGAACGACGGCGATACCCCGGGATACTTGGTGCCATCAGTGCAGTGTGTAGGAAGGAAGGTATCCCGCTCGTCAAGAGAGTCGCCGGGAGGAACGTGAAGGTGGACCCGTCTGCTCACGCAATCATCTTCTTCGTGGAACCGATGAACGCCCACATGATTGCGGCCATCGTTTCGCTAGTCGCATGTTCGATCACGCAAATGAGACGAACAAAGGTCGTGCGACGAAGGATTAGACGTATTGGGATCCTGGACTCTAATCTCGATCATGGGGTTCGTTTCATGAACGCGCTCAACGAGTTACTTTCTCTGAACTTTCCAGAAGGGGCCGAGAGAGGATTGACTCGACTTTTCTTAATGGACCACTCATCCGCTTCGGAAGTAATGAACTGGTGCGGCTTCGACAATAGCCGACCCTAACCTCCACAAAGGAAAAATCGTGACACTCCCGAAATGGTTCGTCGTGCTCTCTGGAATCTATGGAGTTGTGTCGTTCGGACTCCTCCTGTGCTTCTTCCTCCGTGGCAACCCGCTCCCGTTCCCGGACCGCGGGAACCGGATCTTCGTGTGCCCGGACGAGAAGGCGCAACACGTGACCGTCGAGGTCTTCAAGCGGTTGGGTATCGCCCCTCGCTTCCGGCTGGACAGCCCTCTGGTGAAACGTGCCATTCTGTGGGACGGGACAATCATCAACGTCACGGACCCCAGACTCCTCGCGGAGATGGGAAACCCCGGAGGAGGCCCGAGCGTCGTCGTGGACGACCCCCTGAAGAGGGCCGACGAGATCGCGACGTTCCTCCGTGAGAATGGCTTTGATACCGCCGTGCTCCAAGGCGAACAGCACGGCGCGCCAGCCGGGACGCTAGCCTTCGTGAGCTCGAGCGCCTTCCACAACTGGGTGCTCGTGCTTCGGAAGCACATCACCCAGATGGGGCCCATGCCCCCTGCCTGGGAGTAGGCGCCGAGCCACTCCGCCCAGCCCACCACCCGCGATGAGACCCCGCGGGCGGTGCGTACCACGAGGGTCTCTATTTTTTTAGTGCCTGAACAATATCGTAGGCCTGGTTCGCACATTCGACGATCGAATCGGCGCCAGTGAGCGAGCCCGCGATATAGAGACCCGGAATGTTTGTTTCGAATTTTTCATTAAAAACGGGCTTCCCATCCTGACAGGTAATGCCAAGGTTTTCCAAAAATTGAATTGGCTTGTGAAAACCGACGTGGACAAACAAAAGATCGTACGGGAGCTCCTGTGGGATACCGTTTACATTCGCAGTCAACATATCGGGATCAATCCGCTCAACGACGGCTCCAAAAAGAACCGTCACTTTCTTACCTGCCATATATTCGCGAATGGTCTCGCGGTTATTCTCTGCGGCATTCGATGAAAAATCATCGCGGCGAATGAGCATGGTCACGGTGTTTGCATCGGCACATTCAATGGCGGTTTCAAGTGCGCTGTTGCCACCGCCAACAACAAGAATCTTTTTGCCCTCGTAAGAATTATAATAATCAAAACGATACAAAATCTTTGGGTTGCCCTGCTCTCCGGGAACCTCGAGTTTCCGCTCACCCTCAAAGGTGCCGCTCGTTAAGAGGATGGTTCGGGCACGATATTCTTCCACAGTCGTCGTGAGCACAAACTCGTCTGCCGCCTTCACGAGTGAGCGGAGCGTTACCCCACGCACAACCGAAAGCGCTTCCGTTTGCTTTTTCCAGAGTGCCACCAGCTCATAGCCCTTCAGCCGATCGGGAAATGCAAGATCGCCCTTGATGGTCGCGGTATTGCGACCATAGATTTGATAGAACTTCTTTTCGTGCATCGTTTGCTCGATCAGGGCTCCGGCGTCGTCTTTTTCAAGGAGGAGATACGAAAAGCCCCGCTTCTTGGCCTGCAGCGCTGCCTCAATGCCGGTGGGCCCGGCGCCAATGATGATGAGATCGTAGGTCATGGGTGTTGTCTAATGGAAGGCTTTCCGATAGACTACCGCTATGCCTGAAAAAAGTCACGCCCCACGCGTTGCCGTGATCGGAGCCGGGATTGCCGGGCTCTCTGCCGCGCATACCCTCCAACGCGCCGGCTGCGATGTCGTTGTGTACGAAAAAAATGACCGCGTTGGCGGGCGGATGGTCACGCGCGTGAAAGATGGATTCCCCTTTGACGGCGGCGCGCTGTTTCTTTCGTTGAATTACGAGCAACTCCAAGCATATTCCACCGAACTCAACATCCCATGGACCCCGATGGAAACGCCGCGCCAGCATCGGGTGCTTCGCGGAGGAAAAGCCCATCGATTTGCATTAGCGAGCGTCCTCGAAGTGCTCAAACTCGACGTCCTCTCCTTCAAAGCGCGGCTGTACTTTCTCCGCTGGCTCATCGGACTTGCGAGCCGTCCGCCGGAAGGAGACTTTTTTGATCTCTCGACAACCGCTCCATCGCTTAATACCGAAGATGCTGCGCACTTTTTAAACCGCACGGTCAGCCGCGAAGTCGCCCAATACGTTGCCGACCCATTTGTCGGCGCGCTCCACTTCCATGACAGTACCGAGGTCAGCACGTCGCTCTTGTACACCTTCATTGACATGCTCGTGAGAAAGAAGAATTTCAGCGCTCGCTACCCTAAGGGGGGCATCCAGGCCATCCCGAATGCGCTTGCAAAAAACTTGACTGTCGCGCTGACATCGAATGTTCAAGCAGTGACGTCGACTGCGGAAGACGGCGTACGGGTTCGGGTCAATGACGGCGATGAACTCTTTGATGCAGTGTTGCTCGCCTGCCCGGCGCCGGCGGCTCACGCACTCCTGAAAGAACCGACCCAGGCGCAAACCAAGATGCTTTCTTCTATCCACTATGCAAGCACCATCGTCTTAGCGTACAAAGTGCCAGCAAATCTTTTTAGCGATAATACCCACGGCATCTACGTCCCGTTTGTTGAGAGCGCACTCATTAGTACCGCGTTTAACGAAGGAAAAAAAGGAACGGCACTGCTAAACGACGGCATGACACTCCTCGTTGTCTACCTCTACGATGCCGCGGCAAAAGAAATGATGGAGTGGCCGGACGATGCCATTGCGGCTCGAGTGTGGCCGGAATTGGAGCGCATCTGCCCCGAAGCACAGCAGCGAAAAAACGAAATCACTCTCCACGATATGCAACGCTGGCCGCTCGCCATGCCAAAATTTGACTGCACCTCGATTAATGCGGCGCGAACATTTGTCACCGAAGGCCACCAAGGGCACGGCAACATCTTTTTTGCCGGTGACTACCTGAACTCCCCTTGGACTGAAGGCGCTGCTCGCTGTGGTGTGCGGGTAGCAAAGCTCATGCTGGAGACCTTCAATCACGAAAAACATTTATAACAAAACCATCTATGATGCTTATCATTAAAATTTTTCTCGCCCTGCTGCTGGTTGGTGGTGCAGGAGCCGTTATCTACTCTTCGTTCTCACCGCGACCACATCCAACCACGGCTCCCGTTGCGCACACCACACCGACGACGCAGCAGAGGACGACGCAACCTGGAGACACTCCGCGGACGATTATTGGATTGTTACAACGCGGTGGCAACTACTCGTGCGCATTTAATCCCGATCTCTCACGGGGCAAGATCACCGGCGGCGTGTATATCAATGGGGAACGTTTGAGTGGCTTTGTCACGACGTTTACGAGTGACCCTTCAAAAACAACAAACCTTGTCTTTATTCGTAACCCCGACCTCACCTATATCTGGGATAATCCCATATGGAACACGCAAAAAGTCGGGATCAAAACTCCATCAATCCCCATCGCGTCGGGTGGCCTCCCGGTCGGCAGCCACACCGAATTCACGGAAGAATTTGCCTTCACCTGTGCCCCGTGGAAGGTCATTGAAGGCGTGTTTACTCCTCCGGCAACCGTGATGTTTACCCCCGCATAACGGTTACTCTGCAACGCGGAAGACTTCATCGACCGAGGTGATGCCCTCCGTGGCCTTCAACAAGCCGTCTTGCACCATCGTGACCATTCCTTGTTTGACGGCAAGTGCATCCATGGCGTACTCGGATACATTTCCTGAAAGCACAAGTTGTTCAATTTCCGGAGTCATCGACATCACTTCGTAGATCCCAATGCGGCCGTGGTAACCGATGTGGTTGCATTGTTCGCAACCCGTGGGGGCGGAGAATTTCAGCTCTGCAGGAGCAAGGGTTCCGAGTGCTTCTTTGACGCGCTCGAGTGTTGCCGCATCAAGAACGGCCTCTTTTTTGCAGTGATCACACAACCGCCGCACGAGCCGCTGCGCAATCATCACATTGATTGCCGGGGCTAATAAAAACGGTTTGGCGCCCATCGAGAGCAGGCGCGGGACGGTTCCCGAAGCGGAATTCGTGTGCAGCGTCGAGAGCACAAGGTGGCCCGTCAACGCGGCTTGGATGGCAATATCGGCCGTCTCGAGATCACGGATTTCACCCACCATGATAATATCCGGGTCTTGGCGAACAATGGAGCGTAGGCCGTTTGCGAAGGTGTATCCGCGCTCTGCCTCCACCTGACTTTGATTCACCCCTTCGAGCTTATATTCAATAGGGTCCTCGACGGTGATAATTTTATTTTCCGGGCTATTGAGCTTTTGGAGAATCGCGTAAAGGGTGGTTGTTTTTCCGGAACCGGTAGGGCCGGTGGTGAGGATCATGCCGTTCGGCCGCGTGATCTCTCGCGAGAGCATTTCAAGCGCACGGCCCGTGATGCCCAACTGTTCAAACTTCACGCCGAGCGCCGACGACATGAGCAAACGCATGACCACACTTTCTCCAAAGGCGGTGGGGAGTACCGAAATACGAACATCAATCTTCTCTGTTGATGGTGGAGCATAAAAAATGGTAAAGCGCCCATCTTGTGGGACATCGGCAACGTTCATTTTGAGCCCCGCCACCAACTTGATGCGAGAAATAAATTTACTCCACACATCGCGCGGGAGCTCGACAATGTCGTGAAGTACACCGTCAATGCGATACCGGACCGGAATGCCATTTGCCTCCGTCTCGATATGGATATCCGACGCCCGTCCGTGCACCGCGCCCGCAAGCAATACAGTGAGCAGCTCACTCATTGAAATGCTGCTCATCCGTTCCCGAAGCGCCGCAAAGGTTGCGACCGACGACTCCATCGCCGCAATGTCCTCTCCGCGAATCTCAACGCCGCCGTGCGTCTCTTCGTGGATTGCTGGCAGGCGCTTATACCGCTCTAAGGCCTGGAGAAAACTCGGCTCCGAGCTTACGTGGACCACCATCGGCACGTGGGTGCGTGCTTCCATGACCCGGAGGAACTCTTGAAACTCCGGCCGGAGCGGATCGGGGGTCGCAATGTGGAGCCCGTCGCGATCGCGCACAAACGGAATCGCGCGAAAGGTCTGCGCCTGCTCCTCGGAAATGAGCGACAACACGTTCTGCGCAATCGGCAACGTGCCGAGCGCAATAAACGGAAGCCCAAGCTCGGCGGCTCGGGCTTTGGCGCGTTCTTCTTCACCGCGACGTGCAATGGCACCTAGTTTCTCCTTGAGCGCATCCTCAATCGGTGCGTCATCGTTCGAAAGCGCCGCGGCAGGAAGCGGCATAGCTTACGACGTTACATTTTTCGGTTCGGCCTTCCACGGCGAAAAGAAGTGGACCCGGGTTTTCGAGGGTGATTTCCCGGAAAGGTGGAGGTAGAGGAGCGACCAAAATGCACTTTGAAACACCGCAAACAACGCGAGGAACAACCCCGAAATAATCACCGGAAGCAACACCTCGAACGCGAAGTAGGTAAATTCTGCAAGATTCGTATATCCATGAACCGCGAGATAGATTTTTGAAACAATCGAGAATCGCGCAATCGGCAATACAACGGAATCAATAAGATGCGCCATAACGACCGTCAGCAGGTAGAAGATCGCGCCAAATTCCACACTCGCGATCCAATGTGCCGCAAAAATTTCCCACGCTTCTTTGATCGCGTCGCGCACTCCCTTGGCCCGCAATACAATCGCGTTGGTTGCGTAGAGGGCCACAAAAAAGACACTGACGGATGCAGCAGCGACCAGGAAAAAGGTAAGAAATGTTGGAAGACCGCCAGCCGATCTCAAGAGCGTGGTATGCCCAGAGAGTAACGCAATGGGTGAAAGAAGCAGAACAAACGTGAAACTTGAGAGGAGGAACACCGCCGCAATATTCCAGAAATATTTTCGCGATTCGGCAATGAGCTGCCCAAAAGAAAGTTGGCGGCGACGCTCAATGATGGTACGGGTTGCCATCGGAACAGCCGCCATGGAAATAACAATGGCCACAAAAACGAAGACGCCAGCAATCACCCGCACCAGGATCGGTGTCAGCAGTGCTGGATTGCTGGGGTGGTGTAAAAATTCAACAAGTGTTCCAGACCCAACCCACCAGAATTCGTTCCCAAAAAAAACATCAAGCAGTGGGACACCCTGGCTCGTCGCAGACAGCGTCTCTGCGGGACGCAAAAAAACGGCCGACGCTCCACCTTGACCAAGCACGGCGAGAAAAAAACCAAACAACCAAAGGCGAGGGTTTTTCCAAGTCGCCCCCCATGATCCGCGCAGCAAGTAAAAAAGCAATGACATGGGCGTTACGCCGGAGTGGGCACCAAACCAATCGGTGTTTCCGGCGCAGATGGCGGAGTTGGTGTTGTATGGCGCACGCGACGCGCTCCCGTGCGGGGCGGCTTACTGCCCATGGGGATCGATGGCGGAGTTGGCATGCGGTCTCCGACCAACGCGCGAAATTCTTCCTGCTCAATGGTCTCGTGTTCCATGAGTTTTGCAACGATCCGCTCGAGATCAGGGCGGCGGCGCTCGAGAATATCCAATGCAGTCTTCTTTGCATCGGCAATGAGCGTGGTGATTTCCGCATCAATGACTTCGGCAATTTTTTCAGAATAATCACGCTGCTCACTCATCTCCCGGCCCAAGAAAATCAAATCCTCATGCTCGCCAAAGGTCCGTGGGCCCAAGACGGCGCTCATGCCGTAATTGGTGATTAAGCGCCGCGCAAGCCGCGTGGCTTCTTTGAGATCGTTACTCGCTCCGGTCGTCACCTCACCGAAGAATTTCTCTTCTGCGCAGTACCCACCTAACAGGACGGCAAGCTCGTCAATAAAGCTGGAGCGTGTTTTTAAGTGACGATCTTCGCTCGGGAGCTTCAACGTATATCCGGCAGCTCGACCACGAGAAACAATCGAAACCTTGTGGACGGTATCGCTGTGCGGAAGTGAATGCGCCACCAAAGCATGCCCACCTTCGTGGTAGGCCGTGATTTTTCGCTCTTCATCGTTTAAGAGGTGACTCCGACGCTCGGGCCCGAGGAGTACCTTCTCGATGCTCTCAAACAGTTCGGTTGTCCCGATCCGTTTCAAATTCCTCCGCGCGGTCATGATCGCTGCCTCGTTTAAGAGGTTGGCAAGGTCGGCGCCGGAAAAACCCGGGGTGCGCTCCGCAACCCGTCGAAGATTCGCATCCGGGACCAGGGGCTTATTGCGCGCATGGATCTTTAAAATCGCTTCGCGGTCGTTCACGTCGGGATTATCAAGCATGACGCGGCGATCAAAACGGCCAGGGCGCAATAACGCCGGATCAAGCACGTCCGGTCGGTTCGTTGCGGCAAGCATGACGATGCCCACACTGGGATCAAAGCCGTCCATCTCCACTAAAATTTGGTTCAAGGTCTGTTCGCGCTCGTCATGGCCACCGCCAAGGCCGGTGCCGCGCTGACGCCCCACGGCATCCAACTCATCCACAAACACAATGCACGGGGCGTGTTTTTTGGCGCGCTGAAAAAGATCGCGAACCCGTGAGGCACCGACGCCGACAAACATCTCGACAAACTCCGATCCCGAGATGTGAAAAAATGGCACATTCGCTTCACCGGCAACGGCCCGAGAAAGGAGCGTCTTACCAACTCCGGGCGGCCCGAGCAACAAAACCCCTTTTGGAATCTTCGCCCCTAATGAGGTGAATTTCTTTGGCGAACGTAAGAACTCAACCACTTCCATCAACTCTTCTTTTGCTTCTTTAGCGCCGGCGACATCATCGAAGGTGACGCGGTGTTTTCCATCTTTCGGGCTCTCGCGCGCGCCAGACTGCCCAAACGACAGTGCGCGGGTGTTTGCTCCCTGAATCTGCCGACTCATGAAGTAGATAAAAAAGGCGAGCAGGACGAATGGCAAAAGAAATGGGATCACCGCCGAAAAAACAAACGCCCACCCCGATTCTCCTTTCACCTCGATGGTTAAGGCGCGCAATTGCTCTGGGGTAACCCCAAAATTTTTCAATTCTTCGACAATCGAAACGCCTGGCTCCTTCATGATGGTCTCCGTGCTACCGTCGGTCAACGTGATGAGCACGCGATCGCCACTGACCTCAAGACTCTTCACTTTCCCCGATTGCACCTGCTCGACAACCACGTTGGTACCCACCGGTTTTGCGCGGTCGCTCGATTGCCCCCAACTCGCCAATGCCGCGGACACAAGCAAAAAGGCAACAAAGAAGAGCAAAACATTTTTAAGAATTGGTCGCATATCGGTAGTAAAGAGTATACCAAAAAAAATCACCCATGCCAAATCAGGCATTTCCCTTGAATATCACTGCCTGCTCACCGCCGCAACAAACTCCTCATCCGTCGGTGACTTTGATCCTTCAAAAACCGTGTCGCCCGTGAGTTTGGTATACAACGTAATTCCATTGCCGGTGGTTCCATAGATGCTTGCATCCCCCGCCGTTGCATTACAGAAGTAGAAGTTTGAGAACGGGGTTTCTTGACGAAAGCGACCTGGGCCTACTTCTTTGGGGGTCATCGGCTGGCCATAGGCATTACCAAACGGCGCCCACACCCACTCCGCATTGCTTGTTGGCGAACCAATCACTTTGGTCACGATGTGCTGCCGAAGCCCGGGAAGATATTTTTGCTCGACGATGTCGAGCATCCGATCCGCCACCTCGTTCTTGCGTGCATCGTACGCTTTGTAGTCTCGATCCCGAAGCGCTTTCCATTGACCATAGTCGGTAGAGGTTGCAATATTCATAATTTCGCTTCCCGCTGGTCTCGTGCCGGGATATTGGCTGTGGAGCGTCGGGGTGGAAATAAACAGCCACGGATCACGAAAATCATCGCGACGTTGGGTCTCCCAAATTGCATTAAGATCCCACTGCCCAAGGTGCCAAAGGTTGAAACGCCCAAGTCCTGCCGCTTCAAGATCAATGCCTTTGAGACCAAGGTAGATCATCATTGATGATTCCGAGTAGCGATAGGAAAGTTTTTTCCGATACTCTGCAGGAAATTTTTCGACGCCGATCAATTCGGCTGCGCGTTTTGGGTCGATGTTGCAGATGATGGTTTTTGCACTGAATGTACGGCCATTTTTTGTTTCAACGCTGGTCACACGATCGCCTTCGACATTGATTTTGACTACTTCCGTCTCGTAGAAAACATGACATCCAGGCTTCTGCCCAATGAACTGCGCAACCCGCTCAAAGTAGTACTTGTAATGCTTCGTGGGATAGTACGCGCCGGTGTTATAGCCGCAAAAAAGCCCAACGTAGGCAAGAATGGAGAGCTCGTTTGGCGGCAACATAAAATCCCCCGCGTCTCCAGCCAGCACCGCTTGCGCCTCTTTGCCAAGATTACACTCATCAAAAACATTTTGAAGTGTTTTATTGCGATACAGTATCAATGATGTATACTGCCAGCCCTTCGTGATGTACTCCCACCATCGGTACCGACGTTCCGGAAGCGTACGTAACTCCGCACGAATTTTTCGGATAATACGGAAAAACTTTTGCAGATTCGCGCGCTGTCCTGGGTAGGCGACTTCGATGTTTTCAATCAAGCGTTCAAACCCATACGGAATAGAAATGATCTTGCCATCGGGTAGTGAAATGCGATCGTAGCCCTTGGGGTCGTAGAGTTCAAAGGTGATGTCCTCATGGAGCCCAATCTTTTTCAAAAACTCATAAATTCTCCCGCCCGGACCACACCCCCAAATATAGTGAACTTGACCGCAAAAATAAAAATCGCCCCACTTAAAGGATTGCGCATACCCGCCAGGAATATCGTGCGCCTCGAGCATGCAAACTTTGTAGCCGGCGTTCGCAAGCAAAGCACCCACCGTGAGGGCCGAGTTCCCAGAGCCTAAAATAAGATAATCGTATTTGTGATCCATATTACTGCTCGTTTCGTGCAAATTGTCCGATCCTGCGCGACGCCAGAAACATCACGCTAAAAAACCAGATCGCCAAACAAAAGTACAGCAGATTTAATGCAAACGCAATGGCCACGAACTCCACGTTGACTGATGCAGAAGCAAGGCCCTGCCGTGCGGCCTCAAACACATAGGTGGGAGGCAATACAAACGCAATATACTGCAGGGGTCGCGGCAGCACACTCACCGGAAACACCGCGGCGGTCAAGGGCTGAAACAGCGCGATCAACGCCCAGGCAAGGGCTTGGATGCGATTGCCAAATCGAAAAATAAGCCCCAAAATGGCAATCCCGGTGGACCAAGCAAAGATCACGAGGTTGAGAAAAAAACAGGCGAGGTTGAGCCACCCCACATCCCCGATAGAAAATCCAAAGAGAATCCGCGCGAGCAACGAGATGACTCCCAGCACAACCAGTGCCTTGACGATGCCCGAGAGCATATGGGTGAACAAATACTCGCCTGCCGACAGCGGCGTAATAAACATATTGCTTAAATTCCGCGACCACACATTCCACAGTGCACCCATGGACATCGAGTACTGGGCCACGCGAACCACCTCCCACAGGATGATCCCGAGCAGCAGATAGTGGCGCGCCGATGAACTAACGATACCGGAGAGAAAGAGCGAAAAGTACCCAAAGACGATGACGTTCATGACCGAAAAGAAGAAGAGATCCATCATCACTTCCATCGAGCGCTTCGTAATAAAGAGCTCTTGGAGCAACACGGCGCGAATGCGGTGAAACGACATAGTACTAAGAATGCTTCCCACGAGCGATGTTTAAAAACACATCCTCGAGCGTGGGCTTTTTGATATCAATATCCGTCATGGTCGGCCCGAGCGTGCTCATGCGGAAAATAAGTTGGGGAATCTTTTCCTCTTCCGTATCAATGACGACCACGGATGGGCTGGGCGTGGTAAATGCTTGACGCCCTCCATCAAGAAACTTTTGAACGACGCGCATATCTCCATCAAAGGTCAGTTGAAGCTTTGCCGTCGTGATCCGTTTCGTCAGCCCCAACGGCGTATCTTCGGCAACAATCTTCCCGTGATCCAAAAAAATAACCCAATCACAGATCCGCGTGACTTCATCCATATTGTGACTGGTGTAGAGAATCGACAGATTCCGTTTCCGACGAAGATCTTCGATGAGCGACAACGTTTTATCGGCAATATCGGGATCAAGGGAGGCTGTGGGCTCATCCATAAGAATCAACTCCGGATCATTCAAGAGCGATTTGATCAAATTGACCCGCGTTTTCTCTCCGGCCGATAAATCCCAAAATCGCTCGCCTAAGAGTGGCGTAATTTCAAAGTACTCGACGAGGTCCAAGATTTTTTTCTTCGGCTCGCGCACACCGTAGAGTTCTGCAAACACCCGCAAATTTTCCCACACCGAAATACGACCCTGGAGCGTGTTAAATGCCGACGCAAAATTGATGCGCTGCAGTGATGCTTCGCGATGATGGGTAAAATCCTTACCAAAATATTCAATGGTGCCCGCGGTGTGGAGCGTCACCCCAAGCAACATGTGAATGGTCGTTGTCTTACCCGCACCATTGGGGCCAAGCAAGCCAACGACGTTGCCTCGCGGCACGGAAAATGAAATCCCATCCACGGCACGAAATTTCCCAAAGTCTTTGACAAGGCGCTTCACCTCGAGGACGGCGTCACGCTGCCGCTTCCCACTCATAGCGCTAAGGTGAGGTTTGTGGGCACCTTCCCGTGGAACCCGGAAAGATCAACAAGAACTGGAAATTCTTTCTTCACGCCAAAATCAAGATACGAAAACTTCCCGTGTTTGCGACCATGCTCAAACAGATCGCGCGTCACCACCACGTCTTGCATGCAGTACTGACGAATTTTTTCAATCTCGCCCTGCTTGTACCACGCGACCGCATCAAGACCGCTCCCGGATTTGCCAACCCCGAGCGTTGCCTGGGCCAAGGTATCGAGTTTCAAGCGAAACCCAAGCGAGGATTTCACCGCTTCGAGCAAATCGAATACGGGGAGCTTCGTAATATCACCGGGATAGTGTTTTGCAAGCACCGGTAAATCAAAATGACGGATATTAAACCCAACCAAAACGTCGGCGGCGTCGAGATGCGGCCACAAACCCCCTAACTCATGCTCCGTAAACGAAAAAAACTTTCCTTCTTTATACGAATACAGGCAGACCATCGACACCGAGAGCTTGCTCGGCTCGTGCCCACCCACCTCGGCAAACGTATCTTTGGTTTCAATGTCGAAAACGAGTGGATACATATTGGTGGGATCATTGTAGGTCAAATTTGGATATGATAAAAGGGCCTCACGCCCGAGGGGTAAGGCCCTTAGGGCCCTCCACGGCCGACATGACCTCTCTCATCTCCATGTGAGAGCGATTATGTCGTAGTTGTCAAAGTACAGGCGAGTCTCTCGGGACTCATGAGCTGGATCGTACTGGCACGAGCATGATTTTTGGCTGTGCCATGATCCTCGTCGTCTGTTCCTCCAGCCATTCCATGATGTAACGCATATGAGGTGCGTTATGATAAGAACTTCATCGCACAAGTTTTTTGCGTTTTTCGCTTGTGTGCGACGTTATGGAAACTTTCCGACTCCGTGCTCTGGAGGGAACACGAAACGGCGTTCACCCCGATGGCAAACCCTACCTGTCGGGGCCATCGACCTTTGTCCTGATTTGTTAAGGACAAAATGAGTATAGCATATTTTGCTATTTTTTTCAAGTGGACAACTTTATGCTTCGAGCGCCCCTTCTTTGTTGAGTAATTGGGCCTTTTGAGCTCTCCCGCGGTTGTAACCGCCGAGTTTTCCATCCGACCGAATCACACGATGACAGGGGATCTGTGGATTAAAATTTGTTTTCAAAACCTGACCAACCGCCCGGTATGCCCGCGGACTCCCCGCCCGCCGGGCCACGTCCTTATAGGTAAGCACCGTCCCGCGAGGGATCTTGGAAACGACAACGATCACTCGATCATGAAAATTCATCAAAACAACATTACTCGGTCTCGACACGCACGCGGTAGCGTCCTTCTTCGACGATGACCAACGCGCCCTTCAATTCTTTTTTGTCGATAACAGCGAGAAAACCCCGTAAGGCCCGCTTGATGGCATCTGCGTTATAAAACGAAGGGAGTTTCAGAACGACCACCCCGGGGTGATTCCGAACTGGAAAGTGAAGGATATTGGCAAAATCAAAAATAGCCTCATCCGCTGCCGCGGCGAAGCCGATATCCTCAACATGGAGGACGTTATCGTCTGAAGGAAATACATTCTTTGCAGAATACGGAATGTTCGCGTCAAGAAGCCATTTCATAACTCCGCAGCTCCTCGCCCTTTACCCAACCAGAAACATACCGAAGCGCTGCTTGGATTTGCCCTCGTGTAAGACCGTATTCCCGTTCGATTTCAACAAAATCCATCCCGCCAGCAAGCCAGCCGACGACCTCCTCTACGGTGATCCGCGTGCCTTTGATTGTCGGTTTACCAAATCGAATTTTTGGATCAATCACAATATCATGCATATGTACCTACTGTAGCCCGACGATCAAAAGAAATCAACATCATCGACACAATGCAAGAAAACCATCCATCAACTGAAAACACTGCCGACGCATGAGCTGTACGTACTCCTGAGCCTGCCGCAAGAGTTCCGCCTCGTCGATCTCGTGGTCGACATGGATCCATGAGCGATCAATCTCGACCTGATGCGCAATCATTTCAGGCGTAAACTCAAAATGAAAGAGCATGCCGTACGCTTTCTCGAAGACGAACGCTTGATTCTCGCACTGCGGCGAGGTCGCAAGCAGCATTGCTCCTTTGGGGAGATCAAACGCATCGCCATGCCACTGCAGTACCGTCAGTGGCGACGAAAATCCCTCCAAAAGAGGGTTTGATTCCGCTGCGCTCGTCAGCTCCACATTACAATATCCAATTTCTTTGACCCGCTTGCCATCGCGGACATTCGGATGCACATCGGCGCCGAACGCATAGGCAAGTAATTGACTCCCCAGACAAAAACCAATGATGGGTTTTTTGCCAACGAGCGCGCGAATCGCCGCAACTTCATCATCGCGCGACGGGTACGCATCGTAGACACCCATCGGTCCACCCATTATGACGAGTGCGTCATACGACCCGAGGCCTGGGATCGCATACCCACCCTCCCAAAGCTTCACCACATCAAGCTCAACCCCACGCTCCGCCGCCCACACAGCGATCAAGCCTGGGTGCTCATGGGCGACATGTTGAAACACAAGAAATTTCATACGAGAGAGGTAAAGTGTTCACTTCATTGACCTGTCGATGATTCTACCATACTCTGTTGGAACGGTGGCAAGGTCATCAAACCCTTGGCGCTTCGGGACATTCACAATATGGCTATGCTATTATGGGGGGTTCTCCCATGACAATGGGTAAAGAGCGGATGGAATCCACTAGTTTGTTCCTTCGACAGAATGAGCTTTGCGTTGGGATGACCGTCGCGCTGTGTCGGCAGGGCGAGAAAGAACCAATCCGAGGGTCCCAGGGACAGATCCTCGTGATGACCATCGTGAAGTTGGAAGGCCCAATGGTGCACTTCTTCCACGAAGGGAGCATATGCGTCAACCTGGACGCCACCGATCATCTCGCTACGACAACCCATCGTATGGCTGAATTTGAGGATTATTTTCGTTTCATGCCCGTTCAGGTATTCACGACGCGCGATGCCCCTCTCGACACCGACCTCGCGGTGTTCGTTGATGGGAAGCATCTCTTGTATCCGGGAACCGGGTTGTGGGTGTCGGTTCGATCGAAGCGATCAGGGCACTTCCTTGCGGCTCATCAAGATTGCGCTGAAGTACGCGCCTGTTCTGGGGGAAAAGAAGTATTCCTCCCTCACCACGCCGTGCTTGTGCCGACGAGTGGAGTTGGTACCCTGAAACCTACCGTGGGAGTGATACGAAATGTCGCTTTCCCCCGATTTCGGTAGCAACGACCGTCCTCGCCATTCTGCATACCCCGCATGAATGGCGACTATTTTTTTAGATCAAATATATTCGTTAGGGGTCTTGACGCCGAATCGATTCTTGATCAGTATCACTCAGCTCATCAGGAGCTTCGATGATCGTGCGTAATTTTTCACGAAATGCTTCTTCATCGTCAACGTGCTCCGGTATGTGAATATCGATCGCCGCCCGAAAGCTCTTTCTGCCATCTGATTGTTTAAAAAAACGAAGAAGGATTATCGCGGGGATTCCAAGGCGCTCTGCTTCCCGATAATGATCCCGCTCGTGCTCGACAAGCTCTCGTGTCGAATCATCATCTTTTTCAATGGCGTGAATGATCGTATAGAGAATCTCAAAATTTGGAATACGAACGTTGCCTGGCACAACCGTTGCTCTCTCAAGTTTTCGGTACTCCTCCAACGGTCCGCCGTTCATAAACGCATTAAGCGCCTTGATCAAAGGCGCTTCTATCTTCTCTACATCCTCAAAGAACGGAGGATCGTCCACGAGCGCGGCAACCTCGGCCAGCACCCTTTCAAGCTCATTATCTTCTCTTTTCGTAAAGTCGGGAGAATCAATCATACGTCAAGTGCTAGACCTCCACCTCAACATCACTCCCAGTAACCCGCACCTTGTAAGCTTGCTGGGGAGTGCGTGCCGGGCCGGCGACGACGGCGCCAGAGGTGACATCGAATTTCGATCCGTGCCAGGGGCATTCGATGACGGTGCCATCAAAGGTGCCCTCCGAGAGTGGCCCACCGGCGTGCGAACAGGTGTCGCTAATCGCGTAATAGCCCTCGCCGACTTTGACGAGTGTGATTTTTTGGCCTTTTACTTCTTTGGAGACTGGAGCGCGATCCGTGAGCTCTCCAACCGTCGCTACTTTTACGAATGACTTTGGCCCAGCGGCTCCCGGAGGAGGTGCAATCGGTTGATACGCCCGCCAGATGCGCCAGGCCGTTGAGGCGACCGCAGTGATACCAAAAAAGATCCAGAGAGAACGCAAGCTGGTGGGCTGCACATCAGAACCGAGCTTCCAAGAATGGAGCCACGCTGAGGCAAAAACGAGATAATTCAAAAAGTGTATTTTTCTCCAAATTTTTCGAAAGAATTTCGTCTTCATCAAGAGCGCGGTCGTCACTGTGACCAGCATCAGCAACAACTGGAACTGTCCAAGAAAGGCGAAAAACTTCAGCTTTGGATCCACATATTCGTAATGGAGATATCCGTTGAGGCCAACACCCACCACGAGCAGGAGCGGGTGGAGCAGCGCGAACAAGAGCGCAAAGATGCCTTCGGCACGATGAAACTTTTCGATGCGCGGGAAAAGCTTCCGCAGCGGGTTCATCGAAGACCCAATGATGATCTGCGCCCACACAAAGAAAAACGCGTACAGGCCGACGAGCGGAAAGAGTAGAAGATTGGCCGCTTTGAAATCAGCGCCAGCAAGAAAGCCAGCCCCGCCGCGGGCATTGAAAAAAACAATGCCGGGAATAAACAGCAGTGAAAGAAAAATGAATTGAAGCACCCGACGAAGCGCGCGTTGGGTCATCGTGAGGGCCCCCTTCCGTGGCGCCGGTTTTGCGATGGAAACACCCGTGCGTTTGAATGAAAAAAGCGACGCATCGACGTCGGCGCGCCCAAGGGCGAGATCACTGGCAATGCGGCTACCAAGAAACCCTCCCATGACCATGCCATTGCCGCCAAAACCAGTGGCCATGATGACCTTGTCGCCGTAGTGGGGATGGAAATCAATGTAGGGAAGACCATCCTCGGTTTCAAACAGGCTCCCCGACCACTGGTGGGTAACAATATATCGCCCGCCCTGAAGCTGCGCATCAAGAAAGCGCGTCAGTGACTCATGGCCTTTTGGCGCATCGAGACTGAATTTTTTCTCGACATCGCGATCAGCGCCACCCAAGACCATCACCTCGCCCGAGGCATCAAAATCGCGGTAGTACTGATAGGGCTCGTCGGTATCCCAAAAAAGATTATCCGAGATGGGGAGTTTTTGTTCGTAACGCGCCGCAAGCGCAAACGTGATGACCGGCTTGACCACGGCGCGGACTTCGGCCAACGCTCGAATGGGAAGGCCGCTGGTACAGATGACGTGCGCTGCCTCAATGCGTCCGGTCGCGGCTCGGACAACGACGCCGTGTCTGCCAACTTCAAGATCAATCACTTCTGATTCTTCAAAAATTTTGATGCGTGCTGCCGCTGATCGAGCCAGTAAACCAAAAAGAAATTTGCGAATATGAAACCGCGCCTCGTTTTTAAAGACGATGGTCTCCGTTATCGGGGTTCCGGCAAGCTCTTGGGCAAGCGGGGCAACAAGAAACTGCGCTTGCGGGTCTGCGTCTTTCACAATGGCCCACTCGGCCGCAAGGGTGTCATCGTCGTTTTTGTACGAACAGTTGTAGGATACGCAGTCGCTTAAATCACACGCAATAGTCTCGTCGGCAATGAGCGAGCGAGCTTCATCCTGCGCTCGGGTAGTTGCGCGAAACAGACGCGCGACAAAATCTTTTCCATACCGCTCGGCCAAGAACGCCGCCGAG
>OBEQ012360038.1_pt1 | contig 18698 bp, 17 predicted proteins | sample 1670901 | NCBI WGS metagenome assembly OBEQ01 (sample SAMEA104232315, study PRJEB22302) | groundwater metagenome | biome: forest; feature: aquifer; material: groundwater | place: USA | collected 2011-08-07 | depth 5.4 m
AAATTTCGGTGATAATATGAACGACTCACGTATCATACGAATTGCTGTAGATGCAATGGGTGGCGACTTCGCTCCACAAAACGTAGTCACAGGGGTGCTTGATGCGCTCCGTGAAACAAATAACCGGTTTGAAATCCTTCTGGTAGGGAAAGAACCGCTTATTCGTTCCCATTTACAATCATCTCAAACTGAAGGACTTTCCTATAAAGTAGTTCATGCGGAGGAGATTATTGATATGCACGACAGTGGAACCGCCGTACTCAGGCAAAAAAAAGATTCCTCAATTGGCCTGGGAATGACCATGCACAAAGAAGGGAAAGTGGATGCTTTTGTGAGTGCAGGGCATACCGGCGCAATGGTTTCTGCCTCAACGTTAATACTTGGCAGATTAGAAGGTGTTAGCAGACCCACTATCGGAACGTTTATACCAAGTAATAAGGGTGTTTGTCTTCTTCTGGATGCCGGAGCAAACGTAGATTGCCGTCCACAGCATTTATATGAATTTGCCGTAATGGGTAGCATTTATACACAAGAGATGTTCAATTACCATAATCCGACAGTTGCACTGCTCAATATTGGTGAAGAAGAATCCAAAGGCAATGAAGTTGTAAAGGAAGCACACAAATTACTTGCACAAAGTGGCCTGAATTTCATAGGTAATGTTGAAGGTAGAGATGTGCTTATAGGTAAAGCACAGGTTGTTGTCTGTGATGGTTTTGTAGGTAACATTCTCTTAAAATTTGCCGAAAGTGTCCCAACTTTCCTAAAAATGCGCCTAAAGGAATTTTTCAGCCGTAACATAGTGTTGAAACTGATGGGCGGAATGGTGAGAAGTTCATTACGCTCTGCATTTAAGGGTTTTGATTATGAAGAATATGGCGGTGTGCCTGTTCTTGGAGTGAAGGGAGTAGCAATTATCGGTCACGGTAAATCTACCCCGAAAGCAATAAAAAATATGATTTTGAGAGCCGAAGAAACAGTTCGTAAGGGGATCAATGAACGGATTCAAGAGGCTTTATTAAAACAAATAGTTATTGAAAGGTAACAAATTGTCAGAACGAATTAGAGCGGCAATTACCGCTGTAGGTCATTATGTTCCTGAGAAAATTCTCACGAACGCTGATTTTGAAAAAATGGTTGATACCACCGATGAGTGGATTACATCCCGTACAGGGATTAAAGAACGACACATCCTCGAAACTGGAGCAACTTCCGATCTTGCCGCTCCTGCAGCGGCGGCTTGCTTGAAAAACAGAGGAATTGATGCAAGTGAAGTTGATCTCATTATAGTTGCAACAATTTCTCCTGATATGTTTTTCCCCTCTACTTCTTGCCTCGTACAGGATAAGATAGGTGCGAAAAATGCATGGTGTTTTGATGTTTCAGCCGCATGTTCAGGTTTTGTGTTTGCCTTAGTCACGGGAGCACAATTCATTGAAAACGGAACGTGTAAAAAGGTACTCGTGGTGGGAGCGGATAAAATGTCATCCATTACCGATTATACCGACCGAAACAACTGTATTCTTTTTGGAGATGCCGGCGGGGCTGTATTACTTGAGCCAAGCGAAGATGCATCATACGGTATTCTTGACCATAAATTGTACTGTGATGGAACAGGAAAAAACTTCTCAAATCAGAAGGGTGGTGGCAGTCTTAACCCCCCAACCCATGAAACCGTTGATAAAAAGATGCACTATCTTTATCAAGACGGGAAAACAGTATTCAAAGTTGCTGTTATTGGCATGGCAGAAGTTTCAGCAGAAATCATGCAACGCAATAATCTCACTGGTAACGATGTAGATTGGCTTGTACCCCATCAGGCAAATTTACGCATTATTGATGCCTGTCGCCAACGTATGGGACTTGATCCCTCAAAAGTAATGATCAATATTGATAGGTATGGAAATACAACCGCCGCTACTATCCCACTATGTCTTTCAGAATGGTGGAATGCAGGTAAGTTAAAGCGCGGACAGAATGTGGTTCTTGCCAGTTTTGGTGCAGGATACACATGGGGTGCAATTCTGCTTAAATGGAGTGTAGATAATCCACATCCGCAATCGTAAGATTATGTCAACAACAGCGTACATATTCCCCGGTCAAGGCTCCCAATATGTTGGAATGGGGAAAGATTTATTTGAGCAGAACTCAACTGCAAAAGAATTATTTCAGCAGGCGGATGCCATACTTGGCTTTTCTCTTAGTAATATTTGCTTTGAAGGTCCAGAACAAGATCTAAAGCAAACAAAGAACACTCAACCTGCGATTTTTTTGCATAGTGTAATTGTATCTAAACTTATACCTCAACATGATATTGCTATGGTTGCAGGTCATTCGCTAGGAGAATATTCTGCATTAGTGTATGCAGGAGCATTATCATTTGAAGATGGATTGAAAATTGTTCGTTTACGTGGTGAATTAATGCAACAAGCCGGAGAACTTCAGCCGGGAACGATGGCGGCGGTTGTTGGTCTCGAATCTGTTGTTCTTGAAGCAGTTTGCGCCGAAGCAAGCGCAGAAGGAATAGTACAGTGTGCAAATTTTAATTCACCGGGACAAATTGTGATTAGCGGTTCAGTTGCCGGAGTGAGAAAAGGAATGGAACTTGCCAAAGCTCGTGGAGCTAAACTCGTAAAGGAGTTAGTCGTGAGCGGAGCATTTCATTCTCCCCTCATGGAATATGCAGTTGAAGGGCTTTCTTCTGCATTAAATAATACTCAAATCAATAATGCCCGTATTCCCGTGTATGCAAACGTGACAGCAAAGCCTGTTACTGAAAAAGAAGAAATTCGACAGTTATTAAAAGATCAATTGACCAAGCCTGTGCGTTGGGAAGAATCGGTTAAAAACATGGTTGTCGCAGGAGCGAAGAAATTTGTTGAAATAGGTCCGGGAAAAGTATTGCAGGGATTAGTAAAACGAATTGATACAAGCGTAGAAACTTCCGGAATGGATAAAATTTCAGAGATTGGACTATAACAGATTCAGATAAAACATTTTGATAATGTTATAAAAGAATAGCCTATGGGAAATTTATTAGAAAATAAAGTAGCCTTAGTGACCGGTGGGTCACGTGGAATTGGAAAATCTATCGCATTATCGTTGGCAGAAGCGGGAGCACATGTTTGTATCGTGTATCGCAGTTCAGTAAGCGAAGCGGAAGAAGTGGTTAAAGCAATTATCGCAATGGGAAGAGAAGCGTTTGCTTACCAAGCAGATGTTGCATCGTTAAGTCAGGCAAATGAGGTTGTACAAAAAGTTGTAGCATATTTCAAGAAGCTTGATATTCTTGTCAATAATGCTGGTGTAACAAAAGATGGCTTGCTTCTTCGAATGAGCGAGGAAGATTGGGATTTGGTTATAAATACGAATTTGAAGAGTGTTTTCAATTATACCAAAGCGGTGACCAAACAAATGATGGGTCAACGAGCGGGTAAAATTATAAACATTACTTCGGTAGTAGGAATAACCGGTAATGCAGGTCAAGCGAACTACGTTGCCTCAAAAGCCGGAGTTATAGGTTTAACAAAATCTGTTGCAAAGGAATTATCGTCACGAAACATTCAAGTGAATGCAGTTGCTCCGGGCTTTGTTGAAACAGACATGACAGGAAAGTTAACAGAGGAGCAACATAAGGCAATAGTAGATAAAGTTCCCCTTAAACGAACCGCGAAACCAGAAGAAATTGCAGGAACAGTAACATTTCTTGCTTCGTCATCGGCAGATTATATAACAGGTCAAATCATCTGTGTAGATGGCGGTTTGACCCTTTTATAATATAAAAACCAGAAAAAGTAGTATATTTCATTAAACTTAATCAATCATAAGGAATACATCAATGGATATAGAAGCAAAAGTAAAAGACATAATTATGAACAAGCTTGGCGTAGAAGCATCACAAGTTGTTACAGCCGCTTCGTTCACCAACGACCTTGGCGCAGATTCGCTCGATACAGTCGAATTAGTCATGGAATTTGAAAAAGAATTCAATGTTACAATCCCTGATGAGGATGCCGAGAAAATCACAACTGTGGGCGATGCAGTATCTTATCTTACAAGCAAAGCTAAATAAGTTATCACTCAATCGGTAGATTGAGTTTGTCATCATTTACAAAAATGGAATCAGTTATGAACAATAATCGTCGTCGAGTCGTAGTAACCGGGATGGGTGCAGTAACTCCTATTGGTATCGGCGTAGAGGAGTTTTGGAAGAATGCCTTGTTAGGCGTTAGTGGAGGCTGTGCCATTACTTCGTTTGATACCACTCAATATGATACTAAAATCGCATGCCATGTAAAGAACTTTGACCCACTAAAGTTCATGGATCGAAAACAAGTCAATCGCATGGATTTATTTACACAATATGCGGTGGCGGCGGCAGAAATGGCATTTCTACATTCAGGATTAAAACTTGATACCGAAGACCGAGAACGTATAGGTGTTATTTTTGGCTCGGGTATCGGTGGTATGTGGACGTGGCATAAGCAGATGTACGAAATGTACCAAAGTGGTCCGAGCAGAGTAAGTCCGTTTTTTGTACCCATGATGATTGCAGATATTGCCGCAGGGCATATCTCTATGAAGTATGTTCTAAAGGGACCAAATTACGCAACCACTTCAGCATGTGCTACTTCGTCTCATGCTATTGCGGATGCTTTTATGCTTATTCAGCGTGGTGATGCTGATATCATGTTTACCGGAGGAGCCGAAGCGGCAATTTGCCCTATGGGAATTGCCGGGTTTAATGCCATGAAAGCAATGTCAACCCGGAACGATGATCCATTAAAGGCTAGTCGTCCATTTGACGCTCAACGAGATGGTTTTGTAATGGGCGAAGGTGGAGGATTATTAATTCTTGAAGAATTGACTCATGCTCTGAGTCGTGGAGCAAAAATTTACGCAGAGGTAGGCGGAGTTGGATTGACAGGCGATGCATATCATATTACTGCACCTGCTCCCGGTGGCGAAGGGGCGGTTCGTTCCATGCGTTTATGCGTTAAGGATGCAGGATTGAAACTGGAAGATGTGGATTATATCAATGCTCACGGGACTTCAACGCCATTTAACGATAAATCAGAATCCGAAGCCATAAAAACTTTGTTTGGTGAACATGCGAAGAAACTATATGTCAGTTCAACAAAATCAATGATTGGTCATTTGTTAGGCGCCGCCGGAGCGGTCGAAGCAATTATTACTGTTCTTTCCATACAAGAAAATAAATTAACACCGACCATCAATTATGAAACCCCTGATCCGGAATGCGATCTCAATTATATTCCGAATCATGCGATAGATAAAACTGTGAATGTTGCAATTAGCAATACCTTTGGTTTTGGCGGGCATAATGCGTCGGTGCTCTTCAAAAAATATCCTTTAAATTAAGGCAGTATATGGGCGGCATCATTCGCCGTTTTATTTCATGGTTACGCGAGGAAGAATCATCAGATACAGTTGCTTCCTCCGTTGGAATAAATTTTGATCATCTTGAAAAAGCACTCGGTCACACAATTAAACGAAAAGAATTGTTTGCTGAGGCGCTGTCGCATCGTTCGTTTATTCACCAACCGGAAAATGAAACGTTAGTTTCCAATGAACGTCTTGAATTTTTAGGTGATTCCATACTCAATATGGTTGTTGCAGAGCATTTATTTCAACAACACTCTTTGTTACCTGAAGGTGAACTAACTAAAATGCGCTCCCGGTTAGTTAACCGTAAAGCCCTTACCGTTTATGCGAAATTGATTCGTTTGCAAGAATTTATTCTTATGGGAACAAGCATACCACGTTCTGTTGATCGCGGTCTTGAGAAGATACTAGCTGATGCCTATGAAGCCCTTATAGCGGCTATTTTTCTTGATGGAGGATTTCAATCGGCAAAGACATTTGTAAAACGTCAGATGATTGATGCTATAGATCAGAAGTTACTCAATGTCATTGATGTAAACTACAAAAGCCAACTTCTTGAATATTCTCAAGCCGAAAGCCTAAACACTCCTCGTTACACCACCGTAAAAGAGGAGGGTCCTGACCATGATAGAGTGTTTACCGTAGAAGTCTTTGTCGGCGATCTCTCACAAGGTGTCGGTACAGGAAAAAATAAAAAGGATGCAGAACAAGCGGCGGCAGAAAAAGCGTTACAAAAATTACAGCTTATATAAATTACTGTCACTTCGTTCAATAATCCTTGTTCTTTCCCTTCCACAATGGATTTTGTACATTCAGCTAAAGGTGTCTATCTTAATAGTTATTGTGCATTTATCTTAAATCATTTTTCATTTCATCAGTGTTATTCTCCAACAAACTTTATAATGAAGTTTTTCTTAATTGTATTATTTATCGTATCTGTAGTTTCACCATTGCATGCTCAAAGCATGTTTGATGATTCTACGTCAATTTCATTCCCGGATTCACTGTTTCGGGTTGATAGCGTTAAAATAAGCGGAAATGAGGATACCAAAGATTTTGTTATTCTAAGAGAAATGACATTGCAGAACGGTGGGCTTATCACGCATGAAGCAACTGATTACAATAAAAATAGAATTTACAGTCTTGGGTTGTTTAACCGAGTTGAGATTGAAGTGGAACCTACTTCAGGAAGTACTGCAAACCTGAATGTAGTAGTCTATGAAAAGTGGTTTATTTATCCGTATCCGATATTCGGGCTTAGAGATAGAGATTGGACGCGGCTTTATTATGGATTAGGGCTTGTTCATATTAATTTCCGTGGCAGAAATGAAAAATTGTACGCTTCATTTGCACTTGGATTTGACCCATGGGTATCGCTTTCTTACCGGAATCCATTTCTTGATGAAAAAGGGACAAATTTTTTAGAGAGTCGTTTTTCCTATAATAAGGTAAGAAATAGGAGTGTAACACTACAACAGCAGTTCGGTGATTTTGATGAAGAACAATTCAATATTTCAACAACATTTGGTAAACGGTTTGGAATCCAACATACTTCATGGGTAACGGTTGGATATCGTAGTGTATCAATTCCACAATTGAATTTGATGAGTACAACTGATATTGGAAGAAATGACCGTTTTCTTCAAACGACACTTGGTTACGTCTATGATACTCGCGATTTAGGTGAATATCCTTCCTATGGCTCATTCGTTTCACTTGGAGTAACAAAATTCGGCATCTTTTCTCCCTCAGTAGATTTTGCTCATTACAATATGGATTTTAGAAAATTTATTCCCCTCACATCTGAATTTGTTGTTGCAGGTAAGATATTTTCAGTTCTCGCCAGCGGCGGGGAGGTTCCTTCTTATGAGCATGTGTATTTCGGTTATGGTGACCGGATACGAGGGCATTATAAGGAAGTGATGGAAGGTGAAGACCTTCTTGGCGCTTCAACTGAATTCCACTATACGCTTTTAAGTCCGAAGTATTTCAAAGTAGGCTTTTTACCGAAAGAGTTTGCGTTATGGAGATTTGGAATCACTGCGGCAGTTTTTGCGGATGCAGGTACTATCTGGTATCGGGGGGATAAAATTAATTGGTCTCATTTACCAAGCGGATATGGTTTGGGTTTACATTTCCTCATGCCGTTTAATATAGTTCTTCGAGCTGAGTATGCAAGGAATGAACTTGGTCGAGGTGAGTTTATTTTTGCAATGGGTTCATCATTTTAGAATGCTATGACAGTAGATTATTTTTATTGCCCTCATCAATCTATCCATGGAGATTCACTTTCTATAGATGGGGATGAGTTTGTTCATCTCACTCATGTTATGCGGAAAAGAGAAGGGGAGAAGATACGAATAGTTGATGGAATGGGGACGGCATACGATGTGCATATCACTTCTATAATGAAGAAACAAGCTACTTGTGTCATTACAGCAACATATCCGCAACATAATGAATCTTCAAATAAGGTTGTTTTGTGTGTGGGATTATTAAAAAATCCATCTCGTTTTGATTTTCTCGTCGAAAAAGTGACAGAATTAGGGGTAACAGAAATTATCCCTTTAATTACCTCCAGAACAATACCATCTCATTCGAAAGTGGAACGATGGCAGAAACTTGCCCTCGCTGCAATGAAACAATCATGTCGTTCTTACCTGCCGATAGTAAGGGAAGCAACGAAAATTGAGAATGTGGTGAAGGAATATGAAAACCTCGAGGGGAAAATTATTTTTCATGAGAAAGCAGAACACCTTTATACTTCAGAAGAAAAGAAAAGTGCATCCAAAATTGTCCTAATAGGTCCTGAAGGGGGCTTTAGTGAGGGGGAAGTTGAGTATTGTTCTCAGTGTGGATATGCTAAGTATAGTTTGGGTGCGAGAAGATTACGGACAGAAACAGCGGCAATAGTAGCTGTTTCGTTGATGATGTTGGGTCAATAGATTAATAACGTACTGCAAAGAGCTATGCCGATCCGGTGATTGGCTACTACACCTTATAAATTTGATATCAGGCAAATTATAGGTGCATCTAAGATGATTCAAATTGCCTTTTAGTATTCCTACCTGTTTCCTACCAATTTTATCACGGCTTATATACCTTCGTTAATGTTTTGGGAGCAAAATCATTAAAGTGGGGTATTTGAAATAAGTATTCATGCTCCCGTTTCATTTTTTTGTTTTCACAGTTTTAAAAAATAATTTAACATTTTTTTAATATTCGCGAGGTTTAGTTTCAAAGGAGGGTACTAAATTTTGTAAAATATAGAGTTGCGGGTTATCCCTTAAGTTATCCTTCATTTGACATCATCATAAAATAATTAGACTAATTTTCATTTTTTTCTTGACAATTAGTTAAAATAGTTTATATTAAAACAGTCCAGTGGGATAAAATGTGTAAAAATGGGTCTCGGTGGGAAAAAGTAAAACTTTAAGTAAGCTATGTCATCGTTCAAAGGATCATATACATATACAGTTGACGCAAAGGGTCGTGTCAATCTGCCATCGAAATTGAAGAAAAACGTTTCGCCTGACGCTCGCGATCAATTTGTGATCACGTTTGGCGTTCAGCAATGCCTTGTTGTCTATCCTTTAGACGAATGGAACGTATTGGAATCAAAACTCCGTGGACTAAACGAGTTTCTTATCGAACCCCAAGCATTTCTGCATGTCATGTTGGAGCACGCAGAGGATACAGAGTTAGACTCTCAATCACGTATCACGATTCCTCAAGGACATCGAGAATATGCTAATATCCAGAATGAAGTCAAAATTATCGGTTTGTTAAATAAGATCGAAATCTGGAATCCAACATTGTACGAGGAATATAAGAAAAATAACATAAAAAAGTCTGTAGCTGAAATGGCGGCAGACACAATGGGTAAACAATAATGGCTATAGGGAATTGTTCTACCTGTTGGGTGATATTATGAGTTATTGTTGTAAATGGTAAACGAATACCACGAGCCTGTACTCAGTGGAGAAGTAATTAGATACCTTTGTACAGAGTCAGATGGTATCTATGTAGATTGTACTCTCGGGGGCGGTGGTCACACCGCACAAATTCTACAGCAAGGTTCTTTGGAATGTAAGGTCATCGGAATAGATCGGGACACCGATGCTCTTCAAGTTGCGCATGAAAACTTGAGCGAATATGGAAATAGAGTCAAACTTGTTCAAGGAAACTTTGCTGATGTGCGCCAACTTCTTGATGAACTTGGTATTGAACAGGTTCAAGGACTCTTGTTGGATTTGGGTGTGTCCTCACATCAAATAAATGAGGTCAGTCGCGGTTTTAGTTTTCAGGGAAATAGCCGGATTGACATGCGAATGAGTAAAAACCAGGCGCTTGATGGTTGGACTGTGGTGAATCAATATGAGGAATCGCAGTTATCAGACATCTTCTGGCGGTATGGGGAAGAGAGATTCTCCCGAAAAATAGCTCGACGGATAGTTGAGCAACGGGAACATCACTCAATAAATACCACAGAACAGCTTGGACGTGTCGTGGAGTCTGTCGTTGGGCAGAGAATGTTAAAAAAGTCGCTGGCAAGAATATTTCAAGCGATTCGGATAGAAGTAAACGATGAGCTTGAAAATTTAGAAGAGATGCTTGGCGATGCTGTTGAATTGTTGGTAAGCGGTGGTAGGATAGTAGTTATATCGTACCATTCACTTGAAGATAGAATCGTAAAGCATTTCTTCAAGGAACAATCACAGCCGGTAACATCGAAGACCAAATTGGTGCAACAGGAAATACTCAGAGACCCTCAGTTACGGATTCTGACGAAAAAGCCTGTTGAAGCCACAGAAGAAGAAATCAGACATAATTCACGCGCGCGAAGCGCAAAACTCAGAGCAGCAGAAAGAATATAACACATGGCAAGTTCGATATCATTTCCGTCCAGTCAATCGCTCCCAAAAGATTCTTCACCCCGAAGACTCATTTTTAATGGTAATACTCCCATGCAACCAAAATCCAATGTTAAGAGACAGGCAAAAACGCACAGAATTTCACCATTGTTTGTGATTATTTCCTTGTTGACGATTGTTTTTATGGTCGTTTTCTTTATTTGGAATAAAATGTCTGTCAATACTCTTGCCGGTAATTTGGATAAGATGCAATTGGAGTATCAAAATATTGTAGGGAAGAACGAGCTTCTTCGCTCTGAGGTAAGTCAAAAATCGCGACCTGAGCGGATTGAAAAAATTGCTCAAGAAGAACTTGGCTTGATCTTTCGCAAGGAACAGCCTGTATTATTCCAGCTCGATTCAAAACCTAATTAATAATTGTTGATCAATTTGCTCTGAGTAAGAGAGAGAATTATGGTCTATACAGAACCTTTATCTTCAGTAACTCCACAAGGAATTCCTAATAAAAGCGCACTCTTGCGAGTGCAAATATTAATAGGGTGTTTTGGAGTATTGTTTGTTGCTGTCGTCTTCTATTTAGTAAGATTGCAAGTGGTTCAGGCAAAAGACTTTCAAACCAAAGCAAAAAAGCAATACGAATTGAAAGAAGAGCTTCCAGCAACTCGCGGTTCAATCTGTGACCGAAACGGGGAAGTAATTGCGTCGAATACGTTGTTGTATTCGTACTCTGCTGATCCGAAATGTGCGGGGGATTCAGTATGTAAACGCATTGTGGAAGAATTTTCTAAAGCGTTTGGAACAACAAAGGAGTATTTTCAGAAAAAATTAAAGCCAAAAGCGCACTATGTTTGGCTTGCACGGTTAGTTGATCCAGAAACCCTGAAGTGTAAAATACCTGAGAAATTGGCAGGATTAACTGTTTTTAAGGAACCTAAGCGTCTTTATCATCATAAATCTGTTGCAGGGCAGTTAGTTGGAACAACAGATATTGATAATAAGGGGATAATGGGGCTAGAACTATCTCTTAATAAGAAACTAGAGGGAACAAAAGGATATATAGTTAAACAAAAAGATGGGTTAGGTGGTCAGCATCCGGATATAGAGTACCCTAGATTGGATCCAGTAACGGGAAATTCAGTCTATTTAACTATTGATCTTTCATTGCAATTCATAGCAGAAGAAGAACTGAGAATTGGCATTGAAAAGAATAAGGCAGAAGCCGGTTTAATAGTAATGATGAACCCGAAAACGGGGGAATTGTTGGCAGTAGCTCAATATCCTACGTTAGATCCGGGTGATCCTTCTTCGAGTTTTCAAAAAGACCAAAAATTAAAAATTATAACCGATCGTGTAGAACCGGGTTCTGTGTTTAAGATTGTAACAGCATCTGCCGCTTTTGAAAATCATTTAGTAACGCCTGAACAAGAATTTTATGCCGAGAATGGAAAGTGGACAGTTCCGATTGGTCATGGAAGGGTGAGAGTAATCTCAGACGAACATGGACATGGAATGGTCAGTGTACGGGAAGCGATGGCAATTTCGAGTAATATCGTCATGGCAAAGGTTAGCAACATCATCGGTCCAGAGCGATTTTATAAAATGGCAAGAGCCTTTGGTTTTGGAAATCCGACAAATATTGAGTTGCCGGGCGAAATTCGAGGCTTGTTGCGCAAGCCAAGTGATTGGTCAGGGACTTCATTAAATACGATGGCGTTTGGTTATGAAGTGGGCGTTACACCATTACAATTAATATGTGCATACGGAGTAATTGCTAACGGTGGTTACTTGATGAAGCCGTACATAGTTGAAAAAGAAGTTGATGCTAGTGGTCATGTTGTTATTGAAAATCATCCACAAACAATCAGGCAGGTAGTATCACCTTCAACAGTTGCGATCATGAAACAATTATTTGAAGAAGTTGTTGATAGTGGAACGGCAACAGCGGCGCAAATACCGGGATTCCGGATTGCCGGTAAGACCGGCACAGCGAAAAGAAATATAAATGGTCATTATGAAAAAGGAAAATACACTGCATCGTTTATAGGATTTTATCCGGTTGAAGATCCAAAGATTGTATGCCTTGTAATGCTCGATAATCCTAAAGGAGCATCTTATTTCGGCGGATTGACAAGCGCTCCGGTATTTAAAGCTATTGCAGAACGTGTTATAAACACAACGGACGTTTTAGGACAGGTTACTTTACCTAAAACCGATTTAGCGAAAAACACACAGAAACAATTACCGACAGTTGAGAAAATAAATAAAGCTATTGCTCAAGCACAAAATCAAACGAAGGATTCGATGTTGATTAGTCCAATGGAAGAACATTCACCTGAGGAGAGTATCGTGCCTAATGTGCAGGGGTATAGTGTCAGAAAAGCGATTAGTCTTCTTTCAAACGAGCGACTTGACCCTATCGTTGAAGGGTTAGGTGTTGTTATTAGTCAGGATCCGGTCGCCGGAACAATTGTTCGTCCGGGGACAAAAGTGATGTTGAAATGTGATGCAAAAACGTTAAGTGTGCAAAATCCCGGTGTGAATTAATATAAGATTGAATGAACATGAAAGTAACGATTAACATTTTATGCCTTACACTTCTTTTTGTTGCCCTTCCCGTTTGGGCGCAAAAGGAAAAAACAATAAAGAAACAAATAGAAACCGGTTATGTACCTGCCGGGAATGATAGTTTGGTCCCAGACCAATCAGAGGTTGTAAAATTATTTGATGAAAAAGGGAATATCACCGATGAAAATAATACACGTATTTTTTTGAACCAGTTGATGGTTCATAAGAGACAATATTTTTATGACACCAAAGGTTGTTTAGATTCTTCGTTGATTTATAGCAATGAAAGGTATGCAGAAAAATTAGAATACGTTACCAATGAGCAGTGCAAAACAGTTTCTATTCAAGAATATGGAAGTGATGGCAAGAAAAGCTTTCTTTCGAAGTATATATATGATGCTTTGGGAAATAAAGTAAAGGAAGAAATGTTCAATTCGGATAATCAACCTTACAATTTTAAGGATTACGTGTATGACAAACATCATAACCTCATTGATGAATCAGGCTCTGAGCAGGGAGAACGCCGCTACCATTGGACGTATAAATACAATGCGAAAAATCTATTAACAGTAAGGAAAGACTATTCGGGAAACGAAGAGTTGCTTCGAGTTCACAGTTATCAATATAACAAATCTGACCGTTTGGTACGCGAAAATGTAAGGGACGGTAAGGGTGTTCTTCAAAAAGTAATAAAAATTCGATATGAGTATTATTGATGACTAACCATACGCAAGCGTTGAGATTACGATGACGCTTTCAAAGTTGTTAGAAGGGGTAGCAGTAACAAAAATATTTCAAACCCTTTATGGTAAGATGGTAGTCACACATGAAACGGAAGTGAACCATGTTCACTATGATTCACGTAAGGTGGATCGGGGCGATATGTTTGTTGCGATTAGGGGGATAGGGGTTGATGGAAATAGTTATGTTACGAATGCTATTAGTCAAGGGGCAAAAGTAGTTGTTACGGATAATAATAATGCACTCGAAGATTATTATTTCATGCATAACGGCGTTGTTAAGGTTGTGGTTCCGGATTCACGTGTAGCGTTAGCACAAATTTCCAACAATTATTTCGGACATCCCACAAAGCACTTGCAAATGATAGGTGTGACGGGGACAAATGGCAAAACAACTACAGCATTTTTGATAAAAATGTTGATTGAATCGGAATTGAAAACCGGATTGTTAGGGACGATAGAATATCATATTGGTGATGAGCGAATAGTAGCAACTCATACAACCCCAGAATCGCTGGAAATGCAGGGATTATTTTCCAGAATGGTAAACAAAGGATGTACTTCAGCAGTCATGGAGGTATCATCGCATGCACTTCATCAACACCGTGTTCATGGAATTGATTTTAAAGTAGCAGTATTCACGAATTTAACGCAAGATCATCTTGATTATCACAAGACGATGGATGAATACTTCGAAGCAAAGAAAATATTATTTGATTCACTTCAAGAACCATCAACTGCTGTCATCAATATAGATGATAGTTGGGGAAGAAAATTATTTTCAGCAGTACAATCGAAGAAGATTTCCTACGGGACTTCATCTGATGCTGACATGAGGGCAACAAATATTACCCTGTCGTTCGGAGGAACACAGTTCACCATAGAGTTTAAGAATCAAAAACTTGAAATAACTGCACCGCTTGTTGGTCGGTTTAATGTATCCAATATCCTCGCGGCATTTAGCACAGGGTATGCCTTAGGAATATCTCCTGAAGTCATGAAAGAGCGGCTTCAGACTGCAACACCGGTAGCGGGAAGATTTGAACAACTACAGTCCTCAAAAGGATGGACTGCAATAATAGATTACGCACATACTCCCGATGCACTGGAAAAAGCATTAAAAACTATTCATGATGTTCTTGGGGAATATAAACAAGGAAAAATAATTACCGTTTTCGGTTGTGGCGGGAATAGAGATACAACGAAACGTCCAATCATGGGGAAAATTGCTTCAGAGTTAAGCGATGTAGTTATCGTGACATCGGATAACCCCAGATTTGAAAAGCCTGAATCCATTATTGATGAGATAATGTCCGGAGTTGTTCACGGAGTTGAAGTTATTCGAGAAGTAGATAGAAGAACAGCAGTAGTGAAAGCCCTGTGCTTAGCGCAAGCACATGATGTAGTTTTGATAGCAGGGAAGGGTCATGAAGATTATCAGATTATTGAAGATAAAAAGCTACCGTTTAGCGATCAGAAGATAGTAGATGAATTTTTACAAAGCCATATTTAAGGCATTGCAAAGTAGAGTAGTTCAAGCAGAATGATACATCAACCTCACAGTAACCAGCGCTTTATCCCTCCCTTTGGGTTATTGACGGTAACAAGGTCTATCACCATAGGGAGGGGGCAATGGTTTACAATGAGGTATCAATTAGAAGGAATTTTAGAATGTTCACGTTAAAAGAATTATTAACGATTGAACATATCGGCGTTAGGAATATAGAGAAAGCAACGAAGTTACGAGTTAAAGGCGTTGCAATAGATTCAAGAAAAATACAAAAGGGTGATGTCTTCATTGCCCTTCGCGGTGAAATTTTTGATGGTCATGATTTTGTAGCAAGCGCCTTTGAAAAAGGCGCTGTTTGTGCAATTGTTGACAATAAGTGGAAAGAAACGAATAAGTCGTTGCCGATAATTGTAGTACCCGATACAACACGGGCACTTGGGGAATTAGGAAAGTACCATCGCCGGAAGTTTCAGATTCCGGTCATAGCTGTAACAGGAAGTAGTGGTAAGACTACCACTAAAGAGATGATTTCTTCAGTGTTAGGAACAACCTATAACGTTCTTTATACCGAAGGAAATCTTAATAATCATATAGGCGTTCCGTTAACATTGTTTCGCCTGAAAAAGAACAATCAAGTTGCAGTGATTGAGATGGGGATGAATCACGCAAACGAGATAAGTTATTTGTGTAAAATAGTTGAGCCAACATACGGTATTATTACCAATGTTGGCAAGGCGCATTTAGAGTTCTTCAAAAGTGTAAAGAGCATTGCCGAAGCCAAAGGGGAGTTGTTTAGTTGGCTTGGAAGTACTAAAAAGAATATCGGGTTTGTGAACATGGACGATGAACTAGTTGTTTCACAAGCCAAGAAGTTGAGAAGTAAGGTCACCTTTAGTGAACGTTCAAAACATGCAAATGTTTTTGGTAACCTCAATCAAGTGGATAAAAAAGGGTGTCCACAATTTTCAATAAGTAACAGTAACTGGAAAAAGCCTATAGAAGTTACGTTGAAATCGCCGGGTGTGCATAATATTTTGAATGCACTTGGAGCTGTTGCAGTAGGAACAACGTTTGGTGTTACTCCTGCTGACATAAAGGCAGGGTTAGAGAAATTTAAGAGCGTAAAAGGGAGAATGGAAGTCGTTACATCGAATGGTGTAACAATACTAAATGATACATATAACGCGAACCCTGAATCAATGGTTTCGGCATTGAAGACTGTATCATCAATGGAATGTAAGGGGAAACGTATTGTTGTGTTAGGCGATATGTTTGAATTAGGGAAGAGCGCTCTAAGTGAGCACAAAAAAATTGGGTCTATACTTAGAAGTTTTAAGTGTGATGTGTTAGTGACGGTCGGTAATTTGGCACAGAATATTCATGATAAAGCGAAGGTCAAAACGAAGGTTCATTATGCAGGTCGCGAAGCATTAACAAAGTATTTAAAAGAAATTGTTCAAAAGGGTGACTTAGTTTTAGTAAAGGGGTCACATGGAATGAAGATGAATGAAATTGTTCAGTCACTATTGCAAGGATTAGAAGTAAAACGGTAAGCATATGTTGTATTATTTATTTGAATATCTCCGTAATACTTTTCATCTGCCGGGATTCGGTGTTTTCCGATACATCACATTTCGAGCGGGTGCGGCGGCAGTGACCGCTCTCATCATTGCCTTTTGGATTGGTCCGAAGATTATCCGCAAACTGAAAGAGCATCAAATCGGTGAAGCGGCAAAACTTGAAGCTCCGGTAACTCATCGCAAAAAAGCGGGAACGCCGACTATGGGTGGATTAATTATTCTTGCAGCGATTTTGATTCCTGCGTTGCTATGGGCAGATATAAAGAATGCTTATGTCTTATTAATCATTTTTGTTACAGCTTCGTTAGGTGCAGTTGGTTTCTTAGATGACTATCTCAAAGTAGTTAAAAAGAAGCGTAAAGGGTTAATCGGAATTTATAAAATCATCGGGCAGGTATTAGTAGGATTAGTGTTAGGCGGTGCGATTTATTTTCTACCAAGTTTATTTGATTCAACGTTAGTAGCATACGCATCAAAATCTACGATGCCATTTGCGAAGAATTTTGAATTTGAATTTGGCTGGTTTTATATTCCGATGGTAATTTTTATTATCACGGCAACAAGTAATGCAGTCAATTTAACAGATGGTTTAGATGGGTTAGCGGCAGGAACGGTAAGCATTGTTGCCATGACATTGGGTGTTGTAAGTTATATGTCCGGACATGCAGAATTGAGTAAGTATTTAGATATTCCGTTTTTACGAGGTAATGGCGAGTTAAGTATTGTTTGTGCGGCGATGGCCGGTGGCTCACTAGGTTTTTTATGGTTTAATTCGTATCCGGCACAGGTGTTCATGGGTGATACAGGTTCCCTTGCACTTGGCGGAGCGATCGGTGCATTATGCGTGATGATTAAAAAAGAATTTTTATTGCCGACTCTCGGAGGAGTATTTTTGATGGAAACAGCTTCGGTTATTATTCAGCGACTGTATTTCAAATATACGAAGAAGAGATACGGAGAAGGAAGAAGGGTATTTAAAATGGCTCCGTTGCATCATCATTTTGAAATGCTCGGCTGGGAAGAACCCAAAATTGTAACACGGTTTTACATCATAGCAATTTTAATGATGATTTTAAGTTTAGCGACGTTTAAAGTTCGATAAATGATTGATTAATGGAAAACAGTGCTCAAGTAATGATCGATAATGCTTTGGGAATGTTTATATCAAATTTATTTTATGAAGAAGGTATTCGTGTTAATAATATTGCTTCATATTCTGATCAAAATTTGCTAAAGATAATATCAAATTTTGAGAATTCACGACTTTGGCACTCTAGTGGGTATAGACTCGAAAAATGGAATTCGATGCGGGACATGGCTCGGAATTTAATGGAGCAAAAAATTGATTTTGGAGTTGAAAGGGAAGTGGTAATTGATTGTTCCTTGATTCTTTTATTTGTGGCACTTGAAGAAAGAGTTAATAGCTTTTTGCAAGATTGTTTAATAGCAATAAATGAAAGTAATCTTAAAGAAGAAGGGATTACTAAACAGCTTAAAAAGAACTTGGATATTAAGTTAAACTTATTGTTAAAAGAATTAACAGGACATTCATTAAAGGAAGAGAAATATGAATTGTGGAAAACTTTTGAAGAAGCAAAAACCATAAGAAATAATTTGGTTCATAACAAATTACTCCATATAAAGTTTAATAATAATCAAGCAAGAATCGATAACAGCGAGAAAATTACACGAGCTTTCTTATATACTTTTTCAGAAATAGATGAGTATTTGAAGTCAATTACACCTACTATTGTTACTGAACTCGATCGAGAATTACATCAGATTTGGTTGCTTACTAAAACGAGACTTAATTTAGTCGGGTAACATTTTATGCATGTCGATGAATACTTGTTATTTAGTGCAATCTTTATTTTTTTTGTTGGAGTTAGCGGTACAATAGTAGGCAGAAAGAATAAAATTGCAAAATTAAGTTTCACTTTTGTTGTTTTATTATCTTTGCTCATAGCTTATTTTGGTTATGCAGAATATCAAGATAGGCTTGCAAAAATTTTGAAATCGAAGA
>OBEQ011361031.1_pt1 | contig 18686 bp, 31 predicted proteins | sample 1670901 | NCBI WGS metagenome assembly OBEQ01 (sample SAMEA104232315, study PRJEB22302) | groundwater metagenome | biome: forest; feature: aquifer; material: groundwater | place: USA | collected 2011-08-07 | depth 5.4 m
CGCGCCGCCGCGCGCCACCCTCAGAGGCCCGCTGGTTGCTTACGCGCCTCGTTCACGATGACGGCTCGCACCGCCGTCTCGGGCGAGGGGACCGGCGGCACCTTGAGCACGGTGACGTAGCGTCGTCCGCCCGCGTCCGTCTCATGCGACCACGCGTAGCCGTGCGTCGCGGTCGGGTGGTCGAGCAGCTCGAACACCTCCACGTCGCCCTCCCACGCGACCACGCCCCGAAACGTCTCGCGGATGTGTACGGACCCGATGTGCTTCGCGCGCGCGCTGTGCAGGTCGAGGAACGCCTGGACGAGCACGGCAACCTCGTCCGCGCTGGCTGGCCGATGCGTGACCGGACGCGGCCTCACGCGGCCTCTGCGGCGTCGAGAAGCTCGCCCCTCGACCAGACGTGCTCCGTGACGTTCGCGGCCATCGCGGGCGTCACGCGCAACGTGCGGTGCACGCGGCAGAGGTTGTAGTTCGCGAAGTGCAGCGCCATCGCGGCCTTGTGGTTCTCGATCTTCTTCGAGAACGCGTTGGTGAGGCGCGTCATGCGGCGGTTCGACATGCGGATCGTCAGGTTGCTCCGCTCGACGTAGCTCGTCGAGATCTTCGCCACGTCGGGCTGGCCGTTGACGATCTTCTTCTCGATCGTCTTCACGCGCGGCGGCGAGTAGCGACCGGGGCCAGCGGTCTCGACCTCGTACTCCTTGATGCACTGCGCGTAGTCCACCTCGGTGCCGAACGTGCTCTCGACCGCCCAGAGGTACGCCGCGAGGCCGTCGCTCGAAAGCTGGACGCGGTTGCGAAGGCGGCTCGCCAGATCGTCCACGAACGCCTGCGTGGGCGCCATGTCGCGCTTGCCGGTGCGGAAGCACGGGATGACCTTCGTATCCGCGTCGATCGCCACGAACGTCCACTGATCGCCCACGCGATCCGAGTCGTCCTGGTCGGTGAGGTGGCGCTGCTTCTTGCCGACATAGCCCCAGATCTCGTCCACCTCGATCGTCTCCGAGGTGAGGTTCCGCATCTTCTGGTCGAGCAGGCGCTCGCACCCTTCACCGACGCGGACCATGAGGCGCATGATCGTGTCGCGGTGGACCTCGGTCATCCGTTCGGTGGAGCGGATCGAGACGCCCTCCACGAGCGCTCGGATGACGGTCAGCTTCTTTTCGCGGGGGAGGTTGTAGGCCATGACGAGAGAAAATGTAACACAGGAAAGCGACGTGTCCACGACTATATTGATCGACACGAAGTCCGTCCGTGTTATGGTCGCTGGACGATGACGAAGCGCTCCTCCAAGAAGCTCGGTCGCCCCCCGATCCCGAAGGCCGTCAGGAAGGCCGGGACGATCACCCTGCGCGTCTCCGACGCGCAGATGCGCGTGTTGGAGGGCGCGGCTCGGAAAGCCGGGACGAAGCTCTCTACGTGGGCGCGTGAGACGCTGCTCGCCGCTGCGGGGGCAGCGTGAAGGCGGTGGAGCTTTTCGTCGGCGGCGGTGGTCTCGGGATCGGGATCTCTCGCGCCGGGTTCGATCACTCGGCCGTCATCGAGTGGAACGCTGACGCCTGCACGACGCTCCGCGAGAACCAGCGCCGCGGCGTCGCACCCGTGTCTGAGTGGCCCGAGGTCTACCAGGGCGACGTGCGCGCGTTCACGTACACCTCGACCGGTGGCCCGATTGATCTCGTAGCCGGCGGACCGCCGTGTCAGCCGTTCTCACTCGGCGGCAAGCACCAAGCGCAGCGCGACGACCGCGACATGTGGCCAGAGGCTGTCCGCGCCGGGCGCGAGCTACGTCCGAGCCCGTTCATCTTCGAGAACGTGCGCGGCCTCGTGCGCCCGAAGTTCGCCGCGTACTTCGAGCACGTCGTGTTGCAGCTCGCCCACCCCGAGATGGTGCGGAAGCATGGCGAGACGTGGGAGGCTCATCGCGCGCGCCTCACGAAGCACGCCGGTCGGACCAGCGGCGATCTTCGCTACGACGTGGCGTACCGCGTGGTGAACGCGGCCGACTTCGGAGTCCCGCAGCGGCGACAACGTGTGTTCATCGTCGGCTTCCGCCGCGACCTCGGGGCGGCATGGTCGTTCCCCGACGCTACTCACTCGCACGCCGCGCTCGTGCGCTCGCAGAACGGCGGTGACTATTGGGATCGGCACAGCGTCTCGCGTCGCCAGCGGCCCGCGCAGCCTCCGCTCGATCTCGACCTCGACGAGCCGACGACGAAGCCGTGGATCACCGTCCGCGACGCCCTCGTGGGGCTGCCCGAGCCACGGGAGGGCAGCGACGCGCGCGGAGTGCTCAGCCATCGGCTACAGCCGGGCGCGCGCTCGTATGCTGGGCACACAGGTAGCCCGCTCGACGAACCGGCGAAGACGCTCAAGGCTGGCGACCACGGCGTTCCGGGGGGTGAGAACATGCTGCGTCGCCCAGACGGGTCGGTGCGGTACTTCACGGTCCGCGAGAGCGCGCGGTTGCAGACGTTCCCGGACGACTACGATTTCTCGGGTGCGTGGAGCGAGGCGATGCGGCAAATCGGCAACGCGGTGCCGGTGGACCTCGCGCACGCCATGGCAGGCGCAGTGCGCGACAAGCTCGCTAGTATTTCTGCCGGGGCGGGTACCATTCGTCCCACTGGACTGCGTGAATCCCAGGTCGTCCCGCGCCAGGAACGTTCGAGCCGAAGCCGCTCTTGTTCCACTTCGGCTCGTAGTGCTTGATCAGATGCGCCTCGGCTGCGGAGGCGATCCACTCCTCGCCTTCCTCATCGATGACGAGGTAGCGACACCAGATGCTCGTCACATCGATCTTGGTCGCGCCGCTGATCTTTCGTTCGTGCCGGGAAAGACGCGCGCGCAACTTCACCCCTGCGGCTACGCCGATGTAGACAGGGGGCTCTTTCACGTTCTCGTAGAGCGCGTAGATGCCGACGCTGGCGGGCGCGCCGTGAGCAGTCAGCGGATGGATCGGCGAGGCCTCGAACTGCGCGACCGCCTGCGCGCGATAGGCCCGCGCCATGTTGAACTTGAAACGGTGATCATCGCACAAGGTGCGCGAAGGCTACCCGGCGACGCGCGCTGCCTCAAAAAATCAGATTAGGACACTACCGGCGGCACCGCACGCGCGAGCGCTCTCCCGAGCTTGACGGCCTCCCACGCGAGCCATCCCGGCGCGACGAAGGCGAGCCCCGCGGTGAACGGGGCACCGATGGCCAAGAGCAGCGTGAGCGCGAGGGGGCTCACGGCTTCAATGGCACCCACTCCGGCGGGACCAACAAGGACAGGCTGACCAAGCACGCCCCGTGACGGCCCGACCCGTCGAGGTGGTCGGACACGTCGTGGACTTCGACCATCGCGCTGATAAACAGCTTCACCTCCCAGACGATGCCGGGGGTCTTGGGACGCGTGAATCGGTCGCCGACCTGAGTCATGACCACGTCTAGACCTCACCTCGCCCACCCTGACACCCTTGCGCCCGTCGAGAGCAAGCACCTTCCGAACTGAACGGTGCCCCGCAGCGGACACACCGCTTCGCCGCCCATCGATACGCCAACGAATCGCGTGCATCGACCTTGTTGAGAAGGCGCCGGAGCTCCACCGACAGATCGTCGCGCAGATCGCGATTGCTCAGATCGTACAAAGGATCGATGAGCTTCTCGATGCCTGCCCGAAGCTCTTCGGCCTCGGCGCCGTGGATGAACCCGTGCTCGTGGCACGGCGTGGCGTAGACGCGACAGGTGCCAGGCGCGGAGAACCGTCGCAATAGCTCCCGCACGCGCTCGTTCGTGTGACGAACATCCTCGAACCTCGACGCATCGTAGTGCTTGTTCTCTTCGTCACGCTCTTCTTGCGTGCGACCGTACTCGCGCCCCGCCTTTCGACGACAGAGCCCTGGACGCTCTGGATCGTCTTCGACCGCTGCGCAGGCGTAGATCGTCGGCCGCCCGCCTCCGATGCTGCCAACGGACAGTTTCCCGCCGCAGACGCAGCACGGCGGGATGACCGTCGGCGCATGCGCATTTGTGAGCTCGTCGACGAGCTCTTCGTCCGTCCACGTGGCGACTTCGCGAGCGTAGAGCGCGAGTTTCTTGGCACGGTCGTCGGTGATCACGGCTCGGAACGTCATCGCGGTCCAATCGGCCCTGCCTGCCCCTTGCGCCGGCCGCACATGGGACAGTCTCCAAAGAGCGTGACGTCCTGGCACTTCTCGCACTCCGACATCGGGTAGCCATGATAGGCCCGCGCCTCAGCCCGAAGCACGGCCATCTTCTCCTCCGACAGGCACATCATGCACTTGCACGTCTTCGCCAGCGCCGCCTCGACGTCGTCCGCGAGCACACGGATGTCGTCCCGCCTGGAGTCGCCCGACGGGAAGGCCCAGACGATGGAGCGGATGCGGTCGCCGAGTGACAGGCTATGCTGCAACGTACGTGTCATGGCTGCACCGGCTGCACCGCCACGTCCTTGAGCCTCGCCACCGACATCTCGTAGAGCTTCGGCGTGAGCGTGCCTCGCACGAGCTCGGTTCGGAGGAAGATCGCCGCCGTCTGCCGCACGTCGTCGAGGCAGTAGTCGCGCACCCTGTCGATCTCGCCGCACGCGACGAGGCCGGCGACGTCGGCGCCGGTGATGCTGCCTTTCCCTGGGAGCCCCATGGCCTTCGCGTACGTGTCGAGCTTCGCTGGCTTCGCGGCCCCGTGTCCGCTCAAGAAGTCCATGATGTCGAACGATGGGTGCGTTCATCGGAGCGTATCGATCTCCTCGATCGATCGATCGTCGTAGACGTAGAAGTTTGCCGTCACGTACTTGGCGATCCAGTCACTCAGCATAGCGTCGAGCTCGCGCTTGGCCTCATCGCTGACGTCGGGGAAGTCTGTCGCGCACTCGCCGCATTCGTCTTCGGCGCGCTCGCTGGCGTCCTCCAGAAGCCCAGAGGCGTCGAGGAAGAAGCCGCGAGGGTTCGGGGTATCGGCGCGCACGATGAAGAACACGCGCCCCGGATACGCACCGATCCCATTGGCGATCGCTTGTTCGCGCGTATTGCAGGCATCGATCCACTGCTCAGCGGATCGATCTTCTGAGTGACACCACACAGATTTACTCATCGGAATCACTCCTATGCCCTTCACGTCGCACCTCCTCGCGTCGCAAGCGCGCGCAGACGAACCAGCTCGTCGGCCGCGTACTGGATCAGTTCATGTGGTGTAGTCGCGAGCAGCAGCTCGCCGTTGGGGACGACCTTCGCGAGGTTGTCCAGGGCCGTTTCGAGCATGGCGATGCGCTTCACTCGGCCTGATGTCTGCTGGTTCCCGCACTTCGTGTTGGCGGTGCTCATCGCTAAACCTCCTTCTCCACGGTCCGCCGCGCCGCCTCGCGCATCTCGAACGTCGTGAACCCAGCGCTGGTCAACGCCGCGTCGACCGGGCACTTTGGGTTGTCGTGACGCTTGCGGCTGAACGTCCAGCCCCCGCACCCAGGGCACGAATAGGTCCCGCCGCCGTTTCTCGACCACTCGATCGTCAGCAAGGCGCGAATCGCCGCGACCGTCGTATTCATCGAGTGCCCAGCCTTTACCGCTATCTTCCATGCGTCATTATTTGTGACTTTGATCTCCATCTTGCGCTCCTTCGCCCGCCGGTACGCGCCACAGTCGCAACAGCCTGGGCCGGCACCGTACGTCAGCAGATGACAGGTCTTGATGTGCTGGAGGCTCACGTCGCACCTTCCTTCCCATTTGTTGCGTTGCACTAACTCATGTTTCTATCGCCCAGGAAATGCGGCACGCCAGGCACCGATCACAGTCGGAGTCGTGACCCTCAGCATCGTGATCACAATCGCAGTCACACCCGTTTGATTCGAGCAACAGCCTCACCGCACCGACGCGATCTGCCTCCTCTCGCCAGAGTCGGTTGCGCTCGTTGCAGAGTTTTTCCCACTCGGCCGCGACTTTGGTGTCCGCGTCGGCACGCGGTCGGATCTGGTCCAACTCGGGCTTCCACCCCAGCGCGATCTCGACCGCCTCGGCGTCCACGCACCGCTGACAGACAGTCGGCCCGCCCCACACCCACCGGCCACACGTACAGCGGTGGCCGTGGTGATTGCCCATCGGCACATGGCACTCACGGGTGCACTCCGACGCCCACATGCTCTGATCGTGCCGGTACTCGTGCGCGTCCCCCTCGGCCTGCGTCGGCTCGCGCCGGTAGGCGATCTCGCAGCCAATCTCAGCGGATTCCGCTCGTCGGGTCGCGTCGGCTTTGCCCGAGAGAGCGTCGTTGAGCCGATCATCCGCGCGCCGCGCGTGCTCGCGGCGAGTCGTGAGCACTTCTTCGTAGGCCGAGATCCTGTCAAGCAGATCACGCACGCGAGGCCACGCCTGCAAGCAGAACGGCGAGCAGATCGGCACGAAGCCATCGCCCTCCACGACGCGCTTCATCGACTCCCACCCGCAGACCGCGCACTCGGCAGCGGATGCCCCGTACGGAGCGAACCGCAACTCGTCATCTTTCCTGTTTTCCTTGGCGAATGGGCCGTATCGGCGCGGGTCGTAGCAGATACACCCGTGCTCCGTCTCGTGACGGTCTTCCGGTGTGTGGCCGGCCGGCAGCGTGCATTGCGAGTCGTGGTCACATCGGGTCGCGCATCGGTCATCCATCCGCAGATCGTCGTTATTCATAGGATTGCCACCCTGTACGCTCGATAGTCTTCGACAATGCTCACGGCGCACCACCCTCTCTGAGCCATCCCGCAATAGCCTGCATCGCGGAGACGACTCGATGGGAGCCGGGGCCGCCATTGACCGCGTACAGGGCTTGAATGGATAGCGCGTCAACAGAATTGATGCCGCTCGCCCGCAGCGCGTCTCCTAGTCGTGAGTCTAGCTTGGCCTCCCGCTCGAACTCACGAAGTGCTCTCTCACCCTCACCCTGGTCTGCGTTCCACTGGCTGTTGCTCACGTCACACCTCACGGCCACGGGTTCTTCTGCTGGCGGATCGCCGCCCACTCTTCGTCGGTCGGGTCGCGGAACTCGCCAACGGCCTTCGTCTCGTAGCTGTCATCGTAATCGCCGAGTCGAGCAGCGCCTCCGACCGTGATGTACCTCCCGACCCACACCGAAATGCCGTCCGGCGCGTCATCGAGGCCCAGATCGTCGAGAGCGTTGCAGCCCATCTCCTCGATCTCGTACCGCAGCGACGCGCCACCGCCGTAGTGCAGAACGCAGCCCTGCCCGTTTCGGTTCACAACGACGGCGTAGCAGTCCTGTTCCCACGCATCGGGGTTCACGGCCGATAGCTTCGCCACCGAGTAGCCGCTCATCGCAACTTCTCCTCGACGGCGGCGATGAGCAGGAGCCCGAGCAGGAGCCCGAGCAGGAGCCCGAGCAGGAACGACACCACGTTACCCGCCGTCATCGCAACGCCTCCGTGTGCGACAAGACCCGCACAGCCTTGGTGTTGTAGACGTTGCGCGTCATCTTGCCCAACGCTCCGTCGTTCTTGAGGCACAACAGGGTCGCAAAGCAGTCCGCGCCCACGTCGAGGACCCCGCGATGGCCTTCGTACTCCACGGTGTCGCCGTGCCCGAAGCCATGACGCGCTCGGTACAGCTCACGCTTGAGCGCAAGGAGGCGCCGCTTCGCGCCTGCAATCACCTCGTCTTCGCGGGCGATGTCCTGCTCGATCTCGATCTCGACCACCGTCCTCATCGCAGCGCCTCCTCGATGGCCTCGACAACTCTGGCGTATGGCTCCGACAGCGATGTTAGCGAGAACCCAGCTGCGGCCCGGTGCCCGCCCCCGCCGTACCTTTTCGCCACGAGGGAGCAGTCGACGCCGCGGTGGCTGCGTAACGAGACCAGGAGCGCGCGGCCCTTGTAACGAAAGCCCGCGATGAGATCGGGACACGAGCGTTTGCCAGAGGTCCCGCAGTCGGGGCACTCGCGTACGGGGAGTGCTCGGTTCGCCGCCGACCCGTAGTCGAGATAGATCCGACCCACGCCATCGCACCGCTTGCACTTGCCGTCCAACATCTCGGCCGCGTCGCTCGTGTCCTGGGACGAGCCAGGAAGGACGAGGAGACGGAGCGACGGCGATGGCGGGCTCCCAAGGATGCGCTCGAACCCCGTCGCGTGATGCACAGGCTGTACATCGAACTCCTGCGCCTCCGAGATCAACTCCGCGACACGGCGCTGCTGCCGGTTCCGAAGCAACCTCCCGGTCGAGATCCGGTCGCTCCAATCGCCGTACAGCACCTCACTGACGAACGGCCCCGAGGCCCACGACTCGCCGAGCAGCATCACGGCTTCATGCAGGCACTGCGACCGCTCGAAGTCGGCGTGGTCCCGCTGCCAGGTGTCGCGCAGGCCGACGAGGCGGGCGAGATCGCCGACGACGCCGTACCCCCCGGCCAGCACAACGTCCTCGCGCAGGACATCGTGTTGGGCTGGGCACCACACATGCCGGTACGCCAGCACCGCACCCGAGCAGCCGGGCTCATCCGCGTAGACGCCGAGACCGGCAGCCTCGAACTCCGTGATCTGAGCCATCTGCGAGACGTGGTGGTCGAGCACGATGGCGGCAGACGCGATGAACGCGCGCGTCTTGGACTCGGGAGGCGTCATGTCGACAAACAGCATACCGTAGTCGGGCACCAGCGCGTCTCGGGTCGGCCCGTACTGGACGAAGCGGACCTCCGCGTTCGGGAGCGCGTCGCGGCAGAGGGCCGCTGCAAGAATCCCATCGCTACAGCCGGCGTGGCTGACGATGATCCGTGTGTCGCGAATACGGTCCTGCAAGGTGGGGCTTCTCATGTCGTCGCCGCTGCGCGTTCCGGCTCGGTGAAGACGACGCCATACGCCTGCGCCACCGCGATCGACGCGATGATGGTGAAAAACTCTAGTACGCGACCGATGTCGCCGCGGTCCGTGGCACTACCAGAGATCGCACTACCGTGGACCTGCATCCCAAGCTGTCGCGCGGTTCGCACGATCATCTCCGCGCTGTGGTCTTTGGACATTAGGACGGTGAGCTTGGCCGCGAAGCCTCCTTCGTCATCGAATTGCCAACCACCCGAATCGGTCCGTCGTATGTACACGACAGGTGTTTCCTTGTCGGGCCACTTGATGTCGAGGAAGACACGCAAGGGGAGCCGAGCATGCTCGTCCGCGCCTTCACCGCGGTCGCCGCATCCAACGCGGTCGCCCCACAACCTCGGAAAGGCGTCGTAGGCCTCGTGAAATGCGCGGTGCGTCATCGTTTCTCCTGCATGAGCTTTGCGACAAGCCGGTCGAACGCTTCGCGTTCCTTCTTCTTCGTCTTCGACGGACGCATCCCGTTCAGCGCGCCCACCACGAACGCCGCTTCCTCCGTCGTCAGATGGACGGGAGAGAACGCGTCCGTGTAGAGCACGTCGCCCGAGGCGTCGTCGTGGACTTCCACGTGGGAGACGTCGCCCACTTCGAGATCCTTCGCGCACTGATGGCACACGGTGCTACTCGGCAGGTCGGCCGTTTCGGCAGCCGCTTGCGGCGACTCCGCATCCACCTCACAGGACACCGTCGCGTCCACGAATCCGATCACGCGGTACATCATGGCATATCACAGTAGATGGTCGACCATGGACCTGGCCGGATCCTCCAGACGGTACAGTCGGTGAATGTCACACTGTCGCCCTTGTCAAGATTCTCTACCGTCGCCTTGGCCTTGTTGCTGACGTAGAGAGCGACCCGAGGCAATCCGTTGTCGAGGGTCACCTCGATGCAATCGAGCCCCCAACGCTCTGAGTGCTCAAAGGTCCCACACTTCTCGACCGTCGCCACATTCCCCACACCGCTCAGCGCAGCGCCCATGATGGTCGGCGCAAACACGTTTTGTTTCACCTCGGTCATGACGTGGAACTTCGCCACGACGTCTGGAAACACGAGCTTCTTCCCAACACCCTGACCAACCGGCTTCGCTGCCACGGCAAGGACGGGCTCGGGCTCGACACGCGGAGACGTTCGTGGCGTCGGTGCTACCGGTGCTTCCGGCGGCGTCTGCCTCACCACGTCATTCCGCGCCACGTCGTCGTGGGTTTTTGCCACATTGGAATCCACCGACGCCTTCAGGATGTCCATTTGAAGGAGGATAGCGACAGAGAGCATCACGCCGAGTACGACCGCCAGGATGGCGAGCCCTGGGTGGTCTGCGAACGTGAAGTCGCGGCTCGATGGTTGGCTCATGCAGGACATCTTGTGCCCGGCGTCTTAGCCTGTCAAGTCCGCCATTCTCTTTTGACGACGCGCGCCACCGCGTACCCTGCCCCCGCGGCCATCGCCGCCACCGCCCGCCGGAGGCGTCTTCGCGGCGTCGAGCCGTTCCGAAGAACATGATCAATCACGATCATGCCGCTTCTTCCTGCTTCACTTCGGTCCGTTTCGTCGCCACCTTGCGATAGCGGCCAGAGCGTTCCGATCCACAGGCTTTACGTTCCGCCGAACTGGCGGTCGTCGGGTTTGCCAGGACGGCAAGCCCGAAGCGTTGCAGGTTGATGCTCGCGTTCTCGTCTCGGTCGATCATGAGCCCGCAGGCGCAGCACTCGTAGGTCCGGTCCGACAACGTAAGGTCCACCTTTTTGTTGCCGCATCCCGAACAGAGCTTCGACGAAGGGAAGAATCTGTCGGCCACGATCAACCTCGACCCGAACCACTCGGTCTTGTAGGCGGTCATGCGCCGGAAGCCGGACCATCCGGCGTCGAGCACATGCTTGGCCAACCGAGTGCGTGCGAGTCCTCGAACGCAGAGATCCTCGACGACGAGCGCTTGCTTGGTTTTCGCAAGATCCGTCGTGAGCTTGTGCAAAAAGTCGTTCCTAATGTTGGCGGTGCGCGCTTGATGCCGCGCCAACTTGAGCGTCGCCTTCGCCTTGTTCTTGCTGCCGCGCTTCTTGCGGCTGTGGGCCTTGCTGAGCGAGCGGAGCTTCCGCAGGCCCGCGACGAGCGGCTTCGGTGCGTCCACGACCCGCGTCGTCTCGCCGTCGTGGATCGTCGCGAAGTGCTTGATGCCGAGGTCGATGCCAACCACGGGTCCGGTGGGCGCGACGGGCTCAGGCCGCTCGCGCACGACCGAGAACGAGACGAACCAGCGATCGGCCACCCGCGAGACGGTCGCCTCAAGGATGCGGCCCTTGAGCTTCGGTGCCTTCTCCTTCAGTCGGATGCTACCGAGCCTGGGCAGGACGGCGTAGCGTCCCGAGACGCGCACTGCGCCCGTGAGGCGGAAGCTGTCGCGGCTCTTGCCCTTCCGCTTGAACTTCGGGAAGCCTACGCGACGTCCTGCCTTGCGGCCCGCGTAGAATGACTTGAGCGCGACGTCGAGATTGCGGAACGCTTCCTGGCCGCAGCACTTCGAGACATCGTAGATCCATGGCTTTTCGATCTTGTGGACGTTCCATCGCTTGTGTAGCTCGATCGCGTTGCAGTAGCGACGCTTGTCCGTGTGGTCTGGATACTGCTTGAGCAGTGCGATGCGATGCGCGAGCCCCCAATTCCAAGCATACCGCGCCGTGCCTGCCGACTTGGCTAGCAACGTGAGCGTCGCCAGGTTTGGCGCAAGCTCGAATCGGTAGGCCTGGTTGGTGATCACTTTGCCGCTGCCTCTAGCGCTCGCTTTGCTTTGTTCTTCGCCGCTCTGTGCACCTAGCGCCCCCACGAACACATGTCAACGCTAACGCGCAAACATGACCAGTTGGCGAGCCGTAAGAAATCCCGCCCCGGCGACGCCGGCCGCCAGCACCAGCGGCAGCACGCGGCCTGCCCCCGACGTCGTCGGGCCGCCAACGACACGCGCCACGTTGACCTCCTGCGTGGAGCACGGGTCGCCCGGCTTGCCGACGATGACCTGCCCCGGGGGCGGGTACGGGCACGGCGGGACTGCCTCGGGGAGCTTCAGGACGCCGCCGAGCGGAAAAGGGTTGTCGAGCGGGCCGTCCGGGAGCTCGTCGTACCGCCGGCCGGTCGCTGCGCTGCTCCCGAGGCCTCCGGTGGCGCCCTGCTCCTGCGCGTTCCACCGCTCGACGAGGTAGCTCTGCAAGACGGCCGGCAGCACCGCCTGCGCCTGAAAGATGTGGTCGGCGGTGCCATTCGTGCGGTCGCGCGTCCGGGCGTTGAAGCGCTTCTCGGGGCTCGTCCCGGGGTCGCCCCAGCCGAAGACGGACAGGCCGTTGCCCGCGCGCTGGATGTACCAGCCATCGGCGAAGCCCGACCAGGTCCACTCGGGCATGGTCGGGCGCTTGTCGTTCGCGAACCGCACGCTCTGGATGCTCTTGCCGCCCGGGTAGACGAGGTCCGTGAGCTCCCCCCAGATCCAGCTCTCGTAGTCCTTCGGCGCTGCGAGCAACGCCTGCTCCCAGACAAGCTCGGCGGTCTCCGTGGTGCTCGGGAAGGCCGGCTCGATGGAGCTGTGCGTGATGACGAGGCAGGGGCCGCTCTCCAGGCGTCTCTTGCCCGCCGCGAGCCGCGCGAACGCGATCCACTTCGCGTACGTCGGAGGCCAGAGCCGCTTCGTCCCCGGCACGAACGATCCGTGGATGCCGTCGAACGCGCCCACGAAGTCGATCTTCTTCGCGTCGTAGGCGCCGAGCACCTGGGAGAGCCCGGCGTCGACGCCGTTCGAGAAGCCGACGAACGCAACGCGTCCGATGGTGCCGGTCCCTCCCGCGCGGCGGAAGAGCCCGGGGATGATGCGCCCCTGCCCGTCGGCGACCTCCGCGAGGAACTTCCGGTAGGTGACCATCCCCTGTCCGAGCGGAGCGGCGGGCACGGCCAGCACCGCCGGCTTGCTCGTGAACTTCCCGAGCACGCTCGGGGGGACGGAGGAGAGAAACGAGACGACGAGGTCCTGCGCCATGGGAGAAGCGTAGCGGCAGGGCCTCGGTCGCGTCGAGCGCGAGCCACGACTTGAGCCTACGATCTGCGTATGCTATCCAATGTACAGGAGACACTATGCACCCGACTTCGATTCACCTACCGGAAGCCAGCCAAGGTAAGCTCGAACGATCCGCGGACGCGCTCGGGGTGACCCGATCCGAAGCGATCCGTCTCGCGATCGACCTGCTCGACGAGCGCGTCTCCGGTGGACGCGGCCCCACCATCAGTGACCTCGTTGGGCATCTCGCTGGCTCCGTTGACGGTCCAGGCGAGTCGTCCAGTAAGAGATCCAGGATGCGCGGCTACGGTCTTCCCAAGAATCACCCCAAGCGTCAAGTCGCGTAACGTGCGACGCATCCTACTCGACACGGGACCACTGGTTGCCTATCTCGACAAACGAGATCCCAATCACGCCTGGGCAAACAATGTCATCGGCGCCTTCGCGCCCCCTCTCTACACATGCGAATCCGTGCTCTCCGAAGCCAGTTACGTCCTTGGCGGACGCAACTCGAAAGCGCTTCGCGCCTTCTTACGGGCCGACATCGTTCACACGGAAGCGATCTTCGAAACCCATAGGGATCTCGTGCTCGACCTCGGAGACAAGTACGCCGATCAGGAGCCCGACTTCGCAGACCTGTGCCTCTTCGCGATGGCGTGCCAGCACGAAGAGCACATCGTCCTGACAATCGACGACGCTGATTTTTCAAGGTTCCGGACGCCACAACGTCGTGCGTTGCGGCTGTGGACACCTACGCAGCGCTTGCGCGACTAGCCCGCGACGGTCCGCTGCTTCCAGAACGGCGGCAGTCGTTCCTCGCGGAGCGTCCTCGCCATCTCGCGCAGCACGTGCGGCGGCACGCCGTGGGTCTGCCGTTCGAGGCAAACCTCCACCGACGCTGAGATCGTCACGATCTCGACATCGTACCCGCGAGCGAGCCCCACAGCCACGTACGGGGAGCACTCCCACGCCGTGGTGTTGGTGTTGTCGACGACGATTAGGGCCAAGCCGCAACATTCGGCGTGGTCCATGAACGCGCGCAGACACGAGGCGTGCGCCTCGCCGATCTGCGCCGGGTCGAAGCGGTACGCGCCGTCGCGCTCGAAAAAGATGTCGGCCGACACGATCTCGGCGCGGAGGTCCGCGTCTACGGCCTCCTGCGCGAGCCGACGCGCGTGCGTCGATTTGCCGGATCCGGGGAGGCCCCGGAGCACGACGACGCGCGGCGCGCTCACGAGGTCACCCCCGGCGCGGCAACCAGACGTCGCACCGCGACGATCTGCCCCTTCTCGTCTCGCACCGCGCCCGCCGGGCTCGTGTCGGGCCCGTAGACGTCCCGGCGTCCCTGGCACTGCCCGAGGACGATGCTCGACACGAGCAGAGGGACAAGGCCCGTGGTCAAGCAGTCATCGCAGGCGGTGCCGCACGCGGCAACGCCGCTCCCCTCACAGAAGGCGCACGCGGAGGGCTCCGGAAGGCCCGTCACGTCGCCCCAGACGGGCGACGTGACGATCGGAACGTCGCAGCAACGGTCGAGGACCTCCGACGTGGAGACCACACGGGCAGGGCCCATGGCATCGGGTGGCAGGTTGACATCCTCCCCAGTGGAGAGACGCAGGACCAGGGCATGAGGGGTGAGGTTTCGCATGCTGGGAGGACGCGCGGGGCGGGCCACGTCTGACAGTCCGTTTTGCTACGCTCCTATGCACTAGCTCCGGGCCGGATGCACGTGCTAGAAGCCGGCCCATTATGCTCACCGAAACCATCCTCGCGGTGCTCCTGTCGCAGGCGCCCCACTTCACAGACAAGGACGAAACGCCGGAGGCACGGCGGGCTCGTCTGTCTCCCGTCGCCGAGGCGATTGCCCTCGCGGCCGGAGACCGACTCGACGACGCCGCGGCGCTCATCGCGGCGGGCACCTCGGAGTCCAAGTGGGCCCGCTACGTCCAGGAAGATCGCTGTGCGGAAGGCCCATCCGGGTCCAAATGCGACGGTGGGAAGAGCCGTGGTCTCTTTCAGGTACGCGATTGGTGCTCCGCCGCATGGTCCACACCGTCGAGCTCGCCCGAAGCGCTCCGCGCTGGCGCCGGGTGCGCGCTCAAGGTGCTCCACGGTAGCGTGCGTGTCTGCCGACCGACCGACCCCATGGTCGCCATGCACTCGCGCTACCCTGGCGGCGCGAGCTGCGACACCGCATCGGGACGCAGCCGCGCGAACCTTCAGCGCAAGGTGCGCTTCGCGCTCGATGCGAAGGCGAAACAGCCCTAGCCCACCATCTTCCGAGCTTCCTCCCACACCGCGACGACGTACGCCTGGCCGTCGCGCGTGAGGATCGCGCTCGGCGCCTGCTGCGCTTCGAGCGCGGTGAACACGTCCTGCGGCGTGACCTTCGTGACGAGGTCGCGGGCGACGTCCACGCCCACCTCGGCGATGACTCCGCGCGCGAAAAGACCCGGCGGGATCTGCCCGCTGCGCACGGCGCCTTCGAGCTCGGAGATGAAGAGCGTGACGGCATCCTGCGTCACGCGAGCCTGAGCGGCTTGCACCGGAGGCGCAGCCTGGGGCTGCTGCATCGGGTCCGGGGGCGGAACCGGCGCCGGGGGGGGCGGAGGCGGAGGCGCGTCCATCTGCACGAGCGCCGCGCCGCTCGGGACGTGGACGCCCGAAGCCGGCGACGGCGTTGGCGAGAACGCGACGGGCGCCGCCGGGGGCGCTCCGAAGCCGCCCTGCGGAGCCTGTTGCTCAGGAGCCCACGCGGGCGGCGGCGCGAGGAGCACGTTTCGAGGCGCCTGCCGGCGCTGCCGGACCATCGGCGGCGGCATCGGCGGTCCTGCCATCATCTGCGGCGGGTAGCCCGCGTAGCCGCCCTGCGCGGCCATCGCAGCTTGCTGCGCCGCTTGCGCGGCGACCTGCTGGTTCTGCTTTCGTGCGTCGAAGATGGGCTGAAGCATCGCCGGCCCCTTCTCGATGAGGTTGCCGATGAGCTCCGCGGCCTTGCCGAATGAGAACTTGCCGTCGTCGCCCGCAGCGGGGGCGTTGCTCTCCTCGATCATGCCGAGGCTCTTGGCCATCTCCTTCGTCTCGCGGATGAAGGTGAGCGGGTCCTTGTTCTGCTTGGCGCGAAGCTCCTCGTTCTCGCGGCGCATCTGGAGCAGCTCGCTCTCCACGCGCTTCAGCCGGTCGTGCGCGACGGAGAGCTGCATCGCCGTCGTCTCCTTCGTGAGCGCGGTCTTCGTCTCCTCGGTCGACCGCACGGACGCGAGCTCCCGCGTCTGCACGTCCCGGAGCGTGGCGACCTCCCGGTCGAGCTGCCGTTGCAGGTCGGCGATGCGCGACTCGTAGCTCTCCTTCTGGGACGACAGCTGCCGCGTGGAATCCGCCGTGAGCGACGCTTCGCGCCGGACCGCGTCTTCGCGCATGCGCTCGCGTTCTCGGTTTTCGAGGATGGCCGTGGCCGTGCGCTCCTCGTTGTACCGGCTGCTCGACTGGGAGAGCTGGTCTCTGTGCTCGCGTTCGAGCTTCTCGGAATTACGCTGGGGCTCGTCCCGAAGCCGGGTGGTTTCGGCCTCGTGCCGCTCGCGAAGCACTCGCCCCTCGCGCTCGATGAGGTCGGTGGCGTCCCGTGACGCCGTCGTCTTTGCCTCGTTTACCGCGTGGGCTTCGCGGCGGTTCGCTTCGAGCAGCTCGTTGCGGAGACGCTCCACGTTGGTGCGGAGCTTGTCGAGCTCCGCCATCTGCATGGTGACGACCTCCCGGAGCATCTGTTCCGTGGTGCGGGAGGCTTCGCGCACCTGCCCGACGGCGCTCGTCGTCGCCTCGCGGAGCGCTTCGACCATCTGCGGCGTCGCCTGTCCGTTCGACGCCTCACGGCGCTCTCTGGCCTGGGCGTCGAGCTCCATGCGGCGAATCTCGATGCGTGGATCGGTGGCGGACTGACCGGGCGTGTGCATCATGGGCTTGCTGATCTTCGGGGCGCCTAGAACGTTCAACTTGATGGTGGCGAGCGTGCGCAGGCGCGGCTGACCGTACGAGTCCACCATGCCCTCGATCGGCCCGACGACGGAGACCTCGTAGGCGCTGCCACCGAAGCGCGCGGCGAACTCGGACGTCGGGATGCGCTCGTGAAGCTCCGGCTCCACGAGCCCCGCGCACGGAAACCCGTCCACGAACTTCGGGCTCGTGCGCTCGACCCGGAGGTACGTGCTCCTGGTCCCGTCCGCGATGGCCGGGTAGGCGGCGTAGAGATCCTCCAGGCCACGGAACTCCCGCGCCTTCGGGACCTGGTGCTGCGTGCCTGCCGCCGACGTCGGGACGACGTAGCCCGTGCCGCGCGCCGTCGCGCGGCCGTAGAGCTCGCCCGGCGTCCCCTCCACGATCCCCGGCGGGCCCTCGTAGACGTCGGGCTGCTCGAACCGCCGGATCTCCTCCATCGCCGCCCGCGTGGCAGCGTCGTTGGGGAGATCCGAAGGGCCGACCCAGTTTTCCTCGGGCGCGGCAGCGGTCACGACGGGCCGACGATGTCCGTCTCGTCGTCGCCGTCGGTCTCGTCTTCGTCTTCGTCGTCGTCTCCTTCGACGGCGGCGTCCTCGACGATGGCCCGGCACTCGACGCCGAGCGCGCGGAGCGAGCCGAGGCGCTCCTTCACGTCGGGCGGGACCGCGGCGGCGTCGAGGTACTCGAAAAGCAGGCCCACACCGTCGATGAACGCAAGGAGCTTCTCCGCGTCGTCGGGCAGGAGCACCGAGTCCTGCTGCATCTGGTCGATCCGGTCGGCGAGCTCACCGAGGGCGCCCGTGGTGCCGTCGCGGAGCTGCGCGACCTTCATCGTAACGTCCATCATGAAGGAGAGCACCGTGCCCTCGATGACGTTCGCAAGCTCTTGCGTGGTCGGCGCCATCTGCGCCCAGCGACGCTTGAGCGTGTCGCGCTGCGCTTGGAGCTCGTGGTAGAGCTTCTGAAACGGATCGGTCGTGGGCGATGTGACGATGTCGGAAGAGGGCATGAGCAGCCTCGAAGGGTAGATGGGAACGGTCAGCGCAAGTTGAAAAGGGGGACCTCTTCGACCACTTCGGTGAGGGCCTTGTCGTCGATGGCGTCGAGCAGCGCGGTCGAAGTCGGGTCGGCCGGCGTCCGGTGTTCGCACGCGTAGACCGCCTGGTCCCGCAGGCTCAAAAACGCGCCTCCGACGCTGCGCCGTGCGGTGCAGTTGCGGAAGAGGATCCGGTGGCCCGGCTTGTTCGGGTCGGGCTGGTCGTCGTTGTTGAAGAGCTGGCGCTTGTAGTGCTCGCAGACGGGCCGAAGCGGGCGGACAGGGATGATCGTGTAGATCGCGCCCCGCATCGCGACACCCTCTGCGCTACAGACGCAGACAACGTCACGCCCATACAGCTTTTCGACAAGCGACGCGGAAAAGACGCGTCGCTGTCGCTCCTTCCCGTCCTCGTCGTGAATCGTTCTGTACGTAAGCAGATTGGACTCATGGGACTGTGCGAAGTGGCCCCAGTCCTCGTATTCATCGAGGAGCTCTTCCTCGAACACCTCCACGTACCGCCGGCGATCCTCCAAGCAGACGAGGTTGTCAACGGAGAAGCGCGGCGCGAGCTGAAGCCCGGGGCGCTCGTCGGCCGGGATCGGAAGCCCGTCGACCGGCGACGGGATGAGGACGATGGGTTCGGGGACGAACGCCTCGTCGACCTCGGACGCCGCTTGCCACTCGCCGTCCTCGGGGCCCACGCCACGCTCCAGTTCGAGGTCCGTGTCCGCGGGCTTGGCGTCGCACTCCGGGGGCGTGGC
>OBEQ010988467.1_pt1 | contig 18681 bp, 17 predicted proteins | sample 1670901 | NCBI WGS metagenome assembly OBEQ01 (sample SAMEA104232315, study PRJEB22302) | groundwater metagenome | biome: forest; feature: aquifer; material: groundwater | place: USA | collected 2011-08-07 | depth 5.4 m
AGCCCGCGACATGGGTCGTCGAGCAGTTCATGCGCGAGCTGCCGGCGCGTGTCTCGATTACGATCGAGGGCCGCACCGTCGCGTTGCGCGCGTGGACGTATGAGATCATCGGCGTGACGGGCTACGCGGTGCCGGTGCTGCTGCTCGACGCGGACGTGCCCGAGAACAGCGAAGCCGATCGGGGGCTGACGTCGGTGCTCTACGGCGGCGACAACCGGTATCGCCTCTGCCAGGAAGCGATCCTCGGCATCGGCGGGCTGCGGATGCTGCGCGCGCTGGGCTACGACCGCATCGAGCGCTTCCACATGAACGAAGGGCACGCGAGCCTATTGACCGTTGAGCTCTCCGAGCAAGCCGCCGCCTCCGCCGGCCGCTCGACGCCCACCGACGAGGACATCCAGCGCGTGCGGCGCCAGTGCGTGTTCACGACGCACACGCCCGTGCCGGCCGGCCACGATCGCTTTCCGATGGACACCGTCAGCCGCGTGCTCGGCGACCACCCGCTGCTGCGGCGCGGGGAAGTGCGCGGGGAAGACGGCGTATTGAACATGACGCTGCTCGCCCTGTTCTTCAGCCGGTATGTCAACGCGGTGGCGAAAAAGCATGCCGAAGTCTCGCGGCAAATGTTTCCACAGTACGTCATCAATGCGATCACCAACGGCGTCCACCTCGGGGTGTGGACATCATTTCCATTTCAAGATCTGTACGATCGATACATTCCGGGATGGCGTGAAGACAACTTCTCGCTGCGCCACGCCGCGGGCATTCCGGACCACGAGCTGTGGGATGCGCACGCGGAAGCGAAACGCCGGCTGCTCGCGTACGTGAATGCGCAAACGCGCGCCGGCATGCAAATGGATGTGTTTACCATCGGCTTTGGCCGACGGGCAACTGGGTACAAGCGCGCGGATTTGCTCATCTGCGATCCCGAGCGGTTGAAGCGGCTCGTGAAAGAGATCGGCCCGATCCAGATCATCTACGCCGGCAAAGCCCACCCGCGCGACCAGGAAGGCAAAGACTTGATCCAGCGCATTGTGGCCGCGCGCGCGACGCTCGCACCGGAGATCAACCTCGTCTACCTCGCCAACTACGACATGGAGCTCGGCCGGCTGATGACCTCGGGTGTCGACTTGTGGCTCAACACGCCGCAGCCGCCGCTCGAGGCGTCGGGCACCAGCGGCATGAAGGCCGCGACGAACGGCGTGCCGAGCCTCAGCGTGCTCGACGGGTGGTGGATCGAAGGCCACATCGAGGGCATGACGGGTTGGTCGATCGGCCAGCCCGGTCACTCGGTCAACGACGCGCCCGATTCCGCGCGCGACGCGGAGGCGCTCTACGATAAGCTCGAGCACGCGGTGCTGCCGATGTTCTATCATCGGCGCAGCGAGTATGTGGACGTGATGCGTCATGCGATCGCGATCAACGCGGCGTTCTTCAACACGCAGCGCATGGTCGAGCAGTACGTGACGCACGCGTATTTCAGCTGAGCGGCGAGCGCAAGGAGCGGCGATGATCTGGTTCTGGATCGGATGCGGGCTGGCGGGGCTTGGCGCGTTGCTGCAGCTGGGCGTTTGCCGCGACGCCGTCAAGCGACGGTGGCGGCGCGCCGCGGACGCGTCACTCGACGGCGTCGGCTTCGCGCTGATTGTCATCGGCCTCGTCGTCGTGCGCGGCGCGTACATGGCGGAAGTGCGCGCGCGGCAGTGGGCCATGGCGCAAATGGTCGCCGTCAAGGCCAGCAGCGCCGCGAGCATCCGAAATTTGCCGGCCGAAGTTTTGGCGACGCTGCACGGCCGTCTCCAGCTGGCCTATTACAGCCATGCGCAGCTCGGCATCGGCGTCGTGGTCACCGTCGATGACGACGACCGCGAGCGCGCGCGGTTCGCGGACGAGCTAGTCGATTTGCTGCAGGCGGCGGGGCTGCCGAGCGCGCGACAATCGGCCGCGTTCGCGCAAGCTTCGGTCGTGAGCAATCCGCCGATTGTCGTGCGGTGTCATCCCGCGCGTCGCGCCTTCGCGCAAGCGCTGCTCGATGCGCTCGAGCCGGTGCTGCCGTCGAAGCATCTCGCGGTGATCGAAGAGCAAGCGAGTCCGCCGCTCGGCGTGAAGGTTGTTGAAATCCAGCTGCGCCAGCTGTAATCCTGTCCGCCGCTCGCGTCCGCGCCCCAAATCTGTCCAGCATGGTCACTGATCCCGTGTGTCACATGCACGTCGATCCGCGCACGGCGCACACCGCGTCGTGGCGCGAGACGGTCTATTATTTCTGCAGCCCGACGTGCGCGCGGCGATTCATCGCAAACCCGACGGCATTTCTCGCTGAACGACCCTCAGCATCCGCGCCGCCCGCGGCCGACTATTCATGCCCGATGCACCCGCAGATTCGGCAGCGCGGGCCCGGCGCATGTCCGATCTGCGGCATGGCGTTGGAGCCCGTGATGGGTGCCGGTGCCGGCGATGACTCCGAGCTGACATCGATGACGCGGCGACTGCGGATCAGCGCGGTCCTCACCGTTCCGGTGCTCGTGCTGGCGATGGGGTCCATGGTGCCGGGCATCGCGCATCTGCCGCCGGCGTGGAGGGTGTTCCCGCAAGCCTTGCTGACCGTGCCGAACGTGGTCTGGGCGGGCTGGCCGTTACTGACACGAGGCTGGACGTCGCTGCGCACGCGGCGGCTCAATATGTTCACGTTGATCGGCCTTGGGATCAGCGTCGCGCTCGGGTACAGTCTCATCGCGACGTTCATGCCTGCGTGGTTTCCGCCGACGCTGCGCGCGCACGCTGGCTGGCCCGATGTCTACTACGAAGCCGCGGCGGCGATCACGACACTGGTGCTGCTCGGGCAAGTCATCGAGCTGCGGGTTCGACATCGGACCGGTGCGGCGATCCGCTCGCTGCTGGCGCTGTCTCCGCGCACGGCACGGCGCGTGGTTGAGGGTCGCGATGAGGATGTGCCGATCGAGGCGATTGCCGTCGGCGACCTCGTGCGCGTGCGGCCGGGCGAGCGCGTGCCGGTTGATGGGGTCGTCGTCGAGGGCGAGAGCGCCGTCGACGAATCGATGATCACCGGCGAGGCGATGCCCATCGAGAAGCGGCCGTCGGCGCGAGTGATCGGCGGGACGGTCAACGGGTTGGGCGTGTTGGTGGTTCGCGCGGAGCGAGTGGGCGCGGACACATTGCTGGCGCACATCGTGCGGCTGGTCGCCGAGGCGCAGGCGAGCCGGCTGCCGATGCAGCGACTGGCCGACGCCGTGGCGGCGATCTTTGTGCCGGTCGTGATCGTCGTGGCGATCGCGACGTTTGTCGCGTGGAGCCTCGTTGGCCCGGAGCCGCGATTGGCGCACGCGATCGTGAATGCCGTCGCTGTGCTCATCGTGGCGTGCCCATGCGCGCTCGGGTTGGCGACGCCGATGTCGGTGCGCGTGGCGGCGGGCCGCGGCGCGTCGATGGGCGTGTTGATTCGAAACGCTGAGGCGCTCGAGTGGTTGGAGCATGTGGACACGCTTGTCGTCGACAAAACCGGCACACTGACCGAGGGCCGGCCGCAAGTGGTGGCGATTCACGTCGCCGACGGCGACCCCGACGAAGCGGTGCGTTTCGCGGCGAGTCTCGAGCAAGGCAGCGCGCACCCGCTGGCGCGTGCCGTCATCGAATACGCGGCGACGCGCGGCCGGCCGCTTGCCCCGGCGCAGTCCGTGACCACATTGCCCGGGGAGGGCATGGCGGGACGCGTCGATGGCCGCGACGTCATCGTCGGCAGCGAGCGATTGCTCGCGCAGCGCGGGGTTCCCATCGACGACATGACCGTCACCGCGGAACGTATTCGCGGCGCGGGCCACGGCGCGATCTTCGTGGCCGTCGACGGCCGCCTCGCCGCGTTGCTGGACATCGCGGACCCGATCCGGCCGCACAGCCACGAGGCGATCGCGCAACTACGTCGCGAAGGTTGGCGCATCATCATGGCCACCGGCGATCATCGCGCGACGGCGGCAGCGGTCGCACGCGCGCTCGACATCGACGACGTCCGCGCAGAGCTGCTGCCACAGGAGAAACTTCAGCTCGTCGAAGCCCTGCAGCGAGACGGCCGCGTCGTCGCGATGGCGGGCGACGGCATCAACGACGCGCCGGCACTCGCCAAGGCGGATGTCTCCATCGCGATGGGTACGGGCACCGATGTCGCACTCGAGACCGCCGATCTCGCCCTCGTTCGCCCGGACCCCCGCGGCATTCTCATCGCGCGCCGGCTCGGCCGCGCGACCGTCCGCAACATCCGGCAAAACTTATGGCTGGCGTTCCTGTACAATGCGCTGGGCGTGCCGGTCGCGGCAGGGGCGCTGTACCCGGCGTTCGGTTGGCTGCTCAGCCCGATGCTCGCGAGCGCGGCGATGAGTGCCAGCTCCGTCTGCGTGCTGCTCAACGCGCTGCGCCTGCGCCACGTCAAGTTATCCGGCGAACCAACGACGAACACGGAGGGATCATGAAACGGCTGCGGATCGCGATTTCGAAAGTCGACGAGAGGTAACCGACCGCGATGCATCTCCCCATGGAAAGCGTCCATCCGCTGATCGTCCATTTCCCCATCGCGCTGCTGCTGACCGCGTTCTGGCTCGACGTCGCCGCGGTGGTGCTGCGGCGCGACACGCTGCATCGCGTCTCGTTCTGGAACCTGGCGCTGGGCGTGTTGGGCGCGGGTGCCGCGGTGTTGAGCGGGCTACGCGCCGAGGAGATCGCGAAGCATAGCTTCGAAATCCACGAGGTCATCGAGCTGCACGAGCGCATGGGCATCATCACGTTGATCCTCGGGTTGATGTGGCTGGGCTGGCGCATCATGAAGCGCGATCGGCTCGGGCCGGCGGCGCGGCTCGCAAGCCTGGCGCTCGGCGCGGCCATGGTGTCGACGCTGACCGTGGGCGCATATCTCGGCGGACGATTGGTGTACGAGTTTGGTGTTGGCGGAACATTCGGGCAGCCGGCCAACACCAGCAATCCATAACGGGAGTCGAATCATGGCAGATCGTGTCGTCGCGGATGTGAAGCCGACGGTGCTCGAGTTGCAGCCGGGAACGTATTCTTGGTGCCGATGCGGACGGTCGAAGGCGCAGCCGTTTTGCGACGGGTCGCACCAGGGTACAGGCATCACGCCGCTGGAGATGACGTTGACCGAGCCGCAGCGCGTCGCGCTGTGCCTGTGCAAGCATTCGCAGCACGAGCCGATGTGCGACGGCAGCCACAAGCGCGTGACGCGGTGTCCCTGAGGCACGCTCGCTTCGCATGACCGACCCGGTATCATCGGATCAGCTGTATCAGCGCGCCATCGAGCGCTTGCAAGCGCTCTTCGAGCAAGCGCGGCGTGGGAGCTTGCGCGAGCCCACCGCCGCGACGCTGGCGACCGCCGACGCGCAAGGCCGTCCATCGGCGCGCACCGTGCTGCTGAAGGCGATCGATGCGCGCGGCTGCGTGTTCTACACCAACCTCGAAAGCCGCAAGGCGCGCCAATTGGCGGCGAACCCGCGCGCGGCGCTGTGCGCGTTCTTCGATCCGCTGATGGAGCAAGCGTTGCTCGAGGGCCGCGTCGAGCGCGTGGGCGACGTCGAGGCCGACGCGTATTGGTCGACGCGCGATCGCACGAGCCAATTGGGCGCGTGGGCGTCGCGCCAGTCGCAGCCGCTCGAGCAGCCGCAGCAGCTCGAGGAGCGCGTGCGCGAGTTTGACCAGCGATTCGCGGGCCAGCCCGTCCCGCGGCCGTTGCATTGGTCGGGCTTCCGGCTCGTGCCCGATCGCATCGAGTTCTGGGCCGCGCGGCCGCATCGCCTCAACGAACGCACGCTGTATATGCAGGAGCACGGTCGCTGGATCTCGACGCGATTGTATCCGTAGCGGACGGTTGCCCATGAACCGCGATGCGATAATGGCCCACATGTGTTCGACGTCGAAGCCTTCGACACATGCCGACTGATTCCTCCAAGTGGTCGACGAAAGATCGGCTGTGGTTCGGCGCGGCGCTGTTGCTCTCACTGCAATGGGTCGTCGTGCGCGCCTGCCACATCCCGCTGTCCAGCCCGCTTGACGCGGTCCTTCCCGGCCTGGCGATTTTCGGCGCGGCGTTCATGCTGTCCTGGGGTGCCGAGCTCTCGCAGTTAGAAATTTCCCAGGCCTTGGCGATCGCGTTTCTCGCCCTCATGGCCGTACTGCCGGAATATGCCGTCGACATGTATCTTGCATGGACCGCGGCGAAGGACCCCGTCTACATCCATTACGCGGCCGCGAACATGACCGGCTCGAACCGCATCCTGATCGGATTCGGTTGGCCGGTTGTCTTGCTCTGCTACTGGCTCAAGACGCGCAAGCGCGAAATCCTCATCGACCGCGGCGACCGCGTGGAGCTCGCGACGTTGCTGATCGCCACACTGTACGCGTTCATCATTCCGCTCAAGCATTCGCTGTCGTGGGTCGACACCGTCGTGCTCGTCGGCCTCTTCGCGCTCTACATTTTTCAATCGAGCAAAGCGCACCACGACGAGCCGGAGCTCGAGGGCCCGCCCGCGCGCATGGCCGGCTGGCCGAGGACCTGGCGGCGCCTCGCGACCATCGCGCTGTTTCTCGTGCCCGGCTACACGATCTTCATTTCCGCGGAGCCGTTCGCCGAAGGGTTGCTGCACGCCGCGCGCGGCCTGCACATCGAAGAGTTTCTCTTGATCCAGTGGCTGGCACCGCTCGCCTCCGAGGCGCCGGAGTTCATCGTGGCCATCATCTTTGCACTCCGCGCCGACGCGAAGTCGAGCTTCGGGACGCTGATCTCATCCAAGGTCAACCAATGGACGCTCTTGATCGGCATGCTGCCGATGGTCTACGGCATCTCGGCCGGCCGCGCCGCGCCGATGCTGCTCGATGCGCGCCAGGCCGAAGAAATCTTCCTCACGGCCGCGCAGTCGCTGTTGGGAGTCATGATCCTCGCCAACTGGAGCTTCGGGCTCTGGGAAGGGGCACTCCTCATCGTGCTCTTTGCCGGGCAACTGTTCCTCCCGGCCATCGTGCCGATGTCCGAGCACGCCGTGGTCATGGTCCGAACGGGATTTGCCGTGGCCTACCTCGCGATCACCGGACTCTATCTATTTAGCCGTACTTACCGACGCTCGATCTGGCAGCTGCTGACGCGAGGCTGGTATACCGATACGCGACAAGACTGAAGTAACATTGCACCATTGAGTTGGTGCGATATAATGAACGCGTTGATTGCGACGCCACGATTGTTTTGTGCGACACCCGAGCCATGGACCGCTACTCGACTCGACTGATCGAAGCCTGCGAACAGCCCCAGAAAGGACGCGGTCATGGCGCGTAAGTCCTCATCGGATGACACGCCGCGTCGGAGTACTCCCAAGCGGACGCGGGCGTCGAAACCCTCCAGTACCGCGAAGCCGGCCGGCACTCGTCGTCGACGCGTAACAAAGTCGCCCGTTCTCGGGTCGTCCGCCAAGCGCGCCGCAGCCAAGCCGCCAGCCTTTTCGAAGATTCCGCCGGGCGCCTCCCCAGCGCTACCTCCTCCGACGCCGCGACGCGTCGCTCGTCGAGCGACCGTGAAATCCGCCGCGGACACGAACGTCGACGCGCCAGTGCGCAAGCCGCGAGCGCGTCGTCCGGCGGTCTCCAAAGCTTTCGAACGTCCTACACCAGCACCACTTCCTCTTGATCGAAAGACGACTCGCGGCCCCGTGCAGCCTGAACCGGCGGTCGCGCAGCCCGAAGCGCCGTCCCGTCCCATGGCCTCGATTTCGGCCCCGGCCGCATCGTCGCCAATGACCGCAGGAACACCGGATCACGAGACGCCTCGCCACGGTCGTCGACTCTTGGCGACGGACGCGCACTATGTGATTCCATCCGGCTACGGCGACCATCGCATCGTCCTCATGGTCAAAGATCCATGGTGGCTGTACGCGTACTGGGAAATTCGCCAGCAAGTTGAGCGGCAGGTGCGCGGCCAATTGCAGCCGGATGAATTCGGCGGCGCGCAATCGATTCTGCGCGTCTACGACGTCACGGGTCTGCCGGATGCGCCCTTCGGTGAGCCTGGCTCCAGTCCTCCGCCGTCAGCCAACAGCTCGTTCGATATCGGGCTGTCGGGCCTCGCGAGCAACTGGTTCGTCAACACCAATGCGCCGGGCCGCTCGTTCATCGTCGAGATCGGTCTGCTGACCAGCCGCGGCCGCTTCCTCTCGCTGACGCGTTCGAATCGCGTGACGACACCGCGCTTCGGCCCATCGGATGTCATCGACGAAGAGTGGATGACCGCGACCGAAGCGGAATATTGGCAGCTCTGGGGGCTGACGACCGGTGTGGGCGGGTCGAGCCCGTCGGGGCTGCGCACGCTCATCGAGCGGCAGCTGTTCTCTCCGGGCCTGTCGTCGTATGGACTGCTCGGCGGACTGAGGCCTCAGAAGGGTCGCGGGTTTTGGCTGCTCGTCGACGCGGAGCTGATCGTCTATGGCGCGACGGACCCGCGCGCGTCGGTGACCGTCCAGGGCCAGTCCATCACGCTCAACGCCGACGGGACGTTCAGCGTGCGCATGGCGCTGCCCGACGGCACGCAGCTCGTGCCGGTGGAAGCCACTGCACCGGACCGGCAAGAAATCCGCACGGTCGTGCCGCGCATCACTCGCTCCACCCAACAGCATCAGGTACTCGGTCAGATGCCGACCTCGCCGATGAAATCCGGAGCCGCGTGATGGAGCCGCAGGGGTACCTATCGTTTGTGCTCCATTCGCACTTGCCCTTTGTGCGGCACCCGGAGGAAGACGACTTCCTCGAGGAGCGATGGTTCTTCGAGGCGCTGACCGAGACCTACATTCCCTTGCTGCAGCGGTACCAGCGTTTGGTGGCGGACAAAGTCCCGTTTCGCATCACGATGTCGTTCACGCCGACGCTGCTGGCGATGCTCTCGGACATGTTCTTGCAGAGCCGCTACGTCCGCCATCTCGACAAGCTTATCGAGCTGTCCGAGAAGGAACTCTGGCGCACGCGCTGGCAGCCGCCATTGCAGCGGGTCGCGAAGATGTACCACGAGCGGCTGAGCTCCGCGCGGTACTTGTTCGTCGACGAGTGTCGGCAGAACATCATCCCGGCGTTTCGCGAGCTGGAGAAGCAAGGCGTGCTGGAGCCGATCGCCTGCGCCGCGACGCACGGGTTCCTGCCGCTGATGGACGCGCAGCCGCAGGCGGTGCGCGCGCAAATCCAGGTCGGCGTGCAAGCCTTCGAGCACGCGTTCGGCCACCGCCCGGTCGGCATGTGGCTGCCGGAGTGCGGCTATCATCCCGGCCACGACGCGTACCTACGCGAGTTCGGCATCCGCTATTTCCTCGTCGACGCGCACGGTGTGTTGTTCGGCTCGCCGCGGCCGAAGTACGGCGTGTACGCGCCCGTCTATTGTCGCAGCGGGGTTGCCGCGTTCGGCCGCGACTTGGAATCATCGAAGAGCGTGTGGAGCTCCGAAGAGGGCTACCCCGGCGACGGCGATTACCGCGAGTTCTATCGCGACGTGGGCTACGATTTGGATTTCGAGTACGTGCGGCCGTACATCAACCCCGACGGCACGCGCGTGATGACCGGGTTGAAGTACTACCGCATCACCGGGAAGACGGACGACAAGCAGCCCTACGATCCGGATCTCGCCCGCGAGAAGGCCGCGACGCACGCGGGCAATTTCATCTTCAACCGCGAGCGGCAAATCGAGCCGCTGCGCAAGCTGATGGATCGCCCGCCGTTCATCGTCAGCCCCTACGACACCGAGCTCTACGGCCACTGGTGGTACGAGGGGCCGGAGTGGTTGGAGTTCGTCATCCGCAAGGCGCACTACGACCAGAATGTCTTTAAGCTCGCGACGCCATCGGACTATCTCGACCGGTTTCCGAAGAACCAAATCGTGCAGCCGTCGATGTCAAGCTGGGGCTACCAAGGGTACAACGAGGTGTGGCTCAACGGCTCGAACGAGTGGATCTATCGGCACCTGCACAAGATGTCCGAGCGGATGATCGAGTCCGCCGGTCGTCACCCGAACGCATCGGGGCTGCGGCGCCGCGTGCTGAACCAATTGGCGCGCGAGCTGCTGCTCGCCCAAGCATCGGACTGGGCGTTCATCATGAAGACGCAAACCAGCACGGGCTACGCGCAGCGACGTGTGCACAACCATCTGGCCCGTTTCAACCAGCTCTACGAATCCGTCCAGCGCGACGCGGTGGACGAGGCGTGGCTCACCGAGCTCGAGTCGACGGACAACATTTTCCCATTCCTCGACTATCGGATCTACGCGCCGACGCATGCCGGCGGCTGAGCGCCGCCGGATCGATTTCGTCGACGGTCTTGAGCCAGGGTAACGCCACCGCCATGCGCATCCTCTTTGTCGCCTCCGAAGTCGCGCCATTCGCCAAGACGGGCGGGCTCGGCGACGTCGTCGGCGCGCTGCCGAAGGCGCTGACGCGGCTGGGCCACGACGTGCGCGTGATCATGCCGCGCTACCGTGCGATCGACCCGAAGCGCTGGCGCCTATCGCTCGTCAGCGAGCGACAGCCCGTCGCCGTCGGCATGACCGCCCGCGACGCGTCGCTCTTCGAATCGCGGCTGCTCGGCTCCGACGTGCCCATCTGGTTCATCGAGCAGCCCGACCTCTTCGGCCGCAACGGTCTGTATCAAGAGTCCGGCGTCGACTACCCCGACAACCTCGAGCGCTTCAGCTTCCTCTGCCAAGCGGTGCTGCGGTTGCTGCCGCCGGTCAAGTGGCAGCCCGACATCGTCCATTGCCACGATTGGCAGGCCTCGCTGCTGTTGGCGCATCTCGTGCTGACTCGCGCCGCCGATCCGTACTGGGGCGCGGCCGCGAGAGTCCTCACGATCCACAACCTTGCCTATCAAGGGTTGTTCGACCGCGCGGACTGGCCGGTGACGAACCTGCCGCCGCACGCCTTCGGCATCGACGGGCTGGAATTCTACGGCCAGATCAACTGCCTCAAGGGCGGCATCGTGTTCGCCGAGAAACTCTCGACGGTCAGCCCGACGTATGCGACCGAGATCCAGACGCCGGAGTTCGGCTGCGGGCTCGATGGCGTCTTGCGCGGGCGCCGCCAAGACCTCGCGGGCATCCTCAACGGCATCGACCCGGAGGAGTGGAACCCGTCGACCGACACGCACATCGCCGCGAAATTTTCCGTCGACGATCTCGCGGGCAAGGCCGTGTGCAAGCTCGCGTTGCAGCGGCAGCAGCGCCTGCCGCAGCGCCACGTGCCGCTCATCGGCATGGTGCAGCGTCTGGCGGATCAGAAGGGCATCGACATCGTGCTCGCCGTCGCCGAGGAAATGCTTGCCTTCGACGTGCAGATCGTCGTGCTGGGCACGGGCGAGCCGTCGTACCACGCGCGGCTGACGGAGTTGGCGCGCCGCTTCCCCGATCGACTCGCCGTGAACCTGGCGTTCGACAACGCGCTCGCGCACCAAATCGAAGCCGGCAGCGACATGTTCCTCATGCCCTCGAAGTTCGAGCCGTGCGGGTTGAATCAGATGTACAGCATGCGCTACGGATCGGTGCCGATCGTGCGCCGCGTCGGCGGGCTCGCGGACACCGTGGTCGACGTCGCGCCCTCGACGCTCCAGGCCGGCTCGGCGACCGGCTTCGTGTTCGACGCTTACTCGCCGGCGGCGTTGCTCGAAACCGTCCGTCGGGCGGTCAATGTGTTCCGCGATCGCGCGACGTGGTACGCCGTCGTCCGCAACGGCATGCGGCAAGATTTCTCCTGGGACCGCTCGGCGCGGGCCTACGTCGCGCTGTACGAGCAGGCGCTGGCGGACAAGCGGCGCGCGTCGGCGGCCACGAGCCCCGTCCATTGATTGCCGCGGCCGATGATCGCCACCGTGACCTTGAACCCGTCGCTCGACGAATGGGTCGAGCTTGATGCGCTGCGCGTCGGCGAGCTCAACCGGGCGAGCGGGTTTGCGCGCTACCCCGGTGGCAAGGGCATCAACGTCTCCCGCGTCGTGCAGGAGTTGGGCGGGCGGACGCTCGCTGTCGGGCTCGCCGGTGGCCCCGACGGAAGAATCCTCAGCGACTTGCTGGAGGACCATCGCATTCGCCATCGGTTCATCAATGTGCCGGGCACGACGCGCAACAACTACCAATTGCACGCCGCCGATGGCAGCCTGACGCAGATCAACTGCCCCGGCCCTCGAACCCCCGCGGCGGCGATGCAGCGGCTCACCCGAGCGTTGCAGACCATCTCGCGCCAAGCCAAGTGTGTGGTGTTCTCCGGCAGCCTGCCGCCGGGTGCTGGCGATGACGCGTATCGACAACTGTTGCGCCGGGTGGCCGGCGGGCAGACGCTGACCGTGCTCGATAGCTCCGGCGTTGCGCTGCGCGCCGGACTCGCCGGCCGACCCTGGCTGACGAAGCCGAACCGCCCAGAGGCGGCAGAATTGGTCGGCGAGCGACTCGAGACATTCCAAGCGATCGAGCGGGCGGCCCGTCGGCTCGCGGCCACGGTCGCGTCGGTCGTGATCATTTCGATGGGCGGCGAGGGGGCGCTCTTGGCTGCCGACGGCGGTCAGACCGCCCTGATGGCTGCCGCGCCAACAGTCCGCGTGCACACCACGATCGGCGCCGGCGATTCGCTCGTGGCCGGCTTCGTCCTCGGCTGGCTGCGGACGGGCTCGCTCGAAGATGCTCTGCGGCTGGGTATTGCGTGCGGCTCGGCGACCGCGATGACATCGGGCACCGAACTCTGCCACCGTCGAGACGTCCAGCGCCTCGCGCCCCGCGTGCGAATCCGGTCCCTAAGTTGACACTCCCTCAAGATGCCCTTTATGATACCTATAAGCGCACTGACTCCGATCCGTCGGCTATCCCCGGCGGTGGGCTCGTGGCGGTGCGCGCGGATCGCCAGCCAGGAGACGCACGTTCTATGATGAATCGATTCTCGACGCCGCAAGCGGTGGCCGGATGTCGCGCGCCCTGCAGAATGCCAGCTTGTTGATATGTCGCGAGTGCTGGTCGATGCCTACCTGGTGCTGCTTGGCTTGCTCGCCTGCTACGGTCTCTACCGTTACCATCTGATCGCCCTCTACTATCGCGTCAGGACGCGCCGCTCGCTGAGCTCCGAAGATCCCGCTGTCTGGCCGATCGTCACCATCCAGATTCCTGTCTACAACGAGCTCTATGTCGTCGAGCGGGCCATCCAGTCGGCCTGCGAGGTTGATTACCCCATCGACCGGCTCGAGATCCAGGTCCTCGACGATTCCACGGACGAGACAAGCGAGATCATTGCCAAGCTCGCGGAATCCAACCGCCAGCAAGGCATCGACATCGTGCACGTGCGCCGAGAGTCCCGGAAGGAATATAAGGCCGGCGCGCTGGCGGAAGGCCTGCGCCAAGCCCGCGGCGAATTCGTCGCCGTCTTCGATGTGGATTTCATCATCCCGCGCGATTTTCTGAAACGCACCGTCCCCTTCTTCAACGATTCAACGGTCGGCATGGTCCAGGTTCGATGGGGTCACGTCAACGTCGGCTACAGCCTGCTGACCCAAGCGCAGGGGATGCTCCTCGACGGCCACTTTGCGATCGAGCAGGTCGCGCGGCACCAAGCCGGATGCTTCTTCAACTTCAACGGCACCGCTGGCATTTGGCGCGCGAAGACGATCGTCGAATCCGGCGGCTGGCAGGCGGATACACTCACCGAGGACCTGGACCTTTCGTATCGTGCGCAGATGCACGGCTGGCACTGCGTGTATCTGCCGGACCTGGTTGCCCAGGCCGAGCTGCCCGTCGAGATGAATGCGTTCAAGGCCCAGCAGTATCGCTGGACCAAAGGCTCGATTCAGACGGCGAAGAAGCTGCTGCCCAGCATCCTGAGGAGCCGGTTGCCCTGGTCGCTAAAGGGCGAGGCGTTCTTTCATTTGACCTCATTTTTCAGTTATCCGATGGCGCTGCTGGCCGGGCTCGGATTGCCGCTGCTGGTCATGGGAGTCTTTCGGCTCCCGCATTCTTCGTACATTGATGCGATTTGGTGCGTGCTCCTGGCCATCCCAGGCGGGTGCTTCTATCTCTGCGCCCAGCGGGAGCTGCATGCCGACTGGCCGAAGCGCATTGCCGCGATTCCGTGGGTGCTGGCCGTCGGCATCGGACTGCTCGTTAACAATTCGCGTGCCGTCATGGATGGATTGTTCGGCGGCGAGGGGTCCTTTATTCGGACGACGAAGTTCGGGATCCGGTCGAAGGCGGACGCCTGGCAGCACAAGGCGTATCGCGCGCCGGTCAGCTGGATCTCATGGATCGAGCTGGTGCTCGCCGGGTACTTCGCGACGGCGTTCATCTACGCGTTTCGGCATCATTTGTTCCTCGCGCTGCCGTCGATCGCGCTCTTCTGCGTTGGGTTCGCGTACGTTGGCTGCTTATCGTTGTGGCAGCGGCTGGCGTTGCCCGCCCTGTTGCTCGAGCCGGCTGAGGCGGAGACGGTTCCCCGGGTGTAACCTGGCGCGTTCAAGCGACGCATCGTCGTCGATTGGCGGCCGGCGCACGCGGCAATGGCGTTTGACGGCCGCTAGGGCCTTTGTTACAGTAGTGGCCGAGCACGCTGCGGAGGTTTCGGCACCTCCGACCGGTAACGCTGGTTTACGTCGCACATCGACGCTGACATGCCGGTACGGGTCGTATTGGCGCAACGCGATTGAATCATCCATGGTATCGCCCGCCGTGATTGCGCACGGTCATCGCCTGCACAGCATCAGATGCTCATCTTGTCGATCTTAGGCGCTCTTTGCATCGTGGGCGGACTGACGGCGATGGGCATCGGGCTGACGCTCTCGAAGGCGCGCTTGCAGCACGTGAAGCGCGTCCAGCGCAGCCGGCTCGCGCTCCTCGCCGGCATGCCCGAGGGTTGGGGCGCATGGTTCTTTCAAGGATTTGCCGACATGACCGTCAGCGCGGGCGCGTTGTCAGCGGTCGGGATCTTGGTCTTTTGGATCGCGCTCGGCATGTGGATCGCCAGCGTCGGAATTCGGCTGGCTTGGTAATGCTGATACGTACGAAAGCCATGTGTCTCCGGCGGACGTCGGGCCCTCGCACGGGTCGCGCGCGGCCGCGTTGACATCAGCGTCTGGAAGTTTGTAACCGCATGACTCGACCTACCATCGCCGTTATTGGTGCCGGCCAAGTCGGCGCGACGACGGCACATCTGGCTCTGCTCAAGCAGCTCGGCGACGTGGTGCTCGTTGACGTCATCGACGGTCTTGCCGAAGGCAAAGCGTTAGACCTGTTGCAGGCCGCGGCCGTGGAAGGCGTGCCGATCCGCGTGCGCGGCACGACCGACTACGATGCGATCGCCGGCGCGGCGATCGTCGTCGTGACGGCCGGGCTGGCGCGTAAGCCGGGCATGACGCGCGATGATTTGCTCGCCGCCAACGCCGGCATCGTCGGCCCGATCGCCGATCGGATCGCGCGCGTCGCCCCCCAAGCCATCGTCATCGTGGTCACCAATCCGCTCGATGTCATGACGCAGCTTGTGCTCAAGCAGACCGGGTTTCCGCGCGAGCGGGTGATCGGCATGGCGGGCGTGCTCGACAGCGGGCGCCTCAAGGCGTTCATCGCCGAGCAGGCCAACGTGTCGCCGGCGGATGTGTCGGCGATGATCCTCGGCTCGCATGGCGATCAAATGGTGCCGGTGGTCAGCTCGATCCCCATCGGCGGCAAGCCGGCCACGCAGCGCATCGACGCGGCGACACTCGAGAAGCTTTGCGAGCGGGCGCGCAACGGCGGTGCGGAGATCGTCGCGCTGCTGAAGCAGTCGAGCGCCTATTACGCGCCGGCCGCCTCGGTGATTCAAATGGTCGATGCGATCGTCCGCAACCGTCGCGCGGTGTTGCCGGCGTGCGTGCGGCTCGAGGGCGAATACGGGCTGCGCGATGTCTGCATCGGCGTGCCGGTTGAGCTCGGCTCGCCCGGCGTGGTCCGCGTGGTCGAGCAGCCGCTGACGGACGCCGAGCGCACAGCCCTCCATCGCGCCGCCCAGCAAGTGCAATCAACGTGGAACCAATTGCTCACACTCCAACCCAAAGCATGAGCGACGCCGCCACCAAAGAACAAGTCTCGAAAGGTCTCGAGGGCATTGTCGCCTCCGAGACGAAAATTTCCGACGTCGATGGTGTTCGCTGTCAGCTGATCTATCGCGGCTACTCCATCGATGAGCTCGCGGACAAGGCGACGTTCGAGGAAGTCTGCTACTTGCTGCTGAACGGCCGATTGCCGACCGCCTCCGAGCTGAAGACCTGGAATGGCGATCTGGTCGTGCAGCGCGCGCTCGACCCATCGACGCTGCAAATTATGCAGCAACTGCCGTTCAATGATCCGATGGCGTATCTGCGCACGGTGACCTCGGCCATCGGCCTCGCCGACCCGGATGCGGAGCGCATCACGCCCGACGCGCTCACGCGCCACGCGATCAACATGATCGCGAAGACGACGACGATCGTGGCGACCTTCGAACGCCTGCGCAAGAAAAAGCCGATGCTCGGCCCCAAGCCGCACCTCGGCCACGCCGCGAACTTCCTCTATATGCTCCACGGCGAAGAGCCGTCTCCCGTGGCGGCCAAGGCGCTGGACTGCTACTTCGTGCTGCTTGCCGAGCACGGGTTCAACGCGTCCACCTTCGCCGGGCGCACGACCGTCGCCACGCAAAGCGATTTTTATTCCGGCATTACCTCAGCGATCGGCACGCTCAAGGGCCCGCTCCACGGCGCGGCGAACACGAAGGCCATGGAGATGCTCAAGGAGATCGGCTCGCCCGATCGCGTCCAGGACTACGTGCAGAAAACGCTCAGCGACCACAAGCGGTTCATGGGCTTCGGCCATCGCGTCTTCAGGGGCGAGGATCCGCGCGCAAAGCATTTGAAGCGATTGTCCCAAGAGATGGCCGCGCTCAAGCACGAGCCGGTGTGGTTCGAGATCTCCGAGCGGCTCAAGGAAGCTGTGTGGTCCGCGAAGAAGCTCTACATCAACGTGGACTTCTATTCAGCGTCGCTGCTCTACTATCTCGGCATCCCGGTCGATTTGTTTACGACGATCTTCGCGTGCGCGCGCATGCCAGGATGGTCGGCGCACATCCTCGAGCAGCTGTCCGACAACCGGTTGATCCGACCGCTGGCCCTCTACGTCGGCCCGCGCGATCTGCACTTCACGCCGGTCGAGCAGCGGCAAGCGTCCGCTCGCTGATGCTGCGGATCCCCGCGACGCTGTCCGACTTCGACTCGCCAACTCTCCGCCCCGCATGAAGCTTCACGAGTTCCAAGCCAAGAAACTGTTCGCCGACTACGGCATCCCCGTGCCGCGCGGTATCGTGGCCTCGACGCCCGCCGCCGCGAAAAAGGCGTACACGAAACTCAAGCAACTCTGCCGGTCCGGCAAACGCTCGGCCGACGCCTTCCAATGCAACGTCAAGGTGCAGATCCACGCCGGCGGGCGCGGCAAAGCGGGCGGCGTGCTCGCGGCATCGAGCGCACAAGAAGCCGGCGCGTTGGCCGCGAAGCTGCTCGGCAAACGGCTCGTGACGCATCAGACCGGCCCCGACGGGCTGCCGGTGCGCCGCGTGCTCATCGACGAGCGCATCGCGGTGAAGCGCGAACTGTATCTGGCAATCACGATTGACCGGCAAGTCGCGCAGCCGATCGTGCTCGCGAGCCGGCGCGGCGGCATGGACATCGAGGCGGTCGCGAAGGACGATCCGAAGGCGCTGATGCGCGAGACGATCGATCCGTTCGCGGGCTTGCTCGTCTACCCAGTCCGCCGGCTGCAGGCGGCGCTCGCGATCCCCGATGCGCTCGCGCGCCCGTTCCACGCGCTGATCACCGGCCTCTACCGTTGCTTCAGCGAAACCGACGCGTCACTCGTCGAGGTCAACCCGCTTGTTGAGACCACCGACGGCCGGCTGCTCGCGTTGGATGCAAAGGTCGTGATCGACGATAACGCGCTCTTCCGCCACGCCGCACTCGCGAAGCTGCGCGACCCGAGCCAGGAAAACCCCCTCGAGTACCGCGCCAGTCAGATCGGCATTTCGTATGTCGGCCTCGACGGCAACATCGGCTGCCTGGTCAACGGTGCCGGCCTCGCCATGGCGACCAACGACATCATCAAGCTCTCCGGTGGGTCGCCCGCGAATTTCCTCGACGTCGGCGGTGGCGCCAACGTCGAGCAGGTGACGAAGGCGTTTCAAATCATCCTCTCCGATCGCCGCGTCAAAGCTATCCTCGTCAATATCTTCGGCGGCATCATGCGCTGCGACTGGATCGCGCAAGGCTTGCTCAAGGCGACGCAGAGTCTGACCGTCAAGGTGCCGATCGTCGTGCGCCTCGAAGGCACGAATGTGAAAGAAGGCCGCGCGCTGCTGACCGGCACGAAGCTGCCGATCACGTCCGTCGACGATCTCGGCGACGCCGCCAAGAAAGCGGTCGAACTGGCGCGATGAGCATCCTCGTCAACAAGAACACGCGCGCGATCGTGCAGGGCGTCACCGGCCAGGCCGGCTCGTTCCACACCGAGAAGATGCTGGAGTACGGCTCGCAGATTGTCGGCGGTGTGACGCCGGGCAAGGCCGGCACCAACGTCCACGGCGTGCGGCTCCAGAAGTCCTTCAGGACCGTGTAGTAGGAGCATTGGCTGCC
>OBEQ011696824.1_pt1 | contig 18680 bp, 22 predicted proteins | sample 1670901 | NCBI WGS metagenome assembly OBEQ01 (sample SAMEA104232315, study PRJEB22302) | groundwater metagenome | biome: forest; feature: aquifer; material: groundwater | place: USA | collected 2011-08-07 | depth 5.4 m
AGCGAGAAGGGAGAGTGCAACGACTACTATGTAAAGACGGTAGTTCAGATACTACGAATGGTATCACTGAGCTGCCTCGTTACTGGGTTGAGGGTGGGGATGAGGAGGAGGTGGTGGTGGTTGCGACACGCGGCGGGTACATCAAGCGCATAAAGCCGGACAGCTATCGCGTTCAGAAGCGCGGGGGCAAGGGACTCATCGGCATGGAGACGAAAGAAGAGGATGTGGTGGAACGGCTCCTCACCTGCTCGACGCACGCCTCGCTATTATTTTTCACCAATTTAGGCAAAGTATTTCAAATTCCCGCCTATGAGATTCCCGAGGGGAGTCGCACCGCAAAAGGCAAGGCGGTGGTGAACTTTCTCTCACTCGGTGCGGGAGAGAAGATAACCTCTATTCTTGCAGTAGGTAAAGAATACCGCGCGGCGGCGAAGGGCAAAAAAGATCGGGGTGAAACGGGTTATATCGTCATGCTCACCAAAGACGGTACGATCAAGAAGGTTGAGGCGAGTGAATTTGAGGCGGTGCGGCGGAGCGGGCTTATCGCCGTGACGCTTAAAGGAGGCGACGAGCTTCGTTTTGCCAAACTGACTGATGGTAAAAGCGAGCTTATCGTACTCACGGCGGCGGGGCAGGCGGTGCGCTTCCCCGAGCGCGATGTCCGTCCCATGGGCAGGACGGCGGCGGGCGTGCATGCGTTGAAACTCAAAAAAGACGATGAAGTGGTGGGTATGGATGTCATTCGCGCCAAATCAGGGGACGACCCGGGAACTTCGGGCGACGAAAAACTCCTCGTCATCATGGAGCATGGTTTCGGTAAAAAAACTGCATTAAAACAATACAAAAAACAGCGCCGCGGCGGTTCGGGCATAAAAACGGCGAAGATTACGGCAAAAACCGGCAAGGTGGTGAGCGGACACATTATTGACGGCGAGGCGAGCGAGCTCATCGCCTTCTCGCGGCACGGTGTCGTCATTCATACCGAGCTTGGCGCCGTTCCCTCGCTTGGTCGCACCACGCAAGGCGTACGCATTATGAAACTTGAGCCGGGTGATACTATCGCCTCCATCACGACGCTGTAGAGAAACTGACGAATTGAAAAAACTGCATGGGGCTTAGACTTGGTGCAGTTTTTTGTATGTACCATTGCGATCTATCGCACATTATGGTAGTGTCTAGCGGGAGAAGTTGATGTATTGTTGCTCTTTCACTGATAAGAGGAGAATGAACATGGGTGAAGGGCAACCACCCCAAATTCCTATTCTGTTTGAGGTGCGACCTACAGCCGCACAAGTGACCGAACAACATGCGGATATTGCTCTGACGGGGCTCTTCAATGCTCACGCGGGGCAAATCAGCTCGGAGCGCCAGACAATATGGCAACGATACACCACCATGTTTATCGGCAATTCAATCGTTATGTCTGTTGCTAGCGGTACGGGTCGATCATTATTTCAAACCATTGCTGGTGCATTGCTGGGACTAATACTATGCGCTCTTTGGTTCGGTATGACCGTGAGTGGTTGGAGGGTATTCCGTATGAGAGTGGACAGAGCCCTTGGATTTTCATGGACTGGTTTTGATCCGCGTGCGAATCCATTTTCGGTGACGATTGAATACGAGTCTGGTCGTTTCGGTGGGTGGCTTTACTGGTTTGCACTTGGTGTCATTGGATTTTTTGGCTTGTTTTATTTAGTGATTTTAGTCAGTAGCATTTGGTAGCTTTTATGGGTGGTTAGTTAGTGATGTTCCTTTCTGAAGTAATAAAGCCACATCCGAGGATGTGGCTTTATTGTGGGAATCCTCCCTTAATGGTTTTTCTGGCGATGATGATAATACAAGGAAAGAAATTCTTCGTAATCTATCCCATTCATCTTCTTGAAATCTCGTCTATGCTTTTGGTCTGAGTAATAGGTAGTTGTGGTAGCTATTATGGCTGCCAAAATAGGTGCTATAACTCCCAAGGCAATGAGCGTAAAAGCTAGCGGGGGTTCCTGCATGTCCATACCTCCTTAAGTATATGTTGCTCAATTCTTTAAACTGATGCATTGCCAACACTCACAATGTATCATAGACATCAAATTTTGCAAGTCATCTGATCCACTGGTAGAGATTCGTTTTTGAATGGTGTATACTGCAGTTACGAAAGTAATTTTCTCCGCTTCCATGGAACCATCGTCTCCTCTTGAAAAGCCGTTTATCTCTGAATCAGACGCGTTCATCAATCCGCGCCGCGTGATTGAAAATTTGCGTATTGCGCCGGGAAGCCGGATAGCGGACTTTGGCGCCGGCCACGGCTATTTTACGATTCCCCTTGCCCGTGCCGTGGGGAGCGAGGGTGCGGTTTATGCTATTGATATCCAAAAGGCGGCGCTTGAAGTTATCCGCGCCAAGGCAAAGGCGGAACATCTGCTCAAGGTTGAGGTTATCTGGTCCGATCTTGACCGTGAGGGCGGCTCCACCTTGAAAGAAAAATTAGTGGACTGGGTTTTTATGTCCGCAATTCTCTTTCAGGCGGAAGAAAAACTCACGCTTCTGCGGGAGGCGTTCAGGGTTCTTGTGAGCGGCGGGCATTTGGTAATCATAGAATGGGAACCGGAAGGCGCTCGTCAACTGCCGCCGGTGCCGTCACATCACGGCAGTCAGGGCAGTCATCGTCATCCCGACGCCCCACGGCGTCTGCACAGTGTTGACTTGGGACCTCCCATGCATCTGCGTATGCCCCAAGACGCGGTGACGAACCTTGCCAAACAAGCAGGTTTCTCGTTTGAGCGCGCCTGTGAAGCGGGATCGCACCACTACGGGATAATTTTGAAGAGATCGTAAAATAACCTACTCACGTAACTCTGTTTCGTCATTCCGAGCGTCCGCGAGGAATCCCGCATGATTTCAGTGTGGTGAATACTGACGGGATTCCTCGGTCGCTTCACTCTCTCGGAATGACGGCATAGGAACAAATGCGTAAGTTCTGAATGTTTCAGCACCGCAATGAGAGATTTTTTATGAAACTTGCGCTCTTTCTCGTTTTTTCTTTTGTTCTCTTCGCCGTACTCCCTCTTCCCGCGCTTGCCCAAAGCACGGGAGGTTTTCAGATTCTCCCCCAGTGTAGCTTTATCACGCAAGAGGGCGGTGTGAGCGTCCTCACCTCCCCCTGCAACGCCTGCGACTTCATTCTCCTCATCCAGAACCTCCTCAAGTTCACCTACCTCTATCTTATCCCCTTCTTCGCCGCTCTCTACCTCGCCTGGGGAGGCATCCTCATGCTTTCAGCGGGACTTACCGCCTCCCCCGCCCAGTATGAACGAGGTAAAGCCGCCATTACCACAACCCTCAAAGGAATACTCATCCTCTTATTGGCATGGCTTATCATTGATACTATACTGAAAGTAGCGGGCGCGCGTATCGCTACCGGTTCTTCCAATCCCCAATTCTTTCAGCCGTGGAATACGGTGGCGTGTCACATCACTCCTCCGCCCGGTGGGGAAAGGATAATAACTATTCCTACAGAGATTCACATTGATCCTCCGCCGGACTTGCAGTGCGGCTCGGGAGAGACCTACAAACTGGTTGACGGACAAAACGTCTGCGATCCGGCGGTTCAGGCGCAGATTCGCGCGGTCTATCAGTCAAAAGTTGAGGGTTCAAGTTTTAGGAGTTATAGTGGAGGAAATGCGTGTAGTAATGGTCGTATGTCCTCTCTTAGCGTGGTGAGCGACTTTCAAAAAGAGGCGACAGGTGGAGCCAGCGCAACGCGACTTCAGGCGATTGCTATACGGGAGTCAAGTGGTGATCCCAATGCTGTGCATACGGATAAGGATGGTAAGTCGTCCTACGGCTTGATGCAAGTCAGACCCGATACCGCCTGTGCAACGCGAACATCTGGTATTCCCGGATGTAGTCAAGGGAGGGTGAGTGATGAACCGGCAGTGCGTGAGTGGCTCTTGAGACCGCAGAATAATATCAGTATTGGAGCGCAGTATTATAGAAGTTTAATCACGAAATATGGTAACTCGGATCTCGCCACCGCGGCCTATAACGGCGGGCCGGTGGCGAATCAGCCGAGCGTTAACTGTCCTGGTTCAAAGCGGTGGCAGTGTGAGTGGGATAATAATGATCATACCAGTCCTAATACCGGCTATGCCGTGACGCGCAAATATGTTCCCGATGTCGCGGCAAGCGAGCAGGCGATTCTCTCGGGAAGTTGTACGCCGTAGTACTTAAAATCCGTCATTGCGAGGCGTAGCCGAAGCAAGATTTCCATGCCTGTCATTGCGAGCCCCGCTCTGGGGGCGCGGCAATCTCCTGTTCTAAAGATAGAGATTGCCGCGCTTCGCTCGCAATGACGGAATGGGGAAGGATTGCTTCCCCCACAGGACGCATACTGTCAGTCGTACCGTCAAGAATGACGAAAAATTTAATTTTTGCATGGGTTATTATATGGCTATAAAACGACTTATCCACATCCGCGGACGCCTCTTGCCCTTATCCATTTTTTCTGGTATACTGTTTTTGTTGCCGAATGGCGCATGGGCGGCGGATAATCAAGGTGTAATTACCTTTGAGCCCCCGATTCAAGCGAGAACTTTCCAAGATCTGCTCGCGGGGGTGCTACAGGCGATCATTCCCCTTGCCCTGACCGTTGGCGTTATTGCCATTATCTGGGCGGGATTTCGGATGATTTGGGGAGCGGCGCGGGGTAATCCCGGGGAGGTGCAAAAGGCGCGTGCGATGCTGGGATATGTCGTTTTGGGCATCATAATCATTGCCGCCGCCACGACGATTACCGGCGCGCTCCAGCAGTTTCTTTCGGGATTATAAATTAAGAAGGTTATTCGGGAGGGCGGTGTCTTTAAAATAAAAGAGCGCCGCGATAAAGGTCGAAGAAGTCAGAATCGTACTCAAAGTGAAAGTCGGGATAAGTAGGTTCCCCTTTATTCGTCCAGGACTTATCCGTTAATCCCTATTCCGTCATTCCGAGCGTCTGCGAGGAATCCCGTTAATGTTCGGTATACTGAAGCCGTACGGGATGCTTCACTTCGTTCGGCATGACTGACGGAACGGGTAAGCCATCTCAATATAATAAATTTTTTATGAACCATCTTAAACAAAAAATCAGCCGTCTTGCCCGTTTCTATCCGGTTATGTTGATTGCTCTTGCCCTGCCCCTTGGCGCGGCGGCACAGTCAAATACCGTCCAGAGTATTCTCTCAAGGATCATTGGTACGCTCAACACGGTTGTTACGCTTCTCTTTATCATTGAGAGTGTTGTCTTTATTTGGGGTGTTATCATGTACATCATCTCGCCCGAGGGCAAAGATAAGGCGAAAAATTACATCCTCTACGGTATTATCGGTATGGCGGTGACGATCGGCGCGTGGGCGCTCGCGCGTGTTGTGCTCACTTACTTCGTTGGGGGAGATGCGACAACTATTCCCAATGCGGGGACGATCGGTGTTCCCACAAACTAGATCTCCCTCATAACGCTCTTTTCGGGTACTCTCTCTATGACCAAGAACTCACTTTTCCCTGTGCGCAGAGGCATCTCATTTGCTCTTCCCCTTACGGCGGCGCTCTCGTTCAGCGAGTTAATCGCCAAGATACAGAATGAGATCTTGAAGCCGTTGATCACCCTGCTGTTTATCCTGGCAACCGTTGTCTTCATGTGGGGTATTATCAGATATGTGATAAACGGAGGAAATGCTGACGCGGCGGGAAAGGCGAAGACGATCATCCTGTGGGGCATTATCGGTATGGCGCTTATGCTGGGGGCGTGGGGGATCGTGAATATCATTTGCGGTTTCTTTGGTCCCGGCTCATGTACCGCGGATCCCCTGGGCGGGAGTCAACTTCCTCCCGGATAGGAACGGATGATCCGGGGAGGCATGGCAAACGACTTCTTAGATCCCGTTTCTCATCGGACGGCATACCACTCGCTCCCTCGGGGGCGGGTGGTTGCTTTTTCCGGCAGATTCGGGGTAAAGTGGAGCGAGGTGTTCGCACTGGCGCTCCCGTGGCGGAATTGGCATACGCGTGGCGTTTAGGGCGCCATGTCCTTACGGACGTAGAGGTTCGAGCCCTCTCGGGAGCAGGTCTTCTCCCGTTACACGATGCCGATAGAGGTCAGAAACTGCTTAAAAGCCCCCGTAGGTTTCATTGTTTTGGATGTTTTTCTGTGGTCTTAAGTTACCGCCCGCCGGAGTAGTTCAGTGGCAGAACGCTTTCTTGGTAAGAAAGAGGTCGTGAGTCCGATTCTCACCTCCGGCTCCGGAAAAATAATAAAAAACCATTATGCCCCAACCAAACCTTATACGTCTTCAGTGCACGAAGTGTAAGCGCTTCAATTACTGGACGCGCAAAAATGTCCGTCGCGTGGAGCGCAAAATCGCGCTGTCCAAGCACTGCCGCTGGTGCCTCATCCACACGCCGCACAAAGAAGCAAAAAAGACCTAGTAGCCCACTTCTTGCGGCGGTTCTTTTACAATACACACATGAACTATGTTTTATAGTACCATAACATGGTATACTGGTTCGTATGCGAAAAAAGACAGAAGAAAAATTGCAGGCAATAGCATTGCGCAGATTAGGATATTCAGTTAATGAAATCGTTGGGCAACTGGGGGTTGCCAAAAGCAGTATTTCTGTATGGGTTCGCAATATTCATCTCACCAGCAGTGCACAAAAGCGTTTACTCACTAAAATAAAACTAGGTCAGCTCAAAGGTGCGGAGAACAAAAGGCGAAAAACGCAGACCGTGATAGACGCCCACTCCTCTACCGCCTTGCATGAACTTTATCACAGCAGTGCTTTTAGTAAGACCCATGAAAAGATGATTTGCGCACTTCTTTATTGGTGTGAAGGAGCTAAAGATTCATATCAGGGGGTAAGTTTTGTCAATTCAGATCCCAGTTTAATCAAACTTTTCCTTGCCCTATTCCGCAACGCCTTCCCACTGGATGAGGAAAAATTTAGAGCATGTATTCATCTTCATCACTATCATAATCCGGAAAAACAACTGAAATTTTGGACACACATAACGAATATTCCCAAAAAACAGTTTATTAAACCATATTTGAAACCGCATACCGGGAAAAGAATTAGAGAAAACTATCCGGGTTGTATTTCAATACGCTATCACAGCAATGATGTTGCGCGACAGTTGCTTGCTACCGCAAAAGTATTTTTAAAAAATTACCGGATATCAAACAATTGACCGTCTCATAATCCAGACGCAACCTTTTTTGGGGGCATAGGCTCAACGGCAAACCGCTTCTCTCCAAAAGAAGATTTCTAGGTTCGAATCCTAGTGCCCCCGATGTTAAAACCTTCTATCGTGAAGCCGCTTTATGTAAGGATATTTGATCAACCCAGCCCTTTCTTTGTGGCTATTTTGTTTTTTGGTAAAATAAACGCATGAATCGAAAAACTTTAACAGTGGCGGTAGTTGTTGTTGCAATCGCGATCTTGGCGATTAGTTGGTGGTATCTCCAGATTAAGAATAATTCGCCCGCATCGGTTAATAACCAACCAACCGCCCCCGCGGTGGCTACAGGCGCTCCGCAGGGTGGACAGACTTATACACTGGAGGGTCTCGTTAAGGCACTTCAAAACGCCTACATAGCTAAGGATAGTAAAGTATTTCTATCCTTGTTCTATGATATAAATAATGTTGATGAAGTTACTAAATCCTCGCTCGTAAAGGGCTTCAGTGATGATTTTCATTATCAAATTGATTCAGTACGAGTTGTAGAACCAGTGGCAAACAACATTTATCAGTATACTTTGCACGGTATTTCATATCATGTCAGTTTACCGGTGGTAAAGGAAGTAAAAGTGAATTTTAAGAAAAATGTCGCAGGCATAACATCAACAAGCTATTATGTCGGTATGCATAATAATGGCTATTATCTCGTCACTGCTGTTCCGTTAGGCAAATAAAACCGACCATAATCGGTTTGTCTTAAACAGCCCACTTCAAATCCAGACGGGATTGTGTTGAGTCTAGAAAAAATGCCCCGAGAGGGACTTTTTTTGCGCAATAGCTATCCGTTGTGTTTTTTGCTATGCTAAAAACGGACTTAAATTGACCGAGCTCTATGCCAATTCTCCCTCTGCTTGCGCTCATCTTCTCCGGACTGCTCGTACTCGCCGCGTGCGCTGTGGCGGGGTTTATTTTTTTCAGTATGATTATTGGTCAGCTCAAAGGCGCGCCGTTTGTACCCTCCAAACCAAAACGAATAGCCGCAATGATTGAGCTTGCGGGTATAAAAAAGGGCGATCGCGTGTGCGATCTCGGTTCGGGAAACGGTGCGGTTCTTTTCGCCGCGGCGCGACGAGGCGCGACAGGTGTCGGCGTAGAGTTTAATCCTTTTTTGGTGTGGTTTTCGCGTCTTCGTGCGCGATGGATGGGGCTTGGCGGTAAAATTAGCTTCGTCCGGCAGAACTTCCGCACCTATCCCCTCTCCGATGTCGATGTGGTCTTTCTTTACTTGTGGCCGAGTACGATGGCGTCTTTGCGTGAAAAACTCATGCGCGAGCTCAAGCCCGGCGCGCGCGTGGTCTCCAACGCGTTTGCAATTCCCGACTGGGCGTCAATAGCCGAACGGGACAGTGTACTTCTTTATCGGAAATGAGCATGATTTTTTTGCCATGAAAGAAGATAGCGAGTACAAAAAAATAGATCAATCAATAACGCACAATCGCGCGGCGTTTATTGATTTAAATGGTCTTCTGGCGCATGCCAAAAAACATCCGTGGCGGAATGGTATCGGTGCGCTCGTGCTCTGCTCACTCATCGGGTTTCTATGGCTTGGCTATGAGATCTATCTCCCCCATCCCGCTCGCCAGGGAGTGCAGACCATTCAGATTGCTCCCGGTCTCGGTTCACGGAAAATCGGCGCGGCATTGCGGGATGCCGGGCTTATTGAGTCAAAATGGGCGTTTGTGACGTATGTCTCGCTCCGCGGCGAGGCGTCCTCCCTTAAGCCGGGCTCTTATACTTTTAATAACGCGACTATTCCCGCCATCGCCCGCGCGCTGATTAAGGGTTCCGTAAATGAAGAAACGATTACTATTCCCGAAGGATGGTCGGTGGATGAAATCGCGCAGTATCTTGAGGAACGTCATATCGTGAGCGCCAAGGCGTTTAAAGGGGTGGCGGTGCATGATGTACACTCGTTCACGTCGGACTTTCCCTTTCTCACCGATGTCCCATCCGGCGCCGGTCTTGAAGGATATCTTTTTCCCGATACCTATCGCATCCATACGCCGGCGGACCCGCGCGATATTGTGCAAAAAATGCTTGAAAATTTTGATCGCAAGGTCTCTACAGATTTCCGTAAAAAAAATGACACGAAGATCCAAAACCGATCGCTTTTTGACGTTATTACCCTCGCCTCGCTCATAGAGGAAGAAGTTGCCACTCCGGATGATCGCGCGCTTGTCGCCGGTATTCTTGTGAAGCGCTTAGAGCTTGGTATTCCGCTCCAAGTGGACGCGACGGTGCTGTATGCAAAACGGCAAGCGGGACTCCTTGCGGGAAACAAAAATACCCTCACGCGCGACGATCTCTTTATCAACTCGCCCTACAATACCTACCGCCACAAAGGGCTTCCGCGGGGTCCCATCGCCAATCCGGGCATTTCGGCAATCCGCGCCGTCCTCTCCCCTACTCCGTCGTCGTATCTTTATTATCTCTCAACTTTAGACGGTCGCACGATTTTCTCCAAAACGCTTAATGAGCACAATACCGCAAAAGCAAAGTATCTACGCTGATTTTTGACTTATATCGTAAGACAGAAGTATAATCACCGCATGCCTAAGAAAATTACGATTGAAATGCTCGCCCAGATGATTCAGCGTGGGTTTCAAGAAACGGCGACAAAATCAGAACTCCAAGAACTGCGCAAGCACGGTGATGAGAACTTTAGACTTTTAGCAGACGATATTCGCCTGGTCAAAGAAGATGTGCATGACATGAAAATAACCCTTGGTCCATTAGTCCGTACGGTTGCGCAAATGGAGCGTGAATTGCAGAATTTTCATTTACGTCTCTCCCGTCTTGAGCGCAAAATCGGAATCGCAAAATAGCAACATATTTCTTAACAAGTTATGTTACGATCGTAACATAACTTGTTAAGGTGTTTCTTGCTCATCCCCCCTCAAACACAACGAAAGAATATAAAAATGCCCCGAACAAACTAATGTTCGGGGCAAACTGTTCTTTGCTCAATGTGAGGACTTGAGCAGTCCGCCCTTGTTTCCAGACGAGGGCGCGTCCGCGTTGGGTCACTCAAAGCTCTTTTACCTGTGCAAGAGCCGAGGCTTGTTTAAAGACGCAAGCTTGTCTACGAGCTTCTATATGCGCGCGGTACTCATCCCACGGTACTCTCCTGATGAAAAGCCGAACGGGCTCTTGAAGACGTAACCAGGCTTTGCCAGAGCCATTTCTGCCTTCTGTTATCAGAATGGCAAAAAGTTCCGTCACCTCTTCCTCATAGGGAGTTGCCCCGAAGTGCCACGCGCCACAGTCAATGCGCTTCTCCACCTCCTCGACGATGTCCCCCATGCCGATCTTATTCCACCAGAAATTCGGACGATCCGATTTCTGGTTTTTCCAGTGGCGGACAACCTCCGACCTACTGGACAAAACAGTGCGGGAGACAGTGTCATAGACTCCAAACACTATCGACCACTCCGTTCCGTCCTTGCCATCATTGCGCCAGCGATGGTCTTCCCGGAGAAACGCAATATGCGTGGCTTTCTGGTCGAGATCTACAATATGAGTGCTTCCACCTAATGTGTAACTCATACCGTGCATCTCGAGATAGCGAACCAAATCGCTATCCGAGGCAATCTTGTTGATCGCTTCGAAAAGGCCGGGATTGTCTTGCAGGATTTGAACATTCTTCTTTTCCATGGTCGTCTCCTTTGTTGTATTTTTGGAACGCGAGCTACGCAAAAATAAAAGTATGAATTGCAATCATTTCAGCCCGCCAGACCTTTATCTATGATCCCCAAAACAACCATCGGAACTAAAAGTTTCGGCACGGAGTAATCGCATCCAGCAACAACCAACTTCTCTCTGTAATCTGATGAGCTGGAAGCCGCAATCATTGGTCCAAGGAACTTTTCTTCCCCTCGCATCCTCTTCACAAGGTTGAGAGTATTTGGGGAATTACCCGGCACACAGGCGTCCATCACAACAATTGCAATGTCGGCTTGGTGTTCTACAAACAATCGTAGCGCTTGATCTCGGTCAAACGCTTGCAGGAATGACACTCCTCCATATAATGCCACATACAATGCTTCGACTTCGGCAGGCATTACTAGGCCCTTCATGTACGTCTCCTGACATTCCACGCTGTCCTCAACAATCAAAATCTTCTTCATGGCTTTCTCCTTGGCTGTGCTTTTGAGTACGAGCGGGAAGCGAAATGCTTCCACATATACTCGTACCCAAAAGCCAGCTTTGGAGAAGACCGCTTGATTTGGTTGTAAAGGTTCTCACTCAACTCTGATGACAGTATAGCACTTGTCAGTAATATAGTCAATATTATCGGCTATGTATAATACTTAATATATCCTTTATATAAAGCAATATTTATAGTAAACTACTACTTATCATCAAAAGTATTGACTATTTTTTATGATCGGATCATACTGTGCAGTATGAGCTTGGTGAGTAACTTTACCCCATCCGTCATTGCGAGGAGCAAAGCGACGAAGCAATCTTGAGTCATAGATTGCTTCGCTCTGCTCGCAATGACAGAAGCCCTACTATGCAAATAACTGAAGGATTACACAATCTAGGACTTAGCCAAAAGGAGGCGAAAGTATATGTTGCTTTGTTGGGGCTTGGGCAGGCGTCGGCGTATAGTATTGCGGACAGAGCAGGGGTTAAAAAGCCGACCACCTATGTGATTTTAGGCGAGCTCATGCAAAAGGGGCTTGTGCTCAAAATTGCCCGGAGCCGCAAGCAACTGTTTGTGGCAAAGCCGCCGGATGAGTTTTTTGCTCTAGCCGAGGAGCGATTGCGTCAGGCACAGACCGTCCTGCCGGACTTAATGGCGCTCGTACGCGGAAATAAAACAAAAGTCCGTACGGTCTATTTTGAAGGACTTCGCGGAGTGCAAGAAACATTGCGGTATCGCATAAAAGAGATGACAGATAAAGAACTTGTTGGGTTTTATGCATCCTCGCATGACGCGCCGGAAGAATTAATTCAGCTTTTCCGATTGTGGAATGAAGATATGAAGAAACATCATATTAAAATCCGCGGTATCGCACCAGAGCATGCGTCTCTTGAGGAGTGGAGAAAAATTGACAAGGATTATGGCCGCGAGATGAAAATAGTCCCATTTGAGACCTATTCGGCGAATATATCCATAGATGTCGGAGACACATTCGTCCGCATTCTTGCCTTCCGAGAGCTACAAGGAGTTATCATAGAAAATCCTGATGTTGCCAATACCATGCGCCAGATTTTTGAGATGGTGTGGAAAACCTAAGTGATAGCATAGGCAAAATTTGACATGAATCGCCTATTCAAGTACCCTTGAAACATCTCCTAAGACCGCCGGCAAAAATATACCCATAGGATAGGTATGTACCAGGTTCACTCGCAGAAAATGAAGAAAACTCCTCATTTTCTGCTCGTTGCCTGTTTAAGTCCGGCCGAGGAATCTCTCCCCTGCCCTATCATAGGGTATTAAGGGGGGGCAACCGGGTCGCTTAGGAGGGCGATTTTTTTGTGCCAACTCTATGATAAACAAAGAGAAAAAAGCCGAGATTGTGGCGGAGATGACGGAGTCTTTTGCGCGCATGCGTGTGGCGTTTTTCGGTCGTTTTCCCGGTATTTCAGTGGGGAAGATGCAGACCTTGCGCCGCACGCTTAAAAAAGACAACGCAGAGTTTAAGATTGCCCGCAAGACGCTCATTGACCGTGCTTTGAGTGCTACCGGTTCAAAGGTGAAGACGCAGGAGTTTGAAGGTGAGATCGGAGTGGTATTCGGCTACGGCGACGAGGCGTTACCTGCTAAGACGCTCTTAAAGTTCAGCAAAGAAAACGAGACGTTCCAGGTGGTGAGCGGTTTGCTCGGTACGCGTCTTATGAGCCAGAAGGACGTTATCGCCCTCGCCAAGCTACCGGGGCGCGAGATTCTTCTTGGACAGGTCGCGAGCGCTCTTGCAGGGCCTATGAGAGGGCTTGCAGGGGCATTGCAGGCAAATATTCGGAATATAGCTATTGTTCTGGCTAAAGTGAGAGACCAAAAAGCGTAACGCTGAATTATAAAGATAAAATGCCGGTGAAGGAGTGTTCCACGTGAAACATCGTGTCCCAATTCTTCGGAGGCAAGTATTTAAGGACATATGACAAAAGATCAAATGGTGGAGGCGATTGAGAAGATGACAGTTCTTGAGCTTTCGGAGCTTGTAAAGGCGGTTGAGGAGCGATTTGGCGTATCGGCGTCTATGCCGATGATGATGGGTGCCATGCCGGGTGGTGCGGGCGGCGATGAGAGCGAGAAAAAGGAAGAAAAAACGGCTTTTGCCGTTGAACTGACGGAGGGAGGTTCCCAGAAGATTCAGGTCATTAAAGCTCTTCGCGAGATCACCTCGCTTGGTTTGAAAGAGGCGAAAGACCTTGTTGACGCCGCGCCGAAAGTGGTAAAGGAGAATATTACGAAAGAAGAGGCGGAGGACATGAAAAAGAAATTGGAAGAGGCGGGAGCCAAGGTGACGATTAAATAGGGCATTATCTTTTTCAGTTTCCCTGTCCGTTTCACGTGAAACATGGAACAACTCCTTGAAAAACTGTTTGAGTCGGTCCCAAAGGTTCGCCTGTTGCGGCTCTTCCTCCAGAACCCGCAGGATCGTTTTACGGTTGAGCAAATCGTCAATCGCACCCAGGTCCAACCAGGAAGGACAAGAACGGAGCTTAATAAGCTTGTTAATCTTCGTGTTGTCATTAAACGCCTCGTTTCGCTCAAGGATGTGGAGGAAGGAGCTCGTCCGGTAAAAAATAAGAAAAAAGTTCCGTCTTACGGTCTTAATGAGGCACTTGCCATTAAAGACGAGCTTCATGATCTGTTTATTAGAGCTTCCACCTCGTCTCACAAGCGGCTTTTAAGCCAAATTAAGTCATTGGGAAAGGTGAAACTTGCCGTTGTAGCCGGGGTTTTCCTCAATACGGAGCGTTCTCGTACGGATCTTCTCATTGTGGGAGACGATATACCAAAACGCAAAATAGAGCGTTTTTTGGCGCTCGTTGAGTCGGATATGGGCAAGACGATCAGCTATACAATGATGGATACTGATGAGTATAAGTATCGCAGAACGATGTTTGACCGTTTCTTGCGTGATATTCTCGAGTATCCGCATGAGAAGTTGATTAACAAATTAAGTTAATCCTTATAAAACCGTCTCGGTAAAATGAGGCGGTTTTATGATTGCAATTGCTATTCGCTGTTTTTTTGTATAGGATGAGAACTGGTAGTAGATGGTTTTTGGGAATATTAAGCGAAGTAGATCAAAAGCAAAAACAGCTGCTTTTTGTGAGATTCTTCCTTAAAAAAGAAGAGAAAGTGGGCATTTAGCTCAGTGGTAGAGCGTTCCGTTCACATCGGAAAGGTCGCAGGTTCGATCCCTGCAATGCCCATAGATAGATCGGGTGTTTCATGTGAAACAATAAGATTTTTAGAATTTTAACCAATCTTGTTTCACGTGAAACGTCAAAAAATCATCCCGTGAAACTTGTTTCCTGGAGTTATAGGTCTTGTTTCACGTTTTACAAATGTACAAACTCTCTCAATTGGAACAGCAGAAAGGCATATTCCATGTTTTTTCGGAGAAATCAGACGGGAGTATGTCTTTTAAGGGGGTTGAAATTAATGAAATAAAGGAGCGAAGGCGCAAATTTTTTGGCAATTTTGATGAGATTCACTATGAAAAAGTTGTTGTTATGCGACCATTTTTTGCAGAAGTTGGTAGTGAGATTGTGATCGTAACCGAAAAGGATACAGGGAGGGGTATTGAGAGCCCTGAAAGTGTGATTCCCGCTGAAGCGCTTATTACGAATACTCGCGGAATAGCTCTCATGCTTACTGTTGCTGATTGTTCGCCGATTATACTCTATGATCCGAATATGGGTGTTTTAGCGCTTATTCACGCAAGTAGGCTGATGACGGGTCAACGCATAGTAGAATCGACACTTCAAAAGATGGTGGACGTGTTTCACGTGAAACAAAAGGATCTAATCGTCGGTATTGGTCCCGGGATTAAGCGTGAGTCCTATATTCTTGACTACGTACCAACGGAATTTGAGCAGGGAGAATGGGAGAGTTTTATTGATCGTGATGAGTCGGGTAAGCGCCATATTGATATTCCCGGTATTAATCGAGAGATGCTTATAAACAAAGGTGTTTCACGTGAAACTATTGAGATAAGTCCCATAGATACAGCTCGTTCAGACAGATTTTTCTCTCATTATCGCGACTCTCGCATCGGTATCCGTGAGGGGTTTTTTGCGACTATAGTGTGTCTTAAATAATAAGAGACATTTTTAATATATAGGACATAAATGATATTATTAATATGTCCTTTATCAATAAATATGTCCTATAAATACTATGCCGTCTCAAAAAAGGATATTCGGCGATGTGGGGGAGGAGATTGCCGTGTCTTATCTGACCGGTAAGGGTTATAAGATTATTGAGCGGAATTTTCTGCGATCTTGTGGAGAGCTTGATATTGTTGCCTCAAAGAAGGGGAGTATTATTTTTTTTGAGGTGAAGACGCGCATGAAACAAGAGGGGAGTGCATTTTTACCTGAACAAAGCATCAATGCAAAAAAAGCGGCAAATTTACGCAAGACGAGCACAATTTATCTTGCCGAGGGAAAGTATCTACTTAATCAACCGTGGCAGATAGATGTTCTTGCTATCACGCTTGATAAATCTACAAAAAAAGCTAGAATAAGGCATATCCCCAATGCGATAGAAGGTGTACCTTACAGATAAGGACGTTTCACGTGAAACAAGGGGTCCTTAAGTATGATCGAGACTGAATTTGGTGGATAACCCTCACGCCCGTCATTGCGAGGAGGTCTCCGACGAAGCAATCTATATTGTTGCAGGCAGAGATTGCCGCGCCCCGCAAGGGGCTCGCAATGACAGAAGAGATGAATTCTAAACGAGTTTAAGGTTAGAAATTTGAACGGAGCGTAGTATACCGGCAGTATCCCCCACAGGGGGGGGACAAGTGCGTGTTCCTCGCCCCATGAGAAACTTTGCCGGAGCGTAGTATACCGGCAGTATGCGTGTTTTGGGTACACGAGGACCGGGTTCGATTCCCGGCGCTCCGAAGGGTATTTCTCATGGGGCGGGGGTACACGAGGACCGGGTTTCCGCCCAAGGCGGACCCGCCTCCGGCGGGCGATTCCCGGCGCTCCGAAGGGTAGAAAAAAATGCGGGTATCGTATACCGGTATTACCACAGGTTTCCAACCTGTTGAAAGGGGTTCGACTCCCCTTACCCGCTTAGAAAAATTTCTCATCAAGTTGTTTTTATAGTATGATTCAGAAAAGGTTTAAAAGATGTTATATACTCTCAATAACCGACTAAATTATGAACCGAAAAGGATTCATCGCACCCCTCATCGCCATCGTTGTTCTCGTTGTAGTAGCCATCGGTGGCTACGCGTATTGGCAGAGCCGAGTATCGCAAGATAATGGAGCGACTCCCATCCCCTCCTCCTACGGAAACAAACAGACGCCTCCTCCTCCCATTGCCCCACCGCAAGGAATAGTGTGTGCGCAAGATGCAAAACAATGCCCTGAAGGAAGTTATGTCTCCCGCCAGGGTCCGACATGCGAGTTTGCGGCTTGTCCGAATGAAAAACTAGCGCCACAATCTGCCATTCCCGCTGACTGGAAAACATATCGGAATGAGAAAGCTGGATTAGAGTTCGTATATCCTCAGTCATATCAAGTTACCGAACGAAGTCCTGGTAAGGATCTTGGTCTGAACCGCGTCTTGATATTGGACATAGCCTCCATTCCTTATTATTCAGAAAGTAGTGGTCAGATTGAACTTACAAAAGGGATTAAGAACTATGTCACCAGTGACAATGATGGTAATGGGTATCGTTTTGATGATAATTTCGTTCCTCGGGGGTTGGAAGATTCTCAAAAAATCCTTACCCAACTCCGTCACACTGTTGATGGAAGCACGATATATGTGATCCTGGATTCTTCACTTGACGATCCTATAACTCAAGGGAAGATTAGTCTCAATTCAAAATCGTATCTTTTTGTAAATAAAAAACATGATCTTATTTTGACAATTAATATAACTACCCTTGCAAATCAGGGTATCGATACCCCACCTTTCTTTCACGACAATATGGAAAAAGTGGCAAAGTCAATAAAATTCTTTTAACGGCAAGCTGGGCTGGAATTAACAAGTTAGGGTTAATAGCAAAAATGCAGAGATGAGTTAAAAAAGGTTTTGGTATCATAAAATCCGCCGAGGGGCGGATTTTATGATAGACCCAACCTAGCAAAACAAATACTATTTCACTGCCATTTTGAGGGCTTTGCCGGCGCGGAACTTTGGCGTGGTGGTCGCTTTGATCTGAATCTTTTCTCCGGTGCGAGGGTTTACGCCCATGCGCGCGGGGCGTTTTTTTGCCAAAAATGAGCCGAAGCCGGCGATGCTGACCTCTTCGCCTTTGCCGAGCTCGTGCATGATCGTCTCAAAAACGGTATCCACCGCCTCCTCCGCCATCTTCTTGGTGGCGCCGACCTTCATGCTGACGGCGTCCACGATTCCCATTTTATTCATAGAGATAATTAGTGTTAGTGAAATAATTGACGAGAGCCGACCTTTTTATACCGTGTGCAAACACAATAGATTTAGGGGGTACTTTGCTTATCTGCCTAGAGAATACTGCAGGGGGAGTGAAATTTCAACCCCCTTGCTTGTCATTGTGGAGAACGAGATTGCCGCGCCCCCAAAGCGGGGCTCGCAATGACAGAAAAGAGGCGAGATTGCGGAGCCTGTCCCGAGTCATGCGAGGAATCTCTTATCCCTCGCAATGACAAGCAAAAAATGATTTTGCGATGATGAATAAGGAGGGGGAATGCTCTTATGCTATTCCGAAAGAGGGGAGTGGTGCTAGCGCGCAAATTCAATGACGCGATTCTCGCGGATGACGACGACTTTAATTTCGCCCGGATATTTGAGCTCATTTTCAACGCGCACGGCTATTTCGCGGGCAAGATTGCGCGCCTCAAGATCATTTACCTTGTCGGGTGTGACGAAGATGCGTATCTCGCGCCCCGCCGAGATGGCGTACGCCTTTTCCACGCCGCCGAATGAGGTCGCTATTCCTTCAAGATCTTGCAAGCGCTTGAGATAGTTCTCAATGCTGTCACGGCGCGCTCCCGGGCGGGATGCCGAGATAGCGTCCACGGTTTGGACGATTATAGACTCCAGCGTTTCGTACGGATACTCCTCGTGATGCGACTGCATTGCCTGCACGACACGATTGTCCACGCCGAATTTCTGTAATATTCTCCGACCGATCTCCACATGCGTGCCCTGCACCTCATGGTCAACCGCCTTGCCGATGTCGTGCAAAAGTGCGCCTTTCTTGGCAATCGCTACGTCGGCGCCGAGTTC
>OBEQ010191997.1_pt1 | contig 18675 bp, 20 predicted proteins | sample 1670901 | NCBI WGS metagenome assembly OBEQ01 (sample SAMEA104232315, study PRJEB22302) | groundwater metagenome | biome: forest; feature: aquifer; material: groundwater | place: USA | collected 2011-08-07 | depth 5.4 m
CAGCAGTTCTCAGTATGTGGCCGAGCGGCCGTGTTAGGGTCGGAAGAGGTTTTCCATGGGAGGACGAGCTGTTCAGCGTGGCAACGGCGGTGGAAGGCCGGTGATGATGGTGCGCAGCAGGCTGTTCCAGGACGGGAACAGGTGGTAGGCGGTAATCGAGCGGATGTGCTCGAACAGGCGGGCGCGGGCGCCGAGGCGGGCTCTGGCTTGCCGCCAGCGTTCCGCGATCAGGTCGCAGGCGTTGTGCATGGCGAAGGCGAGCAGGTTGAGGGCGACCAGCACGCTGGCCAGGGTCTCCTTGCCATGGCCGAAATTGTGCTCGAGATGATAGCCACCGGTCTTCAGGACGTTGAAGGTTTCATTCTCGATCTTCCACCTGGCGCGGCCACAGGCGGCGAGCTCGGCGACGCTATGGCGATCCACCGGCAGGTCGGTGATAAAGCTGGAGCGGTAGGTAACCTTGCCGTTGGGTTTGGCGATCTCGACCTCCAGCCAGTTGACGGTCATTGCGTCCGTGCCGTCGCGCAGCGGCACCTCGGTCATCCAGCGATAGCGGTAGAGGCGTTTCTCCGCGCCGCGTCCTCTGGTTTCCGTCAGGCCGTCCAGCTCGACGCCGGTCAGGTATTCCTGCAAGGTCTTGTGGCTGGAGGGTTTGCAGACCAGCAGAAAGCTGCCACTGGCCGCCTTGATGGCCTCGCACATGGGCTGGCGGGCGTAGAGGTCGTCGCCCAGATAGACCGGGCGCAGCCAGGCGTAGCCGGCGCCGACCCGTTCCAGCCAACGCCGCGCCGCCAGCGGCTCGCAATCCTGCTTGGTCGCTCCGTCCTGCGGCCGTACGAACTCCGGCGGCAGCGGCAGCACCGTCTTGTGGCCGGGCGCCACCAGCGTGGCGCCGACGAAGGTGTGGAAATATTCCATCTCGCCGTCGGCACGCTTGCGCGTCGAGCAATGCGGGCAGGAGAGCTTGCGCGAGCAGAAATGCTCCGAGCCATCCAGCGCGATCAGCACCCGTCCATCCAGGCAGCGCATGGCGTCCAGCCCCTTGCGGGCATCAATGTCCTTGATGACGGCGGCGAATATCGGATCGAAATGGTCAGTCGGCGCGCCGTCCAGCATCGCCCGGATATGGTTGTCGCACGGGATGGCCGTCATGCCGAACAGGGTGTGCGCGTTCGATCGCCCGCGTCCAGGCCCCTCCGCCAGCGACAGCTGATGCGCCAGGAACGACGGACTCTGCATGAAGAACACGGAAAAGGCCGCCAACCCGATGTCCGCCATCGTGTAGCGCCCATTGCTGCCGGTGCGCCGGTCCGGCAGCCCGGCGCACCGCTCTCGCAGCGCCGCTATGTAGCCCTCAAGCCCGTCCACCCCGAGCTTGAATCACATTTCGACTCAGCAGGAAACCCCATTTTCGTCAAAATGAGATTTGCTGAAATGGCTTGGTGCCGTCAATGACCAATGATCTGACTGAGGAACAGCCGGGTGCGCGGCTCCTTGGGGTGGGTGAACAGTTCCTCGGGCGGGGCGACCTCGACCACCGAGGCGTCGGCCATGAACACCACCCGGTCGGCCACGGTACGGGCAAAGCCCATTTCGTGGGTGACGCACACCATGGTCATGCCCGATTTGGCCAGTTCGATCATGGTGTCCAGCACCTCCTTGATCATCTCGGGATCAAGCGCCGAGGTCGGCTCGTCGAACAGCATGATGTCGGGCTTCATCGCCAGCGCCCGGGCGATCGCCACCCGCTGCTGTTGGCCGCCGGACAGTTGACCAGGATATTTGCCGGCCTGTTCAGGGATTTTGACCCGCTCGAGATAATGCATGGCGGTGTCGGTGGCGTCCTTTTTCGGCAGCTTCTTCACCCAGACCTGGCCCAGGGTGATGTTCTCCAGCACCGTCAGATGGGGAAACAGGTTGAAGCTCTGGAACACCATGCCGACGCGGCGGCGGATCGCCTCGATCGAACGCACGTCGTTGGTCAGTTCGATACCGTCGACGATGATGCGTCCCGACTGGTGTTCCTCCAGCCGGTTGATGCAGCGGATCATGGTCGACTTGCCCGACCCCGACGGCCCGGCCACCACCACGCGCTCGCCCTTGGCCACCGTCAGGGTGATGTCGCGCAGAGCATGGTAGTTGCCGTACCACTTGTTGACGGTGTCAAGCTGAATGGCGGGTTCGGTCATGGGGGGACTCCTACCTCCTCGTCCCGGCGTTCAGACGCCGTTCCAGGAACTGGCTGTAGCGCGACATGAAGAAGCAGAAAGCCCAGTAAATCAGGGCGGTGAAGATGTAGACCTCGACCGAGAACGGTCGCCAGGGTGGGTCGGAGAGGGCGCTTTTGGCGGCGCTCAGCAGGTCGTACAGGCCGATGATCATCACCAGCGAGGTATCCTTGAAGGCGCTGATGAACTGGTTGACCATGGGCGGAATGACGATGCGCAGGGCCTGGGGCAGGATGATCAGGCGCTGCTTCTGCCAATAGCTCAGACCCAGCGCGTCGGCCGCCTCGTACTGGCCGCGCGGCAGGGCTTGCAGGCCGGCACGCACCGCCTCGGCCAGATAGGCGGCGGTGAACAGGATGATGCCGATCTGTGCCCGCAGCAGCTTGTCGACGGTCACGCCGTCGGGCAGGAACAGCGGGAACATCACCGAGGCCATGAACAGCACGCTGACCAGCGGCACGCCGCGCACGATTTCGATATAGCCGACGCAGACGGCGCGGATCGCCGGCAGTTCGGAGCGCCGGCCCAACGCCAGCACGATGCCCAGCGGCATGGCCGCGGCGATGCCGACCACCGACAGGATCAGGGTCAGCGGCAGGCCGCCCCAACGCTCGTTGGCGACGAAATCGAGGCCGAGCACGCCGCCCCACATCAGTCCGGCGCACACCGCCATCGCCGCGCCCCAGCCGACGATCAGCCGCCGGCCCCACAGCGCGGGAAACACGCTCAGCCCGAGCATGACGATGAACAGCCCCATGGCCAGGGCCGGGCGCCACTGCTCCTGATAGGGATACAGGCCGAACAGCATGAAGCGGTGCTTGTCGGTGACGATGGCCCAGCAGGCGCCTTCTGCCGCGCGGCACTGTTCGGGCGTACCAACCCAGGTGGCGCCGATCAGGCCCCAGGACAGCAGTTGCGGCACGGTCTGCCACAGCAGCCACAGGCATACCAGGGTCAGCAGGGTGTTGGGCACCGAGTTGAACAGGTGCTTGTGCACCAGATGGAGCAGGAACAGCCCGCCCCGTGACGGTATCGCCAGGGTCGGCTCGCTCGGCTCTTCCACATGGGAGGCGATGGCGCCGGGAGCGTCCTCGCCGGCCCGCCGATGGTCGGGGATCTCGCGCATCAGCGGCCTCCCCGCAAGGCGATCTGCCGGTTATACCAGTTCATGAAGCCCGAGATGGACAGGCTGATGGTCAGGAACACCGCCATGATGATGGCCACGCCCTCGACAGCCTGACCAGTCTGGTTGATGGCGGTGTTGGCGACGCTGACGATATCGGGAAAGCCGATCGCCACCGCCAGCGACGAATTCTTGGTCAGGTTGAGATATTGGCTGGTCAGTGGCGGTACGATCACCCGCAGCGCCTGCGGCAGCAGGATCAGCCGCAAAGTCTGAGCCCGCGACAGGCCGAGCGCCAGCGCCGCCTCGGTCTGGCCCGAGGCCACCGCCAGAATGCCGCCGCGCACGATCTCGGCGATGAACGAAGCGGTATACAGGGTCACGCCGGTCAGCAGGGCGGCAAATTCCGGCGACAGGTCGCTACCGCCGCGGAAATTGAAGCCGGTCAACTGCGGCACATCCAGGCTCAGCGGCGAGCCCAGGGCGATGAAGCCGGCCAGCGGCAGGCCGAAGATCAGCAGGATGGACGGCACCAGCACCGGCGGCCGTCGTCCCGTCGCCTCCTGACGCTGTCCCGCCCAGCGGATCAGCACCGCGGTCAGCAGAATGCCCAGCATCAGCGCCCCGAGCAGCCACAGATGCGCCGCCTCCCACACCACCGCGGGAATGCGCATGCCGCGGTTGGACAGGAACACCCCGGGCAGCGGGTGCAGCGCCTGCCGGGGGACCGGCAGCGCCTCGGTGATCAGCGAGTACCAGAAGAACAACTGAAGCAGCAGCGGGATATTGCGCAGACCCTCGACATAGACGGTGGCCAGCCGGGCCACCAGCCAGTTGGACGACAGCCGGGCGACGCCCACCAGGACTCCCACCAGCGTCGCCAGCACGATGCCCAGCACCGAGATGGCCAGGGTATTGAACAGGCCGACCAGCAGGGCGCGGAAATAGCTGTCGGCCGGGCTGTAGGCGATGACGCTTTCGCTGATGCCGAACGAGGCCTCGCGGTCGAGAAAGCCGAAGCCGGTCGCGATGTTGCGGGCCGCCAGATTGTCGAGCGTATTGCCGATCAGATACCAGCCCAGCGCCACCACCCCGCCGACCACGACAACTTGCGCGAATACCCCGCGCACCCGGACATCGTTCCACCAATGGTAGTTGGTCGGTCGGGGTGGGGCGGTGCTGGAACCCTGCGGCGGCATGGCGGTCGTCCTGAGGGGGTTCGTGGATATATGGGTATGTGTTTGTTTGCTCCCTCTCCCGCTGGCGGGAGAGCGGTATTCACAGATCTCGCATTTACGTCATAACTGAAAATCGTCATTCCCGCGGAAGCGGGAATCCATGCGGCCTACGCACCAAGACAGGCTGCGCCCATCCGGATGCGGTGCGACCGCAAAGGTGGGCATCTGTACGGCCATACCGGACGTCAACGCCGCATGGATCCCCGCTTTCGCGAGGATGACGACTTATTGTGTCATTCGCGCCTGCAATACATGTACATATCATAGTGCCAGCGGGAGGGAGGCATTCACTTCACCTTACCGGATCGGCGGGGAGTATTGCAGGCCGCCTTTGGTCCATTGCGCATTCAGGCCGCGGTCGAGCTTCAGCTTCGAGTCCTTGCCGACATTGCGTTCAAAGGATTCGCCGTAATTGCCGACCTGCTTGATGATGTTGTAGGCCCATTTGTTATCAACCCCCAAGCCCTTGCCGATATCGCCGGTCTTGCCGAGCAGGCGGGCGATATTGGGATCGGCGCTGGTCAAGGCCTCGTCGACGGTCTTGGCGGTGATGCCCTTTTCCTCGGCATCAATCATGGCATACAGCGACCATTTGACCAGATCGAACCACTGGTCGTCGCCATGGCGCACCGACGGGCCGAGCGGCTCCTTGGAAATCAGCTCGGGCAGGATGACATGGTCGGCCGGGTTGGGTGTGTCGTTGGCGCGGATGGCGGCGAGCTGCGAGGCGTCCGAGGTGATGGCGTCGCAGCGGCCGGCCAGATAGGCGGCGGTGACTTCCTCGTACTTCTCGATGGTGACCGGGCGGAACTCCATCTTGTGAGTGCGGAAATAGTCCGCCAGATTGAGTTCGGTGGTGGTGCCGGTCTGCACGCAGATGGTGGCGCCGTTCAGTTCCTTGGCGCCCTTGACCCCCAGCTTGGTCGGCACCATGAAGCCCTGGCCGTCATAATAATTGACACCGGTGAAGTTCAGGCCGTTGGCGGTATCGCGCGAGGCGGTCCAGGTGGTGTTGCGCGACAGCACGTCGACTTCACCCGATTGCAGCGCCGTCAGACGTTGCTGCGCCGACAGCGGCACGTATTTCACCTTGGTCGCGTCGCCGAACACGGCGGCGGCGGCGGCGCGGCAGACATCGACGTCGATGCCCGACCACTCGCCCTTGGCGTCGGGAGCGGAGAACCCGGCCAAGCCGGTATGCACGCCGCACACCACATGGCCGCGCGCCTTGACGGCGTCGAAGGTGGCGCCCGCCTGGGCGGCGCCGGCACTCATCACCAAAGCCAGGCCGGCGGCGGTGGCGGACAAGAGCAGTTTCTTCATGGATGGGTCTCCCTGCGCGGTTGGGCGGTTACGCACCATTGGCCCGGAACGGGCCGGAAGCGGGATTTCGACGGGCCGATCTCGCCCGATGACGTAATCACAGTGCAGGCAACCGCCGGGGCCGTCAACCCGGTGTGACCAGTTCCGCCGAACCCACCATATTTCGCCAGTTGGCAAAATGGCGCTTTCATGGCAGCCTGAGTCCGTGAAGATTTGGTGACACGGGCGGCTCCCGCTCGTTTCGTCAAACGACGAAGAGTATAAGGTCATTGCCATGCTCGATCAGTTCGAACTCGTCGGCCGCGCCGTCGCCGATCCCAACCGTATCCGTATCCTGACCATGCTGAAGGGTGGTGAGCTGTGCGTGTGCCAGATTACCGCGGTTCTTGAGTTGGCGGCGGCTACGGTGTCGAAACACCTGTCGCTGCTGCGGATGGCCGGTCTGGTGCGTCAGCGCAAGGACGGCCGCTGGATTTATTACCGCCTGGCCGAACACGGCGCCAACCCCTACGCGCCGGGCATGCTGGCGCTGGTGGCAACGCTGGTCATCGACGGTGATCCGGTGCTCGAAGGGGATTGCGTGCGACTGGCCGCCGTCAAGGACATCGCGCTCGATGTGCTGTGCGCGCCTGACGGTAAGGCTGCGGTCTCGGCCGCCTGTTGTGGAGGATCGGTTGATGTCCATGCGAATTGAGGCAATGATCCGCTTCTCCCTTATCCTGGCCATGGCGCTGCTGTGCGTGGCTCTGCCGGCCTGGGCCGCCGAATTGGAAATCGTCACGGTCGCCCCCAAGGTCTACGCCCTGGTCGGCGCGCTGGGGCAGCGCTCACCCGGCAATCTCGGCAACAACGCGACCTTCGGCGCGGTGGTCACCGAGGCCGGCGTCGTGCTGATCGACTCAGGCGGTAGCCGGGCCGGTGCTCAGCGCATCGAAGAGGCCTTGCGGCAGGTCACCGACCTGCCGGTGGTGGCGGTGATCAACAGCGGGGGACAGGACCACCGTTGGCTCGGCAATGGCTGGTTCAAGGCCAAGGGCGCCCGGCTCATCGCCTCGGCTGCCGCGGTCGCCGACCATCGGGCGCGCGCCGATCTTCAGGTCCAGATGGCCCGCAGCCTGATCGGCGAGGCCTTCGCCGGGACCGAGGCTGTCTATGCCGACGAGACTTTCGACACCGCCAGGACGCTGGAGATTGGCGGGGTGCGGCTGGAACTGCGGCATGCCGGCCCGGCTCATACGCCCGGAGACGCCTTCGTCTGGCTGCCGGCGGCGGGCGTGGTGTTCGGGGGCGACATCGTCTACCTGGACCGGCTGCTTGGGGTCATGCCCTATTCCAGCAGCAAGAGCTGGATCACCGCCTTCGAGGCGCTGGCGGCGCTGGAGCCGCGGGTCATCGTTCCCGGCCATGGCCACCCCGGCGATCTGGCCAAGGCCCGCAGCGAGACGCTCGACTATCTGATGCTGCTGCGGCGCGAGATGGCGGCGTTGATCGCGGCCGGGGGTGCCATGCAGGCGGCGGCCGGCATCAATCAGGGGCGTTTCCTGGAGTTGGAGTCGGCAAAGGATCTGGCCGGCCGCAATGCCGAGCAGGTGTTCAGCGAAATGGAATTCGAATAGAGGAGCAGAGGATATGACCATCCGCGTCGGTATCAACGGCTTCGGCCGTATGGGACGTCTGGCGTTGCGCGCCGGCTGGGACCGCACGGACATGACCATCGTCCACATCAATGAAATCAAGGGCGGGCCGGAGTGCGCCGCGCATCTGCTGGAATTCGACACGGTGCATGGCCGTTGGGCGGCGGATCGCATCGGCCATGACGATTCCGGGATCATCATCGACGGTCGTCGCCTGAGTTTCTCGGAAGCGAAGACGCCCGGAGAAGCGCCGTGGGGCGACTGCGATATCGTACTGGAATGCTCAGGCAAGTTTCGCGAGCCGGCGTTGCTGCAACCCTATTTCGACGCGGGGGTGAAGACGGTCATCGTCGCCGCGCCGGTCAAAGAGGGTGCGCTCAATATCGTCATGGGCGTCAATGACCACTTGTACGATCCGGCCCGGCACCATCTGCTGACCGCGGCGTCCTGCACCACCAATTGCCTGGCGCCGGTGGTCAAGGTGATCCATGAGGGACTGGGCATCCGCCACGGCGCCATCACCACCATCCACGACGTCACCAACACCCAGGTGATCGTCGACGCCCCGCACAAGGATCTGCGCCGCGCCCGATCCGCCCTGAACGCGCTGATTCCCACCAGCACCGGCTCGGCGACAGCCATTGCCATGATCTATCCCGAACTGAAGGGCAAGCTGAACGGCATCGCCGTGCGGGTGCCGCTGCTGAACGCCTCGCTGACCGACTGCGTGTTCGAAGTGGCGCGCCCGACCACCGTCGACGAGGTCAACGCCCTGTTCCAGGCGGCGGCCGACGGTCCGCTTCAGGGCATCCTGGGCCTGGAGACGCGGCCCCTGGTGTCCACCGATTTCCTCAACGACCCACGCTCGAGCATCGTCGACGCTCCATCCACCATGGTGGTCGACGGGACTCAGGTGAAGGTGCTGGCGTGGTACGATAACGAGTGGGGGTATGTGAACCGCATGGTCGCATTGGCCGCCAAGGTGGCGGCGGGGCGGTAGCCATGGCCCTCGATCTCCGCTCCTACGCCTGCGTGACGGCTGCCTATTGGGCTTTCACCCTGACCGACGGCGCCTTGCGTATGCTGGTGCTGCTGCATTTTCATCAGTTGGGGTACTCGCCGCTCGATCTGGCGGTGCTGTTCCTGCTCTACGAGGTCATGGGCATCGTCACCAATCTGGTGGGCGGCTGGCTGGCGGCGCGGTATGGGCTGCGGCTGACCCTGTATGCCGGGCTGGCGCTCCAGATCGTCGCCCTGGCCATGCTGTCGGCGGTACGGCCCGACTGGAGCATGGCGGGGTCGGTGGCCTATGTCATGGCGGCGCAGGCGCTGTCGGGCATCGCCAAGGATCTGACCAAGATGAGTTCCAAGAGCGCGGTCAAGCTGGTGGCCGGCGAGGGAACGCTGTTCAAATGGGTGGCGATCCTGACCGGCTCGAAGAACGCGCTGAAGGGGTTGGGGTTCTTCGTCGGCGGCGTACTGCTGGAGTCGCTGGGCTTCGTCGTCGCCCTGTGGGCGCTGGCGGCGGCGCTGGCGGTGGTGCTGGCGGCCTCGGCCGGCTATCTGCGCGGTGATCTTGGACAGGCCAGGAGCCAGGCGCGGATGGCCGAACTGTTCTCGAAAGACCGCGCCGTCAACATCCTGTCCGCCGCCCGGCTGTTCCTGTTCGGGGCCCGCGATGTGTGGTTCGTGGTGGCGCTGCCGCTGTTCCTGACCAGCGCGCTGGGGTGGGGATTTGCCGAGGTGGGCGGCTTCCTGGCCGCCTGGGTGATCGGGTACGGCTTTATCCAGGCGGCGGCGCCGGCCCTGCTGCGCGGCACCCGTAACGCCGACAGCGGCGCGCGGGCGGCCCGGCTGTTCGGCTTTGCGCTGGCGGCGGTGCCGGCGGTGATGGCTCTGGCGCTGGGCCGCGGCGGAGACTCCGACGCCGCGGTGGTGATCGGCGGGCTGGCCGTGTTCGGCGCGCTGTTCGCCATCAACTCGTCGGTCCACTCCTACCTGATCCTGGCCTATTCAGAGTCGGACAAGGTCGCCATGACCGTCGGCTTCTACTACATGTCCAACGCCGCTGGCCGGCTGCTCGGGACGTTGCTGTCAGGGCTGGTGTTCCAGGCGACGGGCCTGGGCGGCTGCCTGTGGACCTCGGCGGCGATGGTTGCGGCGGCTGCCGCTCTGGCTTTGCTGCTGCCGCGAGGCATCAAAGCTGCAACCCCAGCGTCGCCTCTTTGAGCACGCGGGCGCTCGCCTCCAGGGCCGCGCGTTCGGCCGAGTCGAGATCGGGCCACAAGGTCGCGGCGACACCGCCGGCGCGGATGATGCGGGGCAGCGACAGGGTAACGTCGCACACGCTTTCGACCCGCCCGGTGGCCATGGAGACGCTGAGCACCACCGCCTCGTCGGACAGGATGGCATAGGCGATGCGAGCCAGACCGGCGCCGATGCCGAAATAGGTCGCGCCCTTGCCGGCGATGATGCGATAGGCGGCGCCTCGCACCGCCTGATCAATGACGGCTCGGGTCGATTCGTCGATCGGCCGGCCGCGCTGATGGGCGAAATCATTGAGCGGCAGACCCGCCGCCGTCGCCGCCGACCAGGCCAGCACCTCGGAATCGCCATGCTCGCCCAGCACATAGGCGTGTACCGATTTGGGCGAGATGCCCAGATGCTCGCCGAGCAGGGCGCGGAAGCGGGCGGTATCGAGAATGGTGCCCGAGCCGATCACCCGCTCCGGCGGCAAGCCCGACAGCCGCGTTGCCACATGGGTCATGATGTCGACCGGATTGGTGGCGATCAGCAGGATGGCGTCGGGAGCCGCCGCCAGTATCCGCGGCAGGATATCGGCGAACACCTGGGCATTGCGCTCCAGCAACTGCAACCGGGTCTCTCCGGGCTTCTGCCCGACCCCGGCCGACAACACCACCAGACCGGCACCGTCCAGCGCCTCGTAGTCGCCCGCCCATACCCGTGTCGGATAGGCGAAGGGGGTGGCGTGCAGGATGTCCTGGGCCTGAGCCTCGGCCAAAGCGGCGTTGCGATCGACCAGCACGATCTCGCTGCCGACGCCGCGCTCAACCATGGCGAAGGCCGCGCAACTGCCGACCATGCCGGCTCCGACGATTCCCACCTTCATGGCGCGCTCCCGTTCTGTCCGGTCGGCCCTACGGCTTGGCAGCAGGGCAATCGGGTGAACAGCCTCATGACGAAGGCCTGTCCGGTCGATAGATCGCAGGCAACACGGATGAACGCGGATTCCGGCTCCGCCGGAAGGGGGATGAACACGGATTTCTTGTTATCCGTGTTCATCCGTGAATATCTGCGTTCATCCGTGTTGCTTTTCGCTGCTGATGGCACAGCATAGTCTCAACGCATTGCGCTGCTTGCCTTCACCCGATTGCCCTACGGCTTGGCAGGCACCACGCGGATTGTCGCCTTCATCCGGTTGTGGCGGACGCCACAGAACTCGCTGCACTGCATGACCAGCGGCTGACCGGCCTTCGGCGTGATCTGAACCACATGGGCAGCGCCGGGCGCCAGCAACAGATCCGCCGACCCCAGGGCAAAGCCGTGCAGAATGTCGGTGCTGGCGATGTGCAGGCGATAGGCCTTGCCCTCTTCCAGTTCAAGATAGGGCCAGAAATGCCAGCGCCGTGCCAGCACATAGACGTCTCCGGCCGGCGGATGGACCACCGGGATGGTTTCGCCCTCGGCCAGATTGTCGCCGGAGAAACTGGCCTGCTCGCCGGTGCCATAGGCTTTGATCTGCGCCTCGACCTTGGCGTCGAAGGCGTCGGGGGCGATGGCGTAGGTGTCGCCGGACGGCGGTGCCGGTCGCCACAGCGGCATGGCCGTGAACAGCACGACGATGGCCGCCAGCACCGCGACGAACGGCACAATGCCACGGATCGCCGGTTGGTCAAGCGCCTCAGCCATTACTCTTCTCCCTTCCCAACAGGCGCCGCAGCAGCAGCCACAGGAACAATATTCCACCGGTGACCGCGATCAGCGTGCCGATGCCGACCACGCCCAGGGTGATCTTCTGGCCCATGGTCACCAGCCCCTGTTCGGCGGAGCCCACGGTCTTGCGCGGTACTCCCGACAGGCCGGCGATGAACATGCTGATCGACCACAGCATCTGACCGCCGGCATACAGCCAGAACGGCACCCGCACCGCCCGGCCCTCACCGGCCGGCCGGCCCAGCAACGGCAGGATCAGCACCAGGAAACCGCCGAGCATCGCCAGATTGGCGCCGGTGATGACCAGATGGTAATGGGACGGGGTGCGGGTATCGCTGACACCCAGGAAAAACCCCATCACCCCACCGATATTGAACACCAGCATCGACAGGGCCAGGGCCAGGAAGGCCGGATCGCGCCAGGGCAGGGCGGCCCGCCGCTCCCAGGCCTGCACCGCCAGCCCCAGGCTGAACACCACCGGCGGCAGAGTCAGGCCGTACCATAGCAATTCGGTGAAGGCATTGCGGTGCGTGATGCCCATGATGTCGGTCAGGGCGTAGATCGCCGGGCCGGGCAGCACGAACAGCACCAGCGAGGCCATGCTCAGGCGATAGAGCGCCGGGCTGAGCGGCGCCGCGCCGAACACATGTCTGGCCAGCACGTTCCACAGAATCAGCATCAGGCCGGTATTGACGAACTGCAACACATGGCCGCCGCCCCAGAACAGGCGCTCGTTGATATTGGCGATGTCGGCATCGGCCGGTACGGCGATCCAGGCCAGCACGAAGCAGACCAGCGCCACCAGATAGACCAGTCCGACCATGGCAGTACCGAACGCCACCGTCCCAGCCAGCCGCATCGGCCGCAGGTACAGGCGCAGCACCGGCATGGCGACACCGATCGCCAGCAGGCCGAGGCCGATATAGTAAAGTGGGTGGATCAGCACCGGCACATAATTGTTGAGCGACGGCGCCCCCTGGTTCAGCAGCGTCGGCACCAGCAGCAGCAGTGCACCGATCCAGGCGAACCACAGCCCCGCACGGCCCATGCCATCCAGGGTTGGCCCGACGCAACGCGCCCGTGCCGCAGCGATCACCGCCAGCGCCCCCAAGACCGCCAGGTACCAGATGACCACCGAGAACACCACATGGGTGACCAGCGCGGTATTGAAGAAGGTCGCCAGATCCCACGGCAGATAGGCCTGGGCATTGGGGGCGCGGCCGAGGCCAAGCAGCAGGGCCAGCGCTCCGGCCATGGCCAGCGATCCCACCGCCAGCAGAGCCCAGCCGCGCAATTCACCGCGCAGCGACTCGGTCAGCCCTTGCGCGAACGGCGCCAACGCTTCGGCACGCGACCGCTGGACAGGAGCTGAGGCGTGCATGACGGACCCTCCAGGTCGTTCGAAATCCTGTCGTTCTTAGCGGCTGAGAACCCGACCTGGCAAGAAGGGAATTATACCGGCGAGCCTAATGTTTGACACATGCTCGAGCCGTGGCGCCGGTATCAAGCGGCCATTGAGGCCGCGGCCAAGCGCGGAGCGCGCCCGGCGAGGGCGTGGATGAGCTTATGCCCACGTCATATGATACAACATCACATAGACGGCAATGCCGGTGATCGACACATACAGCCACAGCGGCAGCGTCCAGCGGGCGAGCGGGCGATGGCGGTCGAAACGGCCGCGCAGGCCGCGCGCGAAGGTCAGCAGCACCATCGGTGTCACGACGATGGCCAGCACGATATGCGAGATCATCAGCGTGTAATAGACCGGCCTCACCCAGCCCTGGCCCTTGAACACGAAAATGGGCGAGGTGAAATGATAGGTCAGGTAGGCGATCAGAAACAGCGCCGAACAGCCGACGGCGCCGATCATGGCGACGCGGTGAGCTTGGCGGTTGCCGCGGCGGATCAGCACATAGCCGGCGGCGGCGAAGCCGACGGTGGTGGCGTTCAGCGCGGCGGTGACATGCGGCAGGACGGTAGCGGTCGACATGGAATCCGTCATATCACGGCAGTCGACGGGAGTCCAAGGCATCGCTCCCTCCCCCGCGAACGGGAGAGGGAGGAGCCGGAGGGTCAGACGTCAGACGTCAGGCGTCAGCTTCAGGTTCATGGCGCGGCCACGCAGCTTGCAGCTGAAGGCCAGCATGAAGCGAAGCGCCTGCTGGGTCTGCGGCTGGTTGAGCATGCGAAGAGTCGCAAGCAGGCCAGTACCGGTATCCTTGACGCATTCGTCCAGGGCGTCTTCCAGTGCCGCCTTGGTCTCGTGCGCCAGATTGGCGATTTCCTCGGTGCCGAGGGTGTTGAACATGTGCTCGATGAAGTGGAAGAACCGTTCGACCATGCTGTCGGTCGCGGCACTGCGCACGGCGTGCAGCAGACCCACCACCTCGACCACCGTCGCCAGCGAGCCGGACCGGTGCATCTGGCCGAGGCTGTCGATCAGGTAGATGATGGCTTCGCGATTGTCTTCGTCGTTCAGCCGGTCAGCGACCTCCAGCACATTGCTGGTCATGCTGGTAAAGCGTTCGACCATGCTGTCTGTCATGGCCTGGGTAGCCGCCTCGACCAGCCGAGATACGTCGGCGGCGGGACCAGGGGTAATGCGCGGCATATCGGTCATGCGGGCCTCCTCCTACAGCAGGCCGCGGGCCGACAACCAATACATCCGGTTGTATGCCAGCTTGAACCAGTGAATCATCTGCGACGGCGGACCCGGGTTCGGCGGCGTGGTGTAGTTGAACCACACATAGGTGCCGGCCGACAGGCCGGTTTCCACGAAGCAGAACACCTTGCCGTCGTAATCGCGCGCCCAACGGCCTTCCTGCAACAGGGAGGTCAGGTTGTCGATGATGGTGTCGGCCTCGAAATGGGCGGTCGAGCCGGCCTTCGAGATCGGGATGTTGGTGGTGTCGCCGACCACGAACACGTTGGTCGAGCCATCGCGCAGCAGGGTCTTCGGATTGGTCGGCACCCAGCCGCCCTTGCCCAGGTTCGAGTCGCTGATGATCTCGGCGCCGTTGTGCGGCGGAATGGTGATCAGCAGATCGTAGGGCAGGGTGACGCCTTCCTCCGAGCTGATGGTCTTGGCCGCCGGATCGACTTCCTTGGTGTTGAAGAAGGTCTCGTACTTGATGCCGACCTTGTCCATTTCCGGCTTGGCCCAGTGCGCCACCGGCTCCAGCGCGTGCAGGCGGCCGATCGGATAGGTGTAGGTCAGCTCGGTCTTGTCCCACAGACCCTTGGCCTTGAGGAACTCGTACAGCATGAAGCTGATCTCGAGCGGGGCCACCGGGCATTTGTGCGGGGCGTTGACGTTGACGACAATCTTGCCGCCGGTGAACGAATTCAGCGAGTCGCGCAGCTTGCGCGCGCCGTCGAGATCGTAGAACCAGTGGGCTCCCTCGGCCATGCCGGGGATGTTCTGCGGCATGATCCGCGATCCGGTGGCGATCACCAGATAATCATAGCCGAGCGTCTTGCCGGACTTGGTGGTCACCTTGCCGGCCTCGACATCAATGTTCGTCGCCGGGTCGATGAAGAAGTTGACGCGCTTGTCCAGTACCTTGCGCTGATCGCGGAACAGCTCGGCCTCGCGGATGCGGCCGAACGGCACATACAGCAGCCCGGGCTGGTACATGTGCGTGTCGGTGGTGCCCAGCATGGTAATGGACACGCGACCGTCACGCACTTCGTTGAACAACTGGCGGCACAGACCGTTGGCCACGATGGTGCCTGCAAGGCCACCGCCAACGATAAGAACATTCTTAGCCATCAAGTCCCTCCCTCATGTTTTGAAAGACCGCTCGCCGTCTTGATGCGGCTTCTGCGGCGGAAACTGAATTACTTCGCCTTCTTGACGACCACGCTCCAATAACCTTCATGGGCCGTGGTGCCGACCATGGCGTGGCCGACTTTCTTGACCCATTCCGGGATATCGGCGACGGACCCCTTGTCGGACGACAGCACTTCGACCTCGTCGCCAAGGCTGGCAAGCTTGAGGGCGGCAATCAGTTCCATCAGCGGGCCGGGGCAGAAGGCCCCGCGCGCATCAATCGTCTGGCGTTCGGACATGTGCAGAATTTCCCTGGGTTACAGCGTCATCAAGTCGCCGGACTCAACGTCGGCGAGGAACTTGGTCAGGCCCATCTGGCCGTCGAACAGACCTTCGGTAAGGTCGCTCTCGCTCCAGTGCATCAGGTCAAGGACCATCGAGCAGGCATACATCTTCATTTCGCCCAGCATGCGGCCCTGCGAGAACAGCTCGAGGGCGTCGGGCACGTTCTTCTCCATGAACATCTTGGAGAAGGTGCCGCCGTGATAGCGTTCCGCCGGAGTCGTGCCTTTCTTGAAGGCAAGAATGGCGTTCATGCTGACGAAAACGACGACCGGACGATCGGACACCGCAGCGACCGAAGCGACCATGGCGGCCATCTGGATCTTTTCGTGCTCCCCCGAGCACAGCAGAATATACAAAGGCTTCGTCGCCATCCCGTGGCATCCTTCCCAGCCGTTCGCTACGGTCCTCTTATATGAAGACTCGCTTGAGCGGCCAATCTACACAGGCGCCACCGGACAATCAAGTAAACTCGGATTTAGCCCCCGCAGACTCTCGCGCCCGGGTTCGCGCCGCATCGCGGAGCGAACCCGGGCGATATCTATTGGCGGACCAGCGCGCGATAGGCGTGCCAACTGGCATGGCCGGCCAGCGGCAGGGTGATGATCAGGCCGATGAAGGCGGTGGCGATGCCCAGGGCGGTCAGAAGCGTCAGGGTGATGCCCCAGCCGGTCAGCACCAGGGCATTGCGGCGAAAGGCCATCAGACTGGCCAGGATCGCATCGGCGACGGTAACCTGACGGTCCAGCAGCATCGGCAGCGACACCACCGAAAGGGCAAAGGCCACCACCGCCAGCACGGCACCGGCCGCGCTGCCGATCGCCAGGAACAGGACATTGTCGGTCGACGATACCAGTTGGGCACCGAATGCCGCCAGCGACGGCGGTGCGCCGCTGAAGAACAGGGCAAAGATGATCAGGGCCACCTGAGTCCAGGCAAACAGCGTAACCAGCAGGACGACGCCCATCAGGCCGATCTGGTCGCCATTGCGGCGCCAGGCCGACAGCGCCGTGCTCAGGTCGACCGGCTGGCCGCTTTCGTGACGACGGCTGACTTCGTACAGGCCGACCGCGGCCAGCGGGCCGATCAGCATGAAACCGCCGGCCAGCGGCAATATCAGACTCCCCAGCCCGATCGCGCCCAGGCCGAAGGTGAGAGCCCAGCCAAGCGCGGCGAACACCAGTCCATAGGACAGGCTGACCACTGGGTTGTGCCACAGATCGCGCCATCCCGCTTCGAGCCAGGCGGTCGGCTCCTCGACGCCGACCCTGCGGATTCCCAGGGCCGACACCATCGACGGCGAAGCTGTCTTATCGCTCATCATGTTCCGTTCTCCCAACTCGCAGACGCTCCATCCCGGTGCCGTACCCGACTCTATTGTACGGGTATTGAACCTTGGAGGAAATGCTGTCTGGAGTGATATTAAGAACGTATGGCCGAGTAAAGGCAACGGCGGTCGTTGGTTTATTCTTCCTCGCGATCGCGACGGGCCGGCAGGCCGGGGCCCAGCCCTTGCGGCAGGCTGACATAGCCGCGGCTGCGTTCCGGTTTCAGCCGCAACGGGGTGCCGGCGTAAATCTGCTTGGCTGCTTCGGTGATCAGCACCCCGGCCAGCGGCGGAAACAGGCGGGAGCCGATGCCCTCCCATGCTGCCGCCGAGCGCAGCAGCCCCCGCCAGTTGGTCGGCGGCAGATACAGGGCGCTGCGGCTGTGCAGCGGGGTGAACATGCAGTCACGCAGCAGCCGCGACAACTGGCCCGGGGCATAGGGACGGCCGCTGCCGAACGGGGTGCCTTCCAGCCGCGCCCAGATGCCGCGCCGATTGGGAACCACCACCATCAGCCGGCCGCCATCCGACAGCACCCGCCACGCCTCGCGCATCATGCCGCGCACCTGCTCGGCCGATTCTAGGGCATGAACGATCAGCAGGCGATCCATCGAGCGATCGGGAAACGGCAGTTCCAGCTCATCGGCCAGCGCCACCAGATTGGGCACGTCGCGCGGCCAGGCCAGCACTCCCTGACTGGCCGGCATCACCGCCACCACCCGCTCGGCCTCTTCGAGGAAACAGGAGAGGTACGGCGTCGCGAAGCCCAGACCCAGCACCCGCAGGCCGGTGACGTCGGGCCACAATTCCCGTACCCGCCGCCGGATCATCCGTCGCGCCACCTGGCCCAGGCTGCCCTGGTAGAAGTCGCGCAGATCCACCACGTCGGTCCACATGGCGCCGACGCTCAGGCTGCCGGTCTGATTGATCCACTCCCGCACGCGGACTCCTCGGATGGCCTCTGATCAATGAATGGGGAGCCAGCCCCCGAGGTGCAAGCAACCCCGAGACAACCGCCATCATAGGCCGGAGCGGTGGCCAAGGCAAAGGCCGGCGCTATCCGTCGTCCAGACCGTCAGGGAGTCCAGAACCATACGGTTGGTGACTTTTACGCCATTCGCTGGCAATATGGGGGCTTATAAGTGCGTGTGGACTTCCTATCTGCCAGGAGAGGCAACCATGGTCATGGCAGTGATGAAGCGCCAGAGAACGGAGACCACAAACGTCGACGAGTCTGCGGCCTCCTTCACGGCGAAGCTTTTTGCGATCGCCACAGCCGCGACAGAACGGGCTGTTGTTGAACATCATGCGGCCGGCCGAGATGTCCCCGGTATCGTCATGGGGAAGATGGTCGAATTGAGCGCGAACGGTGATCTTCACGAAACGCCGCGACGGTAAACGGTGAGGCTCTTCCTGAATTCCAGAGCGCTACATCATCCAATAAATTCAGTAGCTTGACCAAAGGATGCGGTGCACGCCCCCTCTCCCGCCTGCGGGAGAGGGTCGGGGTGAGGGATGCCACCCGTAGAATTTCCCCGTGACTTCAGAGGCTTGACGTCGTCCAGCCGGCGTCAGCCCTCACCCTCCCCGCTGCGCGGGTCCCCTCCCTGCTATGAAAATAGAGTCTCAGAATTGAGCGTTCATGCGGCTTCTGCCGTTGGTTCCGGGCGCTGGAGGGTCACCGAGTAGCCGAGGGCCTCAAGGTGACGGACGTGGTTCTGGGTGGCTCGCTCC
>OBEQ010970154.1_pt1 | contig 18673 bp, 14 predicted proteins | sample 1670901 | NCBI WGS metagenome assembly OBEQ01 (sample SAMEA104232315, study PRJEB22302) | groundwater metagenome | biome: forest; feature: aquifer; material: groundwater | place: USA | collected 2011-08-07 | depth 5.4 m
TCGTTTTGCGGGAGCAAAGCGGCTGAAGAAAAGAACCGAGCGCGGCATACGAAGAGCTTCCCACAATGGTTTAAATCTCTCTGTATCCACGCCGACGGGCATGAGCACTGTCTTTTTGTATTTGGCAGTGTGCGAAAACTTTGAAGTACAAAACACTTTTGTGGCAAACGAGGCCGCAATATCCGTGAGCAATCCTCCCGCGTAGTCATTACGCCAGAGGGCGACGGGCGTGGCCGGCTCATCCTGGTTGCCGGCGCGCCCATCGGCACGAGTGAAGACGCTGCCGGTGTCTTGATCATCGGCGCGGAGCTGGACAGCGCCTTCGCGGGCAGGATCCGGGATTTCACGAAATCGGAAATCTCTTTCGTGCGCACGGGCCACATCGGCGGATCCTCGCTGTCGGGCAAGGAGCGCGCGCACCTCGAGTCCGTATTCGCGAAAGAGATCGAACCCTTGCAAACCGGGGACAAGGCGGGCTACAAGGAAATGGGCGCCTATGCGGTAAGGAATGTCGCGTTGAAGGACAAGAATGCCGCCTCCCTGGGCACGGCGGTGATTCTCATGCCCCTTGCCGAACACCGGAAAATGCTGTCGATCCTGAAATTCTCGCTCATCGGCATCGCGTCGGTCGTGTTCGGCATCGCCTGGTTCATCTCCTACCGCTTCGCGACCTCGTTCACCCGGCCCATCGCCGATGCCGTCCGCTTCGCGCAGAAACTCGCGTCCGGGGACAGGAACACGCCCATCGAAATCAACCGCTCCGACGAACTCGGGAACCTGCAGGAGTCCCTGGAAAAGATGCGCGTGGCCTTGAGGGAATTGATCGACAATCTGGACGCCAAGGTCAAGGATGCCATCAAACACGTAACCAACATCCTGGACAACCTCGACAGCGGATTCCTCATGTTCGATTCCAAGGGTGTGGTTCAGCCGGGCTACTCACGGATTTCGGAAGAGTATTTCGGCGGGAGATTGGCGGGGAAGAAAGTGGAGGAGATTCTCGCCATCGAAGCATCGATCTGGCCCAGCATCGAAGGCTGGCGGTCCATCATGTTCGAGGGCATTCTTCCGTTCAAGGATTCCTGTCAGCTTGGCCCGGGAAGCTTCGAGAAATTGCAGGGGCGTTACATCGAGTTGTCCTACCGTCCCATCCTGGCGGGAGATAAGCTGGAAGGCGTCATCCTGATCGCCACGGACAAGACGCGGGAACGCGAACTCTTCCGGAAATTCGAATCGGAAAAAGAACGCGTCAACCTGATCATGAAGATTATGGCCAACCGCGACGCGTTCCTGGACTTCGTCAAGGACTCCCACAAAATGATCAACGATCTCCAGGAAAATCTGGAAACCAAAAGGGCCGATCTCGACGTCGAAGGCGCGTTCCGCACCGTGCACACGCTCAAAGGTAATTCCGCAATGTACGACTGTACCACGGTCAGGGAAATCGCCCATACGCTGGAATCGGACCTTTCCACTTTCCGGGACAAGGAACCGGGCCAGGTGGAACAATACCTTCCCACCTTGCGGGCCGGTCTGGTCGGTTTGCAGGAGTCCTTGCTGAAAATTGTTGAAGACAACAAGGGCCTGCTGGGGGATATGACCGCCGATACCGAGGAATTGCGGCGCGTGACGGTAAGCGTCAAAATGCTGTCGGAGTTGGAACAAGCCCTGCTCCAGAACTTCAACCGCGAGTCCCTCGTTTACCGGATGTTCCTGGACAGCCTGGTTCTGGAACCCATCGTGCCGATGCTCCGGAAATATGAAGCCGTGGCCAAGGATTTGGCCGAACGTCGCGATAAAATGATCAAGCCCATAATCTGGGAGGGGGAGGATATCAAGGTGCGCCTGCCCGCCTATAAGAGGCTCCTGGCCGCTTTGATCCATGCCTTCCGGAACGCCGTAGACCATGGCATCGAGTCCCCGGACGACCGGGAATCCGCCGGCAAGGATCCCATGGGGCAGCTTTGGGTCACCGCCGATTGGATTGCCGGCGAGGAACCGAAGCTCCGCATCCGGATCAAAGACGACGGAAAGGGCATCGATGCCGACATTATCCGGCGAAAGATTGTCGAAAAAAACCTGATCGATGAAGCGACCGCTTCCAACCTGGACGACGAGGCCGTCATCCAATTCGTATTCAAGAATGGCTTCAGCACCGCCGATGCCGTGACGGATATCTCGGGCCGCGGCGTGGGCATGGATGCGATTGCCTATGAAGCCCGGAAACTGGAAGGTACGGCCTGGATAAAATCCAAGATCGGGGTCGGTTCCGAGCTTTTCGTCGAGGTTCCGATCATCGCTTGAAAAACCTGAATAATACCGGCAATGTCAAACTCATCATCACCGGGCGAAGGCTCGAAGCCCATACCCCAAACGGATTCCACCGAGGCAATAGCCATTGATGCCTGCCTGGAAATCAAAACCGAACGCCTGCAAGCAACCCTGATCGTTCACCGTCCGGATCGGGACTTTTCCCCAGCCTCCTTCCGGCGTGGGTTGGAGAAGAAACTGACGGTCCTGAAAATCGTTTTTGGAGTGGACTGGTCCTTGGCCGACAGGATTCTCTCGGAAAACCTGTTCGACCGTTCCCTGGTCATCGCCAAGGGCACTCCGCCGAAGGAGGGTCACAGCGCCTTTTTCGAGGAAGTGGTGAAAAGGGAGATTGAGGCCAAGCCCCGCATACGCGAAGACGGCCAGACGGACTATAAGAACATCGACAATATCAGGCAAGTGACTCCCGGGGAGCTGATCGCCATCAAACATCCGTACGTGGCCGGGGAACACGGCATGGATGTTTTCGGAAAGGAGATCCTTCCCCAACCGATCGCGGACAGGCTCTTTCGGTGCGGACCCAATACGATCCTAAGCGAGGACGGATTGAATCTCATCGCCCAAAAAGGCGGATTCCTCTACCATTCGAACGGGGATATCTGCGTCGGCGAGATTTTCGAAGTTAAAGGCGATGTCGATTTCAACACGGGAAACCTTCACTACAAGGGCGATATCCTTGTCCACGGCAGCGTCGCCTCCGGTTTCATGGTGGAAGCCGACGGGAACATCACCATCGAGGGCAATGTCGACTCCGCGGAAATCATTTCCCATGGCGGGAGCATCAAGGTGTTGAAAAGCGTTTTCGGGCAGGGGAAAAGCCGCATCGCGGCAAAGGAGAACATCCATATCGTCTATGCCCAGGATGCGCAATTGGAATGCGGGAACAAGCTCGAGGTGGAAAAGGGCTTGCGCAATTGCAAAGCCACGGCCGGTTCCATCAAGGCGGACAAGTCCGGATGCGTCATCTTCGGCGGCCAGATCAAATCGTATTCCGATTTTTCCGTCGCCGTCCTGGGTGCCGAAGGCTGCCGGACCGAAATCACCCTGGCCAACCAGAAGGTCGAGGCCGCCGAGTTGCGATTGCCCGCAATCGAAACCCTGAAAAAATCCCTCCAGCCGATTGTGAACGCCATGGACAAGAAATTGAAGGACCTGATGAAGGAGGCCTCAAAATCCAAGGGAGGGGGTACCCCACAACTCCGGGCCCAGATCAACGAAGCGCTCGCCCAATACGGGCGCGCCCAGAAAACGTTGGCGCCGTTGGATGGCGAACGAAAAGGACTGATGGAGGAGCTCCATGCCAATACTTGCCGGACCGGGAAGCTTGCGATCACGGAAAAAATCGTCTACGGCGTGCGCCTTCGCCTGTACGGGAAAGTAAAGGAATTGGATCAAGAGGACGCCAAAAAGGAATGGATTTGGACGCCGGGCGAGTTGGAGGGCCGTTCGCTGATCCCTTCCGATCCCGCTTCCTAGCCAAGCGCGTTTTTCAGGAGAACTCGGCGGAGTCCACTTCGTTCGGCTGCGGAGCGCCGAGCTTACCCCGGAAAAGCCACCGCTTACCCCTGCTCAACTCCTTGATCAACACGACACGGTCCTGATACCGGAGTATGGTGCCCGGAAAGACCTCGCCTTTCACCCAGATGTAACAATTCCCCGGATTGTACAGTTTGCCTTCCAGCTCTTTGATTTGCGCGGCCAAGGCCTCGCGCAACGGCTTCAGGAATTGCGCAACACCGCGCGATCTCTGCTCCAGCAACCGGATGTCGCCTTTCACGTCGGTGCCCCAGCGTATCAAGCCCTGCAGCTTGGTGGTCATTTTCTCCAGGAACTCGATATCGGTATGGATCTCCTTTAAGGAGGATTTTTTCTGGTCCAAAGCCATTTCCACTTCGAAGTCCTTGCCCACTTCCAGGATGGTTTTGGTGCCCGTCTTGTTGCCGGCGTTGAAGACCTCGATCCCGGTATAGGCGATCAGATGGCCTCCCACCACCGAGTGCCCCATGGATTTCATGAGGATGGATTTCTTCGCGTTCAATTGCGCGTTTATGACCTCATTGTAGACGATGACATCGGAGTGGGATTCGATCCGCTGGTTCCGGATGAAGCCGATGCTTACCGAGCTCAGCTTCGATTTGATCACTCCCTTTCCGGTTCCCGTGAAGCCGCCCTTGACCACGATGGCGCCTTCGGAGGTGATGCATCCATCTTCCACCACGCCCGATATGTCGACATCACCCTTGGCCACGATTGCGAGATTGTCCCGGACGTCTCCCGTCACCTCTATCGATCCCGGGAAGGAAATGTTGCCGGTCTTAAGGGAAATGTCATCCTTGATTTGCAGGATCTCGACGACTTCGGGAATCCCGTCCGTCAGCACCAGCCTCCCATCGCTGGCGGCGACGATGTAGGCCGGTTCGGAGACGGTGAGTTCCGTATTCTTTCCCAAGGTCGGATTGATGGGAGTCACATTTTCGGGCAGGAGGGGATTGCCGAATACATCCATGCCCACGGTGCCCGACACCGGAGGGTTGATCTTCGCCAGGGGCGTCGCTTTCTTGACCGTGCGGAAATAGGAAAAGGTTTTGAAATCGACCTTTCCGTTCTTTTCGGGTTCGGGCAGGTTGGGCTCGGGATCGAGAAGCAGTTCCAGGCTGCCGTTTTTCCCCGGAGTGCTGGGTTTTCCGGTGAGGATGACGACGTCCTGGTTTTTTCCGGTCGCGGAAAAAGCATCCACGGCCGTCCGCACTTTCTCCATGTCGGGTGAATGCAGGTAATGCTGATCCGCAATGAATTGTTTGATGAATCCCAGCGTCGGCTTGAAATCATCGTCGTCCTGTTTTCGCAGGACCAGGCGCACGGACATCTTATCCTCGGAAACCAGGAGGCAAGGGTCGTCCGCGGTCCGTGACCCGAGGATCTTGAACGTGTTGTCTTCGACCACCAGGACGCCCCGCTTGAGCGCCATCCACTTGTTGCCCTCTTCCATGATGGAATTACCCGGTTTGGGAAGCGAGCTGTTCCCGACCTTGGGTTGGATGGCTTCGCCGAAAACACCCACGCCCGGGCTGCCTTTCCTGACGCTGGAGAAACCCAATATCGTGGCTCCCTTTTCAACCAGGCATCCGGGGTTGATCGATTTTTCGATGGCTTCGTAGGGCTCTCGGGCCAGCCGGAGTTTGAGCTCGCTCAGTTCCTCTTCGGCCATCAGGTAGGCTTTGAACAGCCGTAAACCGACCACCTCGTCGTCCGTGGGAGGCACGCCGCTGGCTACGATAATGGATTGGGCTTCCTCCAGGGCCTCGGTGAAATCGCCGCTCCCGGCATGTCTGAGCAGGTCATACACCAATTTGAGGCTGGATTTGTCCATGAATTCCTGGGCGATTCCCGCCTGGGAAAGCGGAGCCTGAAGCGATTCGATCTCGCCGAACTGGGCTTTCCAATCCTCCGGAGAGAATCCGTGAATCTGGAACTGGGCCGCTAAACCCCCATTGCAAGGAACCACTTCAATGCGCATGCGGGATTTTCTCCTCCCACTTCCGCAGGAGGGAAATCAGTTTTTCTTTTTCTTTCGCTTCCAATTCAGGCGGTTTATTGGCCGAATCCAGATATTTGGAAAATTCGTTGATGTCCAAGGGTTTGGAAATGAATCCGATGACATTGGAAAACTTCCCCAGCTCGGTTTTTTCTTTGGATTGGGATTCCGCCATGATCAGGATTGGGGTGGTAATCTTGGCGCGCAACAGCCCCTTCAGAAAGCGGGAGGGATCCAGGCCTTTGCTGGGCAACCCGAATACGATCAGGTGGTACTTCCGGGCCAAAGCATGGTGAAACCCCACGGAGGCGGATTCGAAGGAGTCCAGGGAAAACTTCTTGGATTGGCAAAACCGTTCCACCAGCCGCAAAATGGCCGCAGGATGGTTGATATGAAGCAGCCGGCGAACGGCTGGAGCGCTTTCGTGGGGCGTATCCACAGGTGTAATTAAAAGATAAGGCAAGGTCCCGCGTCAATACATTCATTTTACCTTCCACGGACAAAGTGTACGGAATTTAATCCGAGGCTCAAAAAGGAGATGACAAAAAAAAACTCCAGCGGGTATAATCTGGCACCGGAAACATGCGCGAAGACCAGGTTCGAACATATATACAGGCCAATCTATCCAAGCTTGTGGAGAGTTGCGCCGGAGCCGTCTATCCGGCCCCTTTCAAAAGCGAAGGATTGGTCTTCAAGGAATATTGCCTTGATTTGCCCATCGTCGGGCATCAATTGGTCTACACGGAGGGGGCCCAGATCCTTTCGTTCATGATCATGGATCTCAACTCGTTCCTGGCTGTAAGCGGTAAGATGTTCCCGAAAATGCCCCGGAACGAAGGCGTCAAGATGCTGGTTTCCGCCAACAACGAAATCCTGAACACCATCACGTCCAGGCTGTCCGGCATCCTCACCAAATCCGAAGGAAAGGGGAACGCGGTCATCACTCCTCCGGTGGTGATGAGTTATGCCGGGGAGAACCGGCTGGCCGTCAATTGCGCGGATTCGCATTTTTTGCAATGCAATTCATCCGATGCCTCCTTTCGTTTCATCGCGACCTTCCAAATGATTTAGCATCAAAAAGTCATGTCGCAAACATCACAAGACGAAAAAACCGGCGACCCGGTCCAGGCAGTGGCGGCGGATTTCGAGGCTTGCTCAAGGCGGGCCATCGAATGCCTGTTGAATCGGCCCACCCTTTTGTCCAAATCCTTTTGCGCCCAGTCCCAAATCCCGGCCGAACCCGGGATCCGCTGCATCATTGAAAGCGCCAATGGCGACCATTCCCTGGTGATTTCCTTGGGACTTTCAAAAACCGATCTGGAAAGCCTGTTTGCCGGGGAAGAGGATGAGGATCTGAAGCTGGATGCCATTGGAGAAATGGTGAACGTCATCTCGGGAAGCCTGTTCGGACGTCCGGGTTTCCATTCCCGATTCGGCTGCATGCGCGCCTCCATCCCGACCTTTGCCCCCCCAAGCCTTGAAATGGGGCAAGCGCGGACAATCCGGGGCGTTTTGTTTGTGGGAACCGCGCACTTGTTTCTGGAACTGGCCATTCATTCGGGTACTAGGGGAGGTAACCTTTGAAAAGAACCGTGATTATCGTGGACGATTCCAAATTCCTGCTGCGCCTTATGCAGGAATATTTCCAAGAGGTTATGGATTTCGAAGTCTTGGCGACCGGGGTGAATGGGGTCCAAGCGGTGGATTTGTACCGGCGTTTTCAACCCGATCTGATCTGCCTGGATCTCACCATGCCCGTCAAGGATGGGCATACCGCTTTGACGGAAATCCTCGCGGAGTTCCCCGGAGCCAGGGTGCTGATTATTTCGGCCGTGGGCGGTCCTTCCATCCTGCAATGCATGAAGACGGGAGCCAAAGCCTATCTTGAAAAGCCTTTCCGGTTGGAAGACGAGGAATTCCAGAAGGATTTCAAGTCGACCTTGTTGGAGATTTTTGCGAAGTAGCCATGCGGATGTGGGATACTAGAGAAGACGGGGAGTCCCGAGGATCGAACCTTTTGGCCCGTCCAAGGAAAGCGATGGAGAAGCAATCGATACGCATCCTGTCACCCCTGAAAGGGGGTCTCCGGAGGCGGATTTTTTTAAGCTTTGCCGTCCAATTCGGATTGGTCCTGGGCCTGGTGTTCTCCATTGTCATGGTGCTCGATCTGATCCGCATGCGCCGGAATTTCCATGACGCTCAAGAGGCCATCGCGAAGTCAATCGTGGCCAAAGGCAAGCACCATGTCGTTCGGACCGCCATGCTCCTGGCCGCCTTGCCGGAAAATGCATTCTTGAGCTTGAACCGGGAAATCATCAGCGCTACCGTCGCCAGCGATCAGGATATCGCCTATGGTCTTTTCCTGGATGCGGATCGGAAGCCCTTGGCCTTTTCACTGGCCGGTGATTCCACGACGGGCTCCGACGTGGCGCAGGCGTTTTCCTCCCAGATGATCGATGAAATGGGTCTTTGGGCGTCCACATTCGCGGAAGTCCATTTCCGGGCCGCTGAAACCAGCGGGAAGAAAGTGATCGAGTTCGCGGCGCCGGTGACAAGGGATGGAACGATCCTGGGCACGATCCATTTCGGGGTCGCCACCGAGTCCATGAACGCCGCTTTGCATGCGACAAGGCAGTCTTGGCGGAGGACCAAGGACTTGACCATTTCCCTGTTTGGATTGCTGGGTTTCACCACCTTTCTGATGACCATCTGGTCCTCCTCGGTGCTGTCGGGAAGGATTACCAAACCTATCCGGGCCTTGACCGGATCCGCCATCCGCATCGCCAAAGGCGACTATCGGGCCAAAGTCGAGGCCGAAGGCGAAGACGAAATCGCGGTGCTGGCGGACGCGTTCGAAACCATGCGGGAAAAGGTCCAAGGCTACACCGGCGACCTGCAAACCCGGGTGGACGAAAAGGTCCGGCAGGTCAGGGATATCCTGGATAATGTCAGGCAAGGCCTGTTTACCTTCAATCTGGATCTGAACGTGAACCCGGATTGTTCCCTGAGCGCCTGCCGCATCCTGGAGATGAATGAATTGGCCGGCCATACCCTCACCGAAGTGCTGCGGCTCAGCCGTCAGGATGAGGTCGCGTTCCGCGATTGGGTGGATGTACTGCTGATGCATCATGATACCCACCGCTGGGAAAAATTGGCGAAACTGGCGCCGGCCCAGGAAATCCATCTTGGGGCCGCGGTCGGCGGAAAACAGATCAAGGTGGAGTACCAGAAGATACTGGACACGAATGGCCGCTTGATCAAAATCATGGCGCTGGTCCAGGACGTTACCGAGACCTGGATGATGGAATCGCGGATGCGTGAGGAAAAAATCCGCCTTGAAAATAAGGTTAAGACCATTCTCGGGATCACCAGCAACCCACCGGAACTCGTTTCCGAATTCCTGAAGGATTCCACCGCGAAGATTGAAGCCATGGAGCAGCGCTTGCCTCTTCTGGGCTATCCCCTCGGCAAGGTCACCCGCAGAAGGGTCGGGAGCGATGGGGAGTCCGGCGGAGGCCTCGATTTCGCGTCCTGGATCCGGATCATCTACAAGGATTGTCATACCATCAAAGGCAACGCGGGAGCCTTTGGTTTCGAAGTCCTTACGGAGTCGGCCCACGAATTGGAAAGCCAATTGGATAGCGTCACCCGCGGGAAAGTCAAATGGGCGGAAACCTTTCCCGTGACCATGAAGCTGATCCAGGAAATGAAGGATGAAATCAAGCGGATGAACGAGGTCTTTCTGCTGTTGACCGGCAACTCCGAAGAGGTCTATGTCCGGTTGCCGGAAAAAAAGGTGTCCCGGATCCGGGTGTTGGCGGAGCAGGCGGGATCCAGGGAAAGCATTCCGGAACTGTCGGCGTTGGTTGAGTGCTGTAAAAGCATCTCCCATCGGAGCTTTTTTTTCCTGACGCGGAAATACCAGGATCTGGTCGCCCGGGTGGCGTTGAAGACCGGCAAAGACGTCGCGTTCTCCATCTCTCCGTCCGAGTTGGAGTTGGATCCCGAGTTGCTCTTGCGGGTCGACCCGGCCCTGGTCCATATTCTGCGCAATGCGGCGGTCCATGGGGTGGAAGTGGATTGCGGCCCTGGGCTGCTCAAGGAAGTCGCCGGCAAGGTCGAACTCACCTACGCGCGTACCGCCCAAGGGCATGTTTTTACCGTCCACGATAACGGCGGAGGGATCGATCCGGATGCGCTGGTTGCAAGGGCCGTCACCGCGGGTATTCTGGATCGTGAAGCCGCGAAGTCGCTCGGGGAAAAGGACAAGCTGCAATTGGTTTTTTATCCCGGCCTCAGCACGTCCGGCAACCCCGACTCCTTATCGGGACGGGGAATGGGCCTTACCATCGCTCAAGAAAGCGTGAAAGCCTTGGGGGGCACTATCACGGTGGAAAGCCGTCCGGGACTGGGATCAACGTTCACGATCAGAGTTCCCCTATGATGGACGGTGACATGGACGCAAGCAAGACCAGGGGAATCTTCCAAGGACATCGCGTGCTGGTGGTGGACGATTTGCTTCTCAACAGAATCGTTTTGAAGGGCTTGCTTTCCTTATACGATATCCGGCCGGATTTGGCTTGCGATGGAGCCGAAGCCCTGCAGGCTTGCTCCCGCAATACCTATGACCTGGTGCTCACGGACAGCCACATGCCGGTCATGGACGGTTTCGAGTGCGCGCGCCGGCTTCGGCGGGACCATAGCCTGAGAGTGAAGGCCATTGTGGCGGTAACCGCCGATGCCATGGCCGGAGCGCGTGAGCGCTGCCTGGACGCGGGAATGGATGATGTCCTGATCAAACCCATTCTGCGTGAGGACCTGGAACGCACGCTTTCCCGCTGGCTGAAACCGGTGGGGTCTGACGTACCTCCGGCGGAAGCTCCGGTGCCCGGTCCGGCCACCGCGATCTGGGTGGATAAAGCTCGTCTGATCAAAATGGCGGAGGAAGTCGGACAAATGAAACCGGACTTCTGGAGCGACGCCCTGGTGCTTTTCAGAGCCGATGCCGGCTCCATCCTCAAGGCGCTTTGGGAGGCGGTTGAATCGGAAAACTACTCCGAAACCATGGACCGGGCGCACGCCTTGAAAGGGATTTGCCTGACCTTGGGGTTGGTCCGCATGGCTGAGTCCTGCAAGGATCTGCAATCGTCCGCAACGGAACGTAACAAGTCGGTGTGCCGTTCCCGAATCCGTTCTTTGAAAGAAGACCTGGAACCTTCCCTATCCGAAGCGCACCGGATGCTCGCCGGAATCTGACGTCCCATAAAATCCGGTGGCGGACCATACCTTTCACAGGTGCACGAAGCCGATTCCGTAGGCCCTTGATCTTTTCCCAACCCACGATAACCGGAATTCACCGTAAAATCGGCGCCTTCGATCGTTCATTTCGTTGCGATCTATTCCCATTCGATTATGGAATCCAAAATCCTTTATGGTATGATAAATCCGAAACATTCTTTGAAAACCCAAAACGGGGAAAACAACGTTTCGAAGGAATCGGCCAAAATGGATTTGAAGTGCTCTTTGATCGCATCGATATTGGCCGCTTGCGCTTCCGTTTCCGCGCAAGGTTCCGGCGGAGAAGATCTGGGTTTGTCGCTCTCAAGTCTGCTTAACATGAAGATCACCGTGGCGTCGGATCAGGCCGAGAAGATATCCGATGCTCCGGGAGCGGTGACCGCTTACTCGTCCGAGGATATCGCCGGATTCGGATATCTTACCTTGCGGGAATTGGCGGAGATCACTCCGGGATATTCCGCCCATATCGGAGGCGATCAGAAACAAAACTGGAGCCTGGAAACCCGTGGAGGAACCGCTTCGCTCAATGAAAAGCATCTCGTGAGGATCGACGGAATTCCCGTGAACCATGCCCGGAACAACAGGGCGTTCATCAATGAGGAACTCCCCTTGCTGTTCGTGCAGAGGGCGGAGTTCCTGCGGGGCCCGGCCTCGTCCCTCTACGGCATCGGAGCGTTCAACGGCGTGCTGAATCTTGTGCCGAAATCCCGGACCGAAAACGGAACGTCCATCGAAACGAGATTCTCCCTAGGGTCGGAGATGTTCCGGGATTCGTTGAACGGATTCGGAAACTACAATAGGGAAGGCGCTTTGGTTCTGAGCAAAAACGGTATCGTCGATGTCCTCAATAAAACCGACGACCAGGAATTGCAGGCTTCCGTCGGGTTTTCCGGCAAAGCCCCGGATTTGATTACCTACCCCAAAAGAGGGGGGCCTGATCAGAACCAAAGGAAGGGGCTTTTCGGCAGGGTTTCCGAAAAGCTTGAGACGGGTCCGATGGGCGACGTGACCTTGGGCGTGATTTACATGGAAATGGAGCATGGGTACGGAACCTCATGGGCGGGGAAATCCCAACCTTCGAACTTTCAACGCTGGACCACCTTGATTCCCTACCTCAAGCACAATATCGCCTTCAATGATAAGACCAGTCTGGAGAGCTACGTGAAATACAATGAATCCAGGGAAGCGGGCCTCCAATCGAATCAGGAAGGCTGGTGGGCGGGGAAGGATACGACGGGAATCTTCGAGTTCGACGTGATGACCGTGAATTGGGAGGGGTTCACCAAACTCAGATATGATTGGACGGAAAAAACCTCCCTGCTGGCCGGCCTGAACTATGACGTGCGATGGCAGGACGCCCCCTACACGTTCATCAACCAATCCAATTCCCCGGCACCCTACGGCAGGCTCTATCACGAGAAGGCCTACACCTATTCCGCGTTCGCCCAAGCGCGATCGGAACTGAACGTGATGAAAGGTCTAATCCTTACCGCCGGCGTCAGATCCGATAATGGCGTGCTTGACGGCAACGTTTACAGCCAGTTGTCGCCAAGACTGGCCGCGGTGCAAAAACTCACGGATGAACTGAACGTGAAATTGATGTACGGTACGGCTCTGAAGGCGCCTGGGCAGGACAACATAAGCCACAACAGGGAAAAGCAGGTCATTTTCGACACGTACAACGATACCAATACGATTAATCAGACCCTGAAGGTCGCCGATTTGGAGGCGGAGATTATCCGCGCCTTTGAAGGCAACCTGACCTACGCTTCGAAGATGTTCTACGCGAGCGGGACCGGGTTCTACAACATCATCGAAAACCAGATCCAAAGGGACCATTTTACCCGGGCCGACAGCACGAACAGAAAGCTGACCGAGCTATCCGACTATTGGCTCAATACCAAGAGCGAACAGAAATCCTTCGGCGTCGAATTGGAAACCCAGGTCGCGGTGACCCAAAGCCTCAGAATCTGGCTCAATGGATCCTATACGAAAACCGAGGATGAGAAAGGCGATCCGCTCGCTTATATCCCGCCCATCAAGTCCAATCTTGGGGTAACCTACACTACTCCAAAAGGGTTGAGCGCCTTTGCGGTCTTGAAAATGATCCCCTCCTTCACAAGCCCAAGCGCGTCCAATCCGGACAGCACGGTCACGGGGTTCAATGTCATCGATGTGCATTTGACCCAGAAGATATCCAACCATGCTTCCGCCGGATTGAGCGTGGCGAATCTTACGGACAGCGATTTCGAAGAGTCGGTCTCCGAAGCGTATCCCGGCAGGACCATCACCGTTTCCTTGAGCACCCAATTTTAATGTGAAACGCTACTTGCATATCCTGCTATTCCTTTTCGTCGCATCCGGTTTCGGCTCATGCTTCTCCGAAACCTTGTACATCTTTTTCCCTTCGACCGTGCGTCCGCGCATTCTGCAGCAGAAATTCTCGGACGCCAATCCGAAAATCCAGGTCATCGTATTCGGAAGGTTTGTGGACTTCCGGGATAAAATGGCTTCGAACCCTCCCGATGCCGTGCTATCGCTTCCTATTGTCGTGGAAACCCTGGACAGCTATACCATCAAATTCAAGGGGAAGAAAAACGGGGAAGAAAGCGAACCCTATTACCTATTGAGCGTAGACCGGAATATCGATATCGCCAAAGCAAATGAAATCACCATCGGGGCGGTCGATTTTCTGGGTCGTAAGGGGATGAAGGAATTCGTATCCTCCATGTTTTCGTCTCCCCCAGCCATCAAGACCGTTACGAAAATCGAAGATCTTTTACCCCTGATCACCTTCGAAATGGCGAACGCGATCCTGGTCACCGAAACCCAAGCGGCCTATTTTCAAAGCGTCTCGAACCTGAATTTCGTAAAAACCCGGATCCCCAATATCCAATCGGGCGCAATCAGCCTGGCAATGAGGACCGGAAAAGAGGCTCCGGACATCGTCCTGACCTTGAAAACATTGGACAAGGACCTCCTGAAATTGATGGGAAACGTCCAATGGAACTGATGCGGAAAGCGACGAAGAGATCCGCAAAATCGACGGTGAGGTCGGTGGCCCGCGTTTGCCTGTTCCTCTTTCTCCTGGTTACCGCGCCGGGGCATGCAATCGAGACCTTATTGGTATTCAGGCCCGAAGGGAAAGACTTCACCGAAGTCCTCAAAGGGATGAAGAGCGAGCTTCAGGGCGAATACCGCATTGAGGAGTGGTTGATCACCGCGGATTTGAAACCCGAGGACATGGATATCCGGATCAAGCAGGCCAATCCGAAATTGATCATCCTGATGGACAATTGGATAATCAATCTGTTCAAGAAGTACCAATACGCCCTGCCCGATTCCGCCGCGGTCATCCCCTCGGTTTCGCTGATGGCGATTTCCCTGGAAAAGGAAATCGCCGGATTGAAGCGGGCGACCGGAATATCCTATGAAGTACCGATCATCACCTCCGCGGTGAATTTGAGGAACATCATCGGCAAACCGATTCCGAAAATAGGCGTGGTTCATCGGGAGTTTCTGAACGGCTTTATCGCCGATAATTCCGGGTATTGCAAAAAGGAAGGAATCGAGATCGTTTCGGTCGCCTTGAAGAACAAGGAGGAAGACTTCAAAGGGTCGGTAAAAAACGCTCTGGAATTATTGTTCCAGGATCGGAAAATCGACGTGCTGTGGGTGCCTAACGACAATGTATTGCTGTCCGTCGATATCATCAAGACCGTATGGCTTCCTTTGATCCATAAGTACCAGAAACCGGTAATCGTCGGAGTCGAGACCCTGGTGAATCCCGCCTTGGGTTTCGGGACATTCGCCGTGCTTCCGGATCATGTGGAGCTGGGGAAGCAATTGGCGGGAAAGATATTGGAAATCTCCGATTCGGGATTCAAGGTGCAGAGCGGCAGCGTCAACCAGCCGCTTTCGGTCATAAAAATCCTGGATCTGGCGCAGGCCAGGAAAATCCTGAATCTGGGCAAAGAACGCCTTGGAAGCGTCGACAAGGTAATGGAGTAGTCCTTCCCGGCCCATGGACCCCCCTGCTTGCGTATTTTCAGGTAATCCCGGACAGAACCCCGGTCCTACGGATGGGCGGTTTTGGGAGGCTTAGGAAAGAAAAGCCCCCGTCGGAATCAAGGACGGGACGAGCCTTGAAATCCGGCGCGGCGGACACGATCGAACTTAACCCAGGGATTCAATGTGTTCCCGGCAAGCTCATTGTCAAGCGGTTTAGAATCCAACCGGGTCTTGGGAGCGTATTCTTCTCGAAATATATCCACTTCCACGCTACACAAACCATGTCAAGGATTACAGTAGTCATTTCCTTACTGGTGCGGATCCCAGGCGAATGTAATGATTCGCATTTCCAACACCGAGTTAATGCCAGTAAAGTCGGGGCATTTCAAGCATCACTTGACGCTTGACTATTTCAAAACCGAGCGATAAACTGTTCACGGACCTGGAGTTGACGTGGGTAAAGTCAAAATCAAAGTCGAGCATGAGAATCCTTTCATCAAGGCAATGCTTTCCAATGACGTGCCGGGAGTTCTCGGTTTGATTGGCGGAGTAAAGTTTGTCCAGCATGGTCGATGCAATCGTCGAGTTGGCGAATATCCTAGCAGGAGCCGCGCAACAGGGTTTTACAAAATTTAAGTTCAGGGAAACTTTGATTCCGGAATTCGATTCAAGACCTTGAATAAAGATTCCCGATATCCGGGACGGAAGGAACTATGAAGGTATTGGTTGTCGACGATTCAGGTACCATGAGGTCCATCCAAAAAAAGATTCTTGCAGGTCTGGGAATTATGAATGTGGTCGAAGCCGGGGATGGCGCTCAAGCCATCGTCACCGCGACAAAGGAGAAACCGGATCTGATCATGATGGATTGGAATATGCCGAACCTATCAGGCATTGAAGCGCTCAAAAAGATGAAAGCCGATCCGGCCCTGAAGGCCATCCCCGTTATAATGGTTACCTCTGAATCGGAGAAATCACATATTATGGAAGCGATTTCCAGCGGTGCCGCCAACTATGTGGTCAAACCGTTCAATGCGGATACCATCAAGGAAAAGTTGGCTCCCTTTTTGGCTAAAACCTGAAACCCGATATTCGAATTCGGTAGTAGAGGCTTAAAAAATGGAAGATGTAGTCCAAGAATTCATAAGTGAAAGTTATGAGGCGATGGATCGCTTCGATTCCGACCTGCTCATCCTTGAAAAAAGCCCCCAGGGCGCTACGGAAATCCTTTCCAGTGTTTTCCGGACCGTTCACTCCATGAAGGGCGCCTGCGGATTCCTCGGGTTCCCCAAGTTGGAGCACCTTGCGCATACGGGCGAAAACCTTCTCAGCAGCCTGCGCGATGGTAAGTTTTTCGCGGACGCCAAGATAATATCCTGTCTGCTCCGGATGGGCGATTCCATCAGGGAAATCCTCAAGAACATAGAGTCCTCCAACGCGGAAGGACACAAGGATTACCACGATTTGGCTGAAGAAATGACCAGTCTTCTGGATGGTGAAAATCGGAAAGAGAAGGATTGGTCCGCGAAGCCGGATCCATCAAAAACGGTACAAGAAACGCCGCTCCTGGGTGAAATCCTGGTGGAAAAGGGCGTCGCCACTGAAAAACAAGTAGTGGCGGCATTGGCCGCCCAATCCAACGGGGATAAAAGGCCATTGGGTGAAATCCTGGTCGATGCGGTTGGAGTAAATCCCGATCAAGTAAAAGCAGGTCTCACCACCCAGAAGGATGTCGCAACTTCCATATCCGAACGGACCGTTCGCGTAGATGTTTCATTGCTGGATGTTCTGATGAATTTGGTGGGCGAGTTGGTTCTGGTCCGGAACCAGGTTCTGCAACATATCGTGAAAACCGGTGAGAAAAGCCTAGGAGGGGTGACTCAACAATTGAACCGGATTACCACCGAATTGCAGGGTGGCGTCATGAAAACCAGGATGCAACCCATCAAGAATATTTTGGCGAAATTTCCCAGAATGGTCCGGGAATTATCGATCTCATGCGGCAAATCGGTATGTGTTGAAATGGAAGGCGAAGATACCGAATTGGATAGGACCATACTGGAGGCAATCAAGGATCCTCTCACGCATGTGCTGCGCAATTCCATCGATCATGGGATCGAGTCCCCCGTGGTGCGACGCGGACTGGGAAAACCAAGCGAGGGGACGATAAAATTCAAAGCCTACCAGAAAGATGGGCAAGTCAACATCGACATCTCCGATGACGGGGCGGGGATTGATTGCCAGAGAGTCGCAAAAAAGGTTCTGGAAAAAGGTCTACTCAGCGCGGATCGAGTCCTAAAAATGAGTGACAACGAGCTTGCGCAACTCATTTTTCTTCCTGGATTTTCCACCGCGGAGAAAATCACCAATGTATCCGGGCGTGGAGTGGGCATGGACGTCGTAAAGACCTATGTGGAAAAAATAGGCGGCACCATCGAGTTGCTTAATAGACCGGGATTGGGCCTGACTTTGAGGATAAAAATTCCCTTGACGTTGGCCATCATCCCGGCGCTCATCGTGGAAGCATCGGGAACCAGAATCGCGATTCCCCAAATCAACGTCATGGAAATCGTAAGGCTTGTGGGCCACTCCTCCACGAAAAGGGTGGAATGGGTTCACGGAAGTCCGGTATACCGGCTGCGTGGGAACCTTCTTCCGGTCATCTGCTTGGATGAGCAGCTCACTCCAGGCTCTTCGGAGCGAAGCCAAGAGGAGATAGGTGAGCAAAACCGGTTCATGATCGTGGTTCATGCCGATAACAACCAATTCGGGGTATTGGTGCATGCCGTACAGGCCACCCAAGAGATCCTGGTCAAACCCCTCAATCAAAATCTGAAAACGGCTTCGCTGTTCGCCGGAGCCACCATTATGGGCGACGGCAAGGTGGCATTGATTCTCGATGTGCTTGGATTAGGCCAGCGTTGTCAAGTGATCAAGGAGGCTGGGGAAGATTCGCCTCTTTCAACGGCGACCGAAGGGTCAAGCGGATCGGAAGGGCCCAAGGAGAGTTTATTGATTGTGGACGTTGCAGACCATGGATTGGTCGGCATTCCCTTGAAGGATGTTTCTCGACTTGAGGAAATTCCGGTCGGTTCCATAGAGTTCATGGCCAAGCTTGAAGTCGTACAATCGCGCGGCTCAATCATGCCGTTATTGCGTTTGGGGCGTCTGCTTGATCACCCGATAACCGATGATAGAGGGAAACAACTTTCAACCTCCCCTGACATCCTGAGGATGGTTGTGCACACCGATAAGGATGCAAGCTTCGGCATAGTGGTCGACCGCATCCTTGACATCGTCGACGAAGTACTGAATTTGCAGTTGCCGGCCACAAGGCCGGGATTCCGTGGATCCGCCGTCATCAATGGAAAGGCAACCGAGATTCTTGATCTCCCGGTTTTCATACACAATGCCCTGCCATCGCTTTTTGCGGCTCCCCCCCATTCGGAAATAGAAGCTTGGAAGTGCACAAAATTGCCACTTTTTTTTTGACCAAAA
>OBEQ012226363.1_pt1 | contig 18673 bp, 19 predicted proteins | sample 1670901 | NCBI WGS metagenome assembly OBEQ01 (sample SAMEA104232315, study PRJEB22302) | groundwater metagenome | biome: forest; feature: aquifer; material: groundwater | place: USA | collected 2011-08-07 | depth 5.4 m
AATGTTTCTGTCGGGGGTCCAGTCATAGACTCATCTGGATTCCCGACTACAGCATTCGGGAATGACAGATTTGAATCTTCCAATCTCCGCGACAAGCTTAACCGTCCGATTCACGATTTAAGAATCTCCATCATCGACCGCTGTAATTTCCGCTGCACCTACTGCATGCCCGAGAAGGAATATTCCGAGCATTACCAATTTCTCAAAAAAGAAGAGTGGTTAAACTTTAATGAAATTTTCCGTCTGACGAAACTGTTTGTGTCGATCGGTGTCCTCAAAGTCCGTTTAACCGGAGGCGAACCGCTTCTTCGCCCGGGTTTGCCGGATTTGATCAACCGCTTGAGTAAAATTCCTCAAATTGAAGATTTGGCCTTGACTACAAACGGAAGTTTGTTACGTCAGCAAGCACAAGCGCTCAAAGACGCTGGATTGAGGCGCCTGACCGTGAGCCTGGATACTCTCGATGAAGAAATTTTTTATGCCATGAGCGGCAACTTAGGCAGCGTCGCTGAGGTTTTGGAAGGAATAAAGGAAGCACAGCGCGTTGGTTTTAAGAAAATCAAAATCAACGTCGTGATTCAAAAAGGGATCAACGATCACACCGTTTTGGATTTAGTCAAATATTTCAAAGGAACCGGACACATCATTCGTTTCATCGAATACATGGACGTCGGAAACTGCAACCACTGGAAATCCGAATTTGTCGTGCCCTCGAGTGAAATCGTCCAGCGGATTAATCAAGTCTTTCCTTTAAAAGCTGTGCAAGCCAATTATTCGGGCGAGGTCGCCTTGAGGTATGAATACCTCGATGGCAGCGGAGAAATCGGTTTTATCTCCTCAGTCACACAGCCGTTTTGTGGAACTTGCTCCCGAGCCAGGCTCTCGACTGACGGAAAAATCTACACCTGCCTTTTCGCCGGCCAAGGAACGGATCTACGAAGCCCCTTAAGAAATGGCGCATCCGATGAAGAACTACTTCAAATCATCACGAACGTTTGGAAAAAAAGAGAAGACCGCTATTCCGAAGATCGCTTTCGTTTGTCCATCTCAGAAAAAAAATCTCTCAGAAAAGTCGAGATGTTTCAGATTGGGGGGTAGAAAAAGAGGAATTGGCAATTACCCCACCGCCTCTGGCGGTGGTAATTGACTTTTAATTGGCATAAACGGATAAAATATACTATTCTTTAGTCGTTCTTCACAAAAATTCACAGATGTTAGTCCGTGGAGATTCAATTAATCTTTAAAAAGGAGGAATTGGTATGAAGAAACTATTATTGGTCTTAGGGTTAATGGCTGCTTTTGCAGGACAATCCTTTGCGGGTGAGTCATGTCTATCCTTTCCATGTCCACCTGGATCAAAAGCTGCGCAAGTATCCTGTATGAATCCGAGAGGGAATTGTCCATGCATTTGTGTTGCAATTATTTCGCAGTCCCCGCAAAAAATAATCAAAAAATGATTGCAGGTGAGAAACAGTACCAAGGGGGGTCATTTTAAATGGCCCCTTTTTTACGCTAAAATCTTTTACGGCGTTGCAGACGGACGCCGACTCAACAAATTCAAATTATTACCAAATGATCCCTTCCATTGACAAAGGGACGCCTTGAAACTTTCCAACAAACCGCACCTCCCGCACTAAATCAATCCCAAATTTTTCCTTGACCGCCTTGGCCATCTTGAGGTGTAAGTCGTACACATCTTGCGCTCGGCAACCGTTGGATTTGACGATGATGTTGGCGTGTTTTTCGAAGATGCAGGCACCGCCAACGCGAAAGGATTTGACCCCGGCTTGTTCTAAAAAGAATCCCGCGGCCTGACGGCGTTCGGCTTTTGAGGTGGGTTCAACATTTCTAAAAAAACTTCCGGCGCAGGGGTGTGTTTCAAGGTTCGGGTGTCTTTCGTGGCGAATTTTTAGGATTTCATTACGTTCTTGCCGTAATTTATTTTGATCACCGACAGTCAAACCGAATCGCGCCCACATGACAATGTCACCGGTTTCTTTTAAATTGGAATGACGATAAGTGAAGCCTAGTTCTGATGGAGCCATTTCTTTTTTTATTCCACTTTTTGTCATCACACAAACCAATTTTAAATAATCCCCAACTTGTTTCCCAAACGCCCCGGCGTTTCCCACAATCGCCCCGCCAACGGTTCCGGGAATTCCTGAGGCATAATTCAAACCTTCCAAAGAATTTTCCAAAGCAAAGGCAACGGCACAATCAAGGAGAGTGCTTCCTGAAACAATGAGATCATTGCCTTGCCGTTCAATCAAAGGCTGCGGGCTTAAATAACGAATGACCGCCAGTGGAACTCCATTGTCCGAGACGACCAGGTTTGATCCACCGCCAATGAGAATAAAATTTTCTTTTTGAGAAACTAATTTTTGAATGATGGTTTCAAGCTGCTCAGGGGTTTGGCAATCGAAAAGGGTTCGGCAGGGGCCACCGAGACGAAAAGTGGTGTAATTTGATAATAGTGCGCTATCCATTTTCTTTAACTAAAAGCGGAATCTTTTCTTCAAAACGCGCCATCAGATACAAGTAATCGGAAAGACGATTAAACCAGACAAGGACAGTTTCGTTGCTGATTTCTTTTTGTTCCAAAAGTCCAACAATTTTTCGTTCACAGCGACGGGCAATACAGCGCGCTAAATCCAGATAAGAAGCACTCAAAGAATTTCCTCCGGGGATCACAAAGCCTTTGGGGATTTCTACTTGATCTTCTAAGGCAATACGTTTCTCTTCCAACTTTTGCAGCATTTGATCATCGACACGTCGTTTAAGACGGGTTAATTTTTCGTTCGTTGTGGCCAGTTCAGAGGCGAGCGTAAAGAGACTTCGCTGTAAGAACAGGATATCGTCTTTGAGAAATTCATTTTGAACATACTGACGGGCGACACTTAAGAGGCTGACCAGTTCGTCCAGATCCCCGTAAGCCTCCAAGCGGGAGGAGTTCTTTAAAACTTTTTCACCGGAAAATAACCGCGTCAGCCCCTGATCGCCGGTTTTGGTTGTGATGCTGAATTTTTTCATTCGGTCTTAATATGGTGGGCTTTTTGAAATTCTTCCCATTGCGAAGGGGTAAAGGTCTTGAGTTTTAAGGCATGCAGAGACTCAGCGAAGGCCTGTTTGAGAGGCTTCATCACCGACTGATGCTGTTTGACCAGAAGCATGTTCTCAAAGACCGGACTGATCACGATCGCCTCCAAATGCTGCCCGTCGCTATTCGGATCAAAAATATGCGCGGTGGAATGAGGGACTGCGCCTTCGATTGTTTTTTTAATTTCCGTAAGCTTCATGATGGTCTCCAATTCTTTTTCAGCCATTCGATGATGTCGAGGGATTCGTACAGCGCTTTTCCATCGATAACCAGACACGGCACTTGTTTCTTCCCGCCGATTTTAATCAATTCATCACGATAAGCGGGTTTGGCATGAATATCTTTGAGCGAGATGGAAATATTATTCTGTGTCATAAAATCACGCACCCGGCCGCAATAGGGACAACCTTCGAAATGATAGAGGGTAAGGTTCATTTAACCAACCTTTCCGCAAACTCAATGACTTTCTCCTCAAGCTTTTGACCGTAAAGCCGGTTCATTTCCTGAAGACAGGTGGGAGAGGTGACGTTGACTTCGATCAAATATCCGCCGATCACATCAATCCCGACAAAGGTGAGCCCGAGCTTTTGTAAGGCGGGTTTCAAAATTCCAATGATCTCGTACTCCCGTGCATTGATATCGGTTGCCAGTGGTTTTCCACCGGCAAAAAAATTATTACGATGATCGTCCTCGGCGTGCACCCGCAAAACCGCTCCCAGCGGTTCGCCGTTTAAAAGAAGAATTCTTTTATCGCCTTCTTGGGATTCCGGGATGTATTGCTGGAGGATCACATCTTTCGTCCAGTGGTACGTCATGGTTTCTAAAATAACTTTGGCGTTTTTGCCGGAGACGTGAATGTGAAAGATCGATGAGCCGCCGAAGCCGTCGGTCGGTTTCACAATAATATTTTTTTCCAAAAGAAAAAAATCAAAAAGTTCCTGACGATTTCGTCCGATCAACGTCCGCGGAACAATGCCTTGAAACTGCGTCGTCCAAATTTTTTCATTGGCGCTACGAACTCCGGAGGGATTGTTAATGACCGCAACTCGCGGCGGTAGACGGTCTAACAGCCACGTATTTAAAAGATATTGCGAATCAAAGGGAGGGTCACTGCGGATAAAGACGCAATCAATATCTTTGTCGTTTAATTTATGCGGTGTTCTTTGCGGAAATGGATTTTTTTCGTTTTGTTCCGGAACAACTTTGAGCGTTTGAAAATGAAGCGATCCGTTGTGAAGAGTGATTCCACCATCACCCAGGAAATAAACCGAATGCCCCCGCCGATGGGCGCCCAGCATTAAGATGAAGGAGGTGTCTTTATCTTGAACAACTGTTTCTAAGGGATCCATTAAAAATACGAAGTTCATTTCGGCTGTGTCTCCAATTGAACAATTTCGCGGTGCGCGGCAATGCCGGCGATCCTGGCCAAAATCCGGTAAATATCAAAGATGTTCATGTTGTGATTGACCCCGCAGTCGCCGTATTTTTTGGAATGCGGGCACATTTTTTTGAAATCCATTCCCTGAGAATTTAAATTCTCGCGGCCGGATTTCTCGGCATGCGAACGGTAAAAACCACCCACGAGATTATTTTCGATTTGATAAATACAAACTTCGCTCACTTCATTTTCAATGCTATGAATCGTCGGGACACCTTCTTGCAGAAGATAGCGGTGAATGACTTGCGAGCCTTTGCCTTTATATAATTTGTTTCGGTCGCGGCGATTTAAATGAATCAGATCCGATGGATCTTCAATGGCCGCGACACCCATTCCGTAAGTTCCGGAATCGGACTTCACAAAAATAAAAGGCTTTTCGTCGATTTGATGCTCTTTGTATTTTTGAATAATTCTTTTGAAAAGTTCTGAAGCAGAATCAGCAAGTTTTTTTTGGTCAGCCTCGACATTGATATCGACATTTTCCACAAACGAAAAAAGACTCGAAAAAAGCCACGGGTCCATCCCAATGATTTTGCCGAATTCTTCCATCAGCTCAGCGGTATATTGAAAGTGGTGAGATTTTAATCTCGAATGCCAGCCGGCCTGAATTGAGGGGTAAATCGGGACGTTCATTTCTTTCAAGATATCCGGGATACCGGTTGTTAAATCATTGTTGAGGATGACTAGATCGCAGTTGATTAAACCCGCTTTGAGGTTGGCCAGAATTTTTTTGAAACAGAAAATCCGAACCGGATTGTGAGTCGCGGTCTCGAGTTCAATATAATTGGCGGTTTCACAGAAGGAGGGTTGAATAAAAAAAAATGTGGCGATCTTGACGTTGAAACCAGCCTGCTCGATGATTTGCTGCAGGATGCGGATATTCTCGAGATACCAGGTGTTACGCGTGTGCTCCTCGGCGACAATCAGGATGTCACGGCACTTCGGGACTCTTTGAAGAACCGCCCGACGAAGAAATTTGATCGAATCTTCAATCCCGTGCTCGCAAAGATTGTTAAATCCGGCAGGAAAAAGGTTGGTGTCAATGACGGCAATTTTGAATCCCGCGTCGCGGATATCCGTGGAGGAATAAAGAGGCAACTCTTTAGAAGTTTCGTGTGAAGCGAGCCATTCGTGGATTTCAATCTGGCGGTCTTTGATCCGATCGACGAAAATTTTTGAACAGAATTTCTTATCGGTGTGTTGAGTTTGATTCATATTTGAAAGTTATTATGCCCTAATTTTTGAGGAATGTCGAGCGGGAATATGTTAAACTCCCCTATGCAAAAAATTCAAAAGATTCTTCGTGAAAAATTTTCAGCCTCCACCGTTTCGGTGATTGACCAAAGCCATCTGCACGCTGGACACAGCGAAGCTAAAATTTCTAGCGGCGGACATTATTCAATCCTGGTTGTTGCACAGGTGTTCAAAGGGAAAACGACTTTGGAACGTCATCGAATGATTTATCAAGCGCTGTTGGAAGAGTTAAAGACCGAGATTCATGCGTTGGCGATTCAGGCGTACACCGCAGAAGAATATATTCAAAATCAAAAGACTTAGAGACCACAGACCAAAGACTCGATAGTTCAAACAAAAGTCTTCAGTCTATGGTCTGTGGTCTTCGGCTCTTACGAATTATTTACGACAGGTTCCGCATATCGATCATCATCCCACGGCTCGGCGGTATTGGAATTTTTCCACCGGAGAGAAGCGCGGTCTTCGCCCGGCGCATTTTGGCTTTGATCAGGTTGGGGTTGAATTGTTCGAACATTTATTCAATCTCTAAAAAAGAACCTTCTTCTAGAATAAACGTTTTTCCTTTGATCTGTGCAGATGTTCTAAGAGTCAAAAAATGTTCGATAGCGTTTCTAAAATTTTCGAAGCGCGGCGGATGAATTCGAAACATAAGAAACCCTGCGTACTCGTGAGGAGGAAATTTTAATGTCATTGAAAAATCTGAGTCATTCGTCAGCAAAATCCGCTTTTCTTTCTTGGCGTATACAGCAATTGTGTGATCAGAGGAGCGGGAAGAAACTTTCGTGACATCATGGCCGGCTGATTTCAGGAATTCAATGACATCCCAACGAAAATTTTCATCAGCTAGAAAACGCATGAGCTTGAGGAATTTTGACTAAATGACCTTCTTGAGCCATCAAAGCTGCGTATTTTAAGACAGCTTCAATGTGTTTGAGGGTGAGATGTGGGTAAGCGTTTTTGATAATATCGTCAGGGTTTTCTCCAGAGGCAAGCATTTCTAAAACGAGATAAATCATGATGCGGGTACCTTTAAAGCAAGGTTTTCCGTGGCAAATTTGAGGATCGGTTGTGATATATTTATTAATGTTCATAGTGCAAGTATAACAAAAGAAAAGTGATTGTCAATATAGACTTTCCGAGGGTGATTAGCATACGAGTTTCATCGTTAAAAAAGTCTTGAGTAAATTTTTGGGTAAAATCACCGTGAGATGTTTGAACCATTTTGGACAGTTGTCGATAAGCGACCAATAAAGAAAAGAGCAAAATAAAATTTTGGCAGATGAGTTGATTATTAGGAGTATTTATTTGATTAAAAATTTCTAACATTGATTTATTATGTTCGTAGTTTATACCCGATTTTAAACAGATACACCGTCCATAAAAAAATGCCGAGGGCAAGGAAGAACGTAAAGAGGATGCTGATTTCGATTGCGATGTCGGATACTCCCGTGATTGAGTAACGCATTCCATTGACCATATAATGCATGGGATTAAATTTTGTAATGACTTGCAGCGGCCCGGGAAGCAGGTGAACGGGATGAAAGACTCCTCCCAGAAAAACCGCCGGGACAATCAAATAAATGTTCCAGAGATTCAGCATCCCAAAATCCTCCGCCCACAAAGCCCCGATCATTCCGCAGCAGGAAAAAATGACGGCGATCATGATGGTGAAGTAAAGAAGCAGGATCGGATGATCAATCATCGTGGGCGTAAAGAAGAGCGAAACAATAAAAACTCCCAAAGAAATAATCACCCCGCGTGTGACCCCGCCGGCCAAAAGGCCTAAAACCATTTCAAAATAGGAGAGAGGTGAAAGTAAGACCTCCTGAATGTGATTGTGCCAGCGGGCGATAAACAAGGAGGAACTGGTATTTTCATACGAACTGGAAATCAGATGCATGGTCATTAACCCGGGAATAATAAAGGTGAGATAACTTAAATTTCCGTCGGAAAAATTAATGCGGTTTCCAACGGCGATTCCGAAGATGTACATAAAAAGCGCGGAGGAAACCAGCGGGGGAAAGATCGTTTGGCTGGCGACGGAGAGAAACCGTAAAATTTCCCTCTTGGATAAGGATAAAACACCGATGGGGTTGCTGATTAAGTTGGGATTAATCATCGGGACCGGTGACCTCCAGGAAAACAGCTTCTAAGGATTTATCCTGTAAAATTTCTTTTTTATCGCCGATGCGCACAATCCTGCCGTGATTGATGATGCCGATCGTGCGGCATAATTTTTCAGCCTCTTCCATATAATGGGTGGTCAGAAAAATCGTTTTGCCTTCTTTGTTGAGTTGAATGAGATAATCCCAGATCAAAAATTTTAATTCCAAATCACAGCCGGAGGTGGGTTCATCGAGGATGAGGATTTCCGGATCGTGGATGAGGGCCCGGCAAAGAAGGAGGCGTTTTTTCATCCCGCCGGATAAGGCGCGGTGTTTGGCGTTTCGTTTGTCGCTTAATTGGAATCGTTCCAAAAGCTGATCCGCCCGCCGGGAAGCTTCCCCCGGCGGGATGCCGAAATAGCCCGCCTGATACACCAGAAGCTGGTGGATCGTGAGAAAAGGATCAAAATTGAATTCCTGGGCGCAAAGACCGATGAGGCGGCGGGTGTGAGTGTATTCACAGGTCGTGTCGTAGCCGAAAACCTTGACCTGGCCTGATTGATAATTGGAAAGGCCGGTTAACACATTGATGGTTGTGGTTTTTCCAGCGCCGTTGGGTCCGATAAAAGCAAAGAAGTCTCCGCGTTTGACGTCAAAGGAAACATCATCCAGGGCTTGAAACTTTTGGTAAAATTTGCTGAGATGTTTTATGGAAATGGCAATCGTGGAATTTCGCATGAACGCATTATACGTTAGATTTAAAAGTTGTCAAAGAATGCTGTAATATATATTGACAATTCGACCCAACAGAACGAAATTAATTGATAAATAACAACCCCATAGGAGAAATATGTCCAACAGTCCTTATTTTTTAGTTCGACTACTCGTCTGGGTATTAACGCACAGCATCTACAAAATCAAAGTTATCAATAAACAGAATGTCCCAGCGCAAGGGGGAGTACTTTTAGCCTGCAATCATGTTTCCTATCTGGATGCCGTGGCGCTTGTCGTAACCATCCGGCGGCCTATTCGTTTTTTAATATTTCGGGAAATTTACGAAATCAAACTGTTGAATCCGCTGTTTCGCTTAGCCAGAGCCATTCCCATTGCTTATAACGATGGACCCAAAGCCCTATTAAAATCTCTTCAAACAGCCTCGGAAGCCATTAAAAATGGAGAATTAGTTTGTATATTTCCGGAAGGACAATTAAGCAGGACTGGAAACATGTTGAAGTTCAATCGAGGACTAGAACGGATTATGAAGGATGTGGATTGCCCCATTATTCCTGTCCATATTGATCGCATCTGGGGGAGTATTTTCAGTTATGAAAGAGAAAAATATTTTTTTAAAACCCCTAAAACGCTCCCTTATCCGATCACCGTTTCCTACGGTTCTGCGATGAATTCTCGTTCGACAATTTTTTCTATTCGGAATCGAATCATGGAGTTGGGGGCGGAGTCGTTTGAATATCGCTTATGCGACAAAATGACCCTGCCTGAAAATTTTTGGCGCGAAGCCAGAAAGCATCCTAGGAAATTTTGTATTGCCGACTCCAGCGGTAAGAAGCTCAATTACGGATTAACGTTAGTTTCTGCAATTGCCATTGCAAACAAGCTAAAAGAAAAGCTTCATCGGGAAGAAACCGTCGGCATTTTGATTCCTCCTTCGGTAGGAGGGACACTGGTTAACCTGGCGATTTCTATTCTTAATAAAGTTCCGGTCAATATGAATTACACTTCCTCGAAAGAAGCCATTGCATCGATCGTTAAGCAGTGTGCGATGCAATATGTGATTACCTCACGTATTTTTCTGGAGAAAACCGGCATTGATTTGACGTGTGAAAAAATTTTTATCGAGGATATTATCGCATCCATTTTAAGGTTAGATCGATTAAAAGCATTTCTTACCACTTTCGCTTTTCCATCCGCGTTATCGCGTTGGTTAATCTTTGGTCCAAATAACCATGAACATGAAAAATTAGCCACCATTATGTTTACCAGCGGGAGTACCGGTGAGCCTAAAGGGGTGATGTTGACGCACGGGAATATAACCTCCAATCTCGAGGGATTGTATCAAGTTTTCAATATCAAAAACGACGATGTGATGCTCGGCATTTTGCCTTTCTTTCATTCCTTTGGATTTACCGGCACACTCTGGTTCCCTTTGATTAGTGGTATCGGCGTGATCTATCATCTAAATCCTTTGGATGCCAAAGTTATTGGAAAGCTTGTGCAAGAGCATAAAGCCAGCATACTAATGACAACGCCGACTTTTTTAAGTTCGTATATTCGTCGTTGTGAGCCGGCGCAGTTTAAAAGTTTACGCATGGTGACTGTGGGAGCAGAAAAATTGAAAGATAATTTAGCGGAAGAATTTAAACAAAAATTCGGCATAGAACCGATGGAAGGTTATGGCTGTACCGAATTATCACCGGTTGTATCCATCAATCTTCCTGATCAGGACAAAGATGGGCAGATCCAAAAAGCACAAAAGAGAGGAACAATTGGGCTTCCGCTTCCGGGTATTGCCGTCAGAGTGCTTGATCAAAACACCTTGGAGCCTTTAGGAGCAAATCAAAATGGATTGCTCTTCATTAAAGGCCCGAATGTCATGAAAGGTTATCTGAATCAACCCGATAAAACTAAGGAAGTTATCCAGGATGGGTGGTATTCGACAGGAGATATTGCGCAGATGGATGAAGATGGTTTTATCACAATCACTGACCGTCTGAGCCGTTTTAGTAAGATCGGCGGAGAAATGGTTCCGCATATCAAAATCGAAGAGGCCATCCATAAAACTCTCAATTCTACCGAACAACTGGCCGTGGTTACATCCATTCCCGATGAAAAGAAAGGCGAAAAATTGGTTGTGCTTTATACAAAAGAGATTGATGTTCTTGCTTTAGTGAATAGTTTAAAAAATGATGGTTTGCCAAACCTGTGGATCCCGGAGGCTAATATGTTTTTGAAAGTGGATGCAATTCCCATCTTAGGATCTGGAAAATTGGATTTAGGCGCTGCTAAACGCAAAGCTAAGGAGACCTTTGAGAAGGTATAATTTATGAAATCCTTTTTGTGGATTTTATTATTTTTATTTATTTTGCGGGTTCTTGGTCAATTATCGGTTGCTTGCGGATGGGCGCCATTTCTTCCGCCAATGGAGGAATGGTTCTCGGGGGCCATCCCGTATCCGTGGTTAGTTTTTGCTCAGATCTTGATTATTATTCTGTATGGAAAAATATGCCTCGATCTTACCAGAAATAAGGGATTTTTCGTACTACCTCGCCGCAGTTTGGGGGTTGGGTTTCTAACATTTGGTTCTGTATACCTTGGAATAATGATGATACGTTACATGATCCAAATGACTCTTTATCCCCATGAACGCTGGGTCGGGGGATCCATCCCCATATTCTTTCATTGGATACTGGCAACATTTCTTCTCATTGTTGGAAGTTATCATTGGCATTTAACACGGCATAAAAATTTTGAGACTAATGGATTGTCTCGTCTAATTCGCAAATTTTTTAAATTCGTTGTCATTATTTTGGTAAGTATCGGCATTATTATTTGGATTTCTTACCAAATTGCCCCGACTATAGTAGCCTATCAACTTGGGTTAAGACGACCGGAGTTTGCTGTTCGGATAGAAAGAAAAGTTCCATTACTTACCTCAGATGGCGTTATTCTTGTCTGTGATATTTATCATCCGCAAGGAATTAAAAAGATGCCGACTATTCTTGTTCGTTTGCCTTTACCGATGTCGATGAAAAATAAAATTATGACGGGCGTCATTTGTCGAATATGGGCAGAGCGTGGATTTACTGTTGTTGTCCAAACAATCCGCGGTTATCCGCCTTCCACGGGATTTTTTGAACCTTTTCAAAATGAACGACAGGATGGGATTGAAACGATCAACTGGATTGCAAAACAATCATGGTTTAATGGTCATCTTGGGATGTGGGGAGGTTCATATTTTGGTTATACTCAATGGGTTTTAGCGGATCAAATAAGTCCTGGGCCTTCAGCCTTGTTCATTTCAATTTGTAGCACGGATTGGTATAAGATGCTTTATCCCGGCGGCGCTTTTTCTCTCGCAAGTGCTCTTTACTGGGCGGTATGGAGTGATGGTAAACAAGAAGAGCCTCCTTCACAAGAGATTCTTAAATTGGGATATAACGGATTCCCACTTATTAAAGCTGATGACAGAATAGGTCGGGATATAAATTTTTTTGATAAGTGGGTGATGCATTCAGAGTTTGATAGTTATTGGATGAAAATTAATGGGGAGAATCGTCCCGAATCACTCGTTGCTCCTGTATTGATGATGGGAGGATGGTATGATGCTTTTCTTCCTGGGATGCTTGATGATTTCGTTCGTATTCGACAATCTGCACATTCGGATGTTGCCAAAGCCAGCCGTATCATCATTGGTCCTTGGGCGCATGCGCGTGCTGTAACCTTACCTGGAAAATTTCATCTAAAAAATTACCGCCTGGAGACAGTGGCGCCGAGTTTATCATGGTTTGACCGGCATTTAGGTAATCAAAACACCGTTAAATCATCCGCTGAGTCTCCTCTACGAATTTTTGTAATGGGTCAAAATATTTGGCGGGATGAACAAGAATGGCCTCTTGCCCGGACCGTTTATACTCCCTATTATTTGAGAGGCAAGGGCAAAGCAAATAGTGCCGCTGGTGATGGGAAATTAGAATTAATGCCATCGACATTATTAGAATCCCCCGATACTTACGTATATGATCCCAAAAATCCAGTTCCAACCGCAGGAGGAACCATGTTGGGGCCTCAGGGAGGAATTGCCTTACAAAATACGATTGAAAAGCGAGCCGATGTTTTGGTTTATACGACGCCTCCGCTTGATGAGGATATTGAAGTTACCGGGCCTATTCAATTGGTTCTTTACGTGCGGACTACAGCGCCTAACACCGATTTCACCGCAAAATTAGTTGACGTTCATTCCGATGGCTCCGCCTACAATATTTCAGAAGGAATTTTGCGTCGTGATTATAAGGTTACAGATCAGCCTGTTGAGATTCAAATCGATCTTTGGCCGACAAGTATGGTTTTCTTAAAAAGACATCGTATTCGATTGGAAATTTCCAGCAGCAACTATCCACGATTCGATCGTAATCCAAATACAGGACGCACAATTGCCACAGAAGAAGAATCCATCGCGGCAACACAAACTATTTATCATGATGATCAATTTTTATCCAGGCTGATATTACCGATCATCCCTAAAAAATTAATGACGCTAAATAAGGGAGGCTATAACTTATGATAAACAGCAAGAAAAAACTTTTAGTTAATGATATCCATTCGGGACTAAACGAAACTAAAGTAAAAACTATTTTTTATCCAAAATCTATAAAGAATATTCAAAAAATTATCCATAACGCACTTAAACAAAGATTACCGATTAGCGTAACCGGTGGACGGCATGCCATGGGAGGACAACAGTTTGGGGGAGGAGTTATTCTTGTCGATATGAAGAGGATGCAGAAAGTAATTAATTTCAATTATTCTAAGAGAACTGTTAAAGTCGAGGCCGGGATTCAATGGCCAGAATTGATAAATTTTTTATTGAAGGTTCAAAAAGGAAGAACGAAACAATGGGGGATCGTGCAGAAGCAGACAGGAACAGCGACCTTAAGTATTGGAGGAACGATTTCCGCTAATGCCCATGGACGAAGATTGACGGAGAAACCTTTTATCGACCAGGTTGAATCTTTTGTCTTGATTGATGCAACTGGACGGATCATTGAATGCAGCCGGAAGAAGAATAAAAAACTTTTTGGCTTAGTGATTGGCGGTTATGGATTATTCGGAATCATCGCGCAAGTGACTTTACGTTTATGTCCAAGAGTCAAAGTCGAAAGGGTTGTTAAGATTGTTCCACTCAAAAACCTTTTATCGGAATTGAATAAATTTATAAAAAATGGTGTTTTATATGCGGATTATCAATATTCAATTGATAAGAGTTCCGATAATTTTTTAAGGGAGGGAATTCTTCCCTATTATCGACCTGTCCCCATAACGACTCAGCTTAGTCAAAAACCCATAAAATTTTCTATGGAAGAATGGCGGGGGCTTTATTATTTGGCTCACGTGAATGGCCGCGAGGCTTATGAAAGGTATTGTAAATTTTATTTGTCGACCTCCGGCCAAGTGTATTGGTCGGACGTTTCTGATTTAACCGATTATATTAAACATTATCACGAAAAAGTCGATCGGCAATTAGGATTAAAACACAAATCCTCGGAAATGATTACCGAGGTTTATGTCCCAAAGAATAAATTGGTGCGTTTTATGGAAAATGTTCGAGCTGATTTTTTAAAATTTGATGTGTCCCTTATTTATGGGGTCATTCGTTTGATCAAAAAAGACAGTGAAAGTTTTTTAGCCTGGGCTAAAAAAGATTACGCTTGCATCATTTTTAATCTGCATGTCGACCATACGGCGCAAGGCATAGAAAAGGCCAAGGTAAATTTTCGCCGGATTATCGAACGTACCATTCAATACGAAGGGTCTTTTTATCTGACGTACCACCGATGGGCTACACGCGAACAAATAGAATATTGTTATCCACAATTTGTTGATTTTCTTAAATTAAAACTAAAATATGACCCTCAAGAAATTTTTCAAAGTGATTGGTATAGGCATTATAAAGAGATGTTTGGAGATAAGTTAGAGACGTGCAGCAGAACTATTTAGAAGAGTGATACGGTAACAGCCGCGCCGAATTCAAAATAAAAATCAATTCCGACGAAACATGAATAAAGGCCGCCAGGATCGGATTCAAAAAACCAAAGGCTGCCAGAACAACCCCAACGCCATCCACCACAACTGTTCCGGCAAAATTAAACATAATAATGCCCTTACACCTTCGGGCGAGTTTCACCGTGTCCACAAATTTTAAGAGGTCATTTCCAATCAAAAGAATATCTGCGCTTTCCTGCGCCACATCGGTACCTGAGCCCATCGCCACCCCGATATGGGCCTGGATCAAGGCCGGCGCGTCATTGACCCCGTCTCCGATCATAGCCACAAGTCTCTTTTTATCTCGGAGTTCCTGGATTTTTTCTAATTTTTGTTCAGGAAGAAGTTCGGCCCAGATTTCATGGAATCCCAATTTTTGTCCAACACTTTGTGCAATACCCCAGGTATCGCCGGTTAAGAGGATCGTTTGAATATTCATCCGCCGCAACGCGCGGATCGTTTCAGCCGCCTCGGGACGAAAAGGATCTTCAAAACGAAACGCCCCCAAAATCCGTTTATCGCGCGCGACAAAAACGTCCGAAATATATTCATCGTGTCCAAAATGGTTGACCTCAATCTTTTTGTCCACCAGAAAAAATTTTTTACCAACGACGATTTCTTCTCCCTGATAACGGCAGACAATTCCCTTGCCTGGGATATATTCAAATTGCTCAGGTTCTTGCAGCGTTAAATTATTTTCAGCAGCTTTTTTAAGAATGGCCTTGGCAACGGGATGTTCTGAGAAACGTTCCGCGATGGCAGCGGTTTTTAAAACTTCCATCGTTGAGATTCCCGGAGCATTGATGATTTTCGTGATCTTTGGATTTCCAACGGTCACGGTTCCCGTTTTGTCGAATACGACGGTGTTAATTTTCGCCAGCATTTCCAGATAAAGTCCGCCTTTGATGATGGCGCCGTGGCCGGCGGCTTGGCCGATGGCTCCAATGATGGCCAAAGGCGTGCCGGCCGCAACCCCGCAGGCTCCGGCGACGATGATGACCGAAATCGTATCGCGGATATTATGAGTAAAAAAGAAAGTGAGCGCCGCACAGCCGAAGGCCATATAAACCAAATATCCCGCTAAACGGTCGGCGATTTTTTGGATCGGGGCGCGGGATTTTTCCGCCTTTTCAACGATATCAATAATCTTTCCAAAGGCAGTATCACGTCCTAATCGCTCTGTTCGGATCTCCAGGATTCCAGATTGGTTGATGGTTCCGGCATAAACTTTCAGTCCAGCTTGTTTCTCAACCGGCAGAGATTCGCCGGTGATTGTGGATTGGTCCACAAATGAATTTCCGGACACAACCAAACCGTCTACGGAAATCCTTTCGCCTGGCTTAACCTTGATGACATCGCCGATTCTTAATTGGTTGATATCTTTTAACTGAAATTCATTATTTATTTTAACCAGTGCCTGGCGGGGGAGGAGATTAACTAAATTTTTGATGGCATGGCGGCCGCGGTCCACCGTTATGTTCTCCAACATCTCAGCTAACAACACAAAGAACGCGATCACCAGGGCTGTCAGATGTTCTGTGATTGTCAAAGCCGCGACGATTGCGATCGCCATGGACAATTCCATGGTCATCCGACGGGATAAAATATTGGTGAATGCCTCTTTAAAGATCGGATAGGCGCTGATTAAGACTACAATCAGGCTTACGGTTTCAGGTGAATAAAAAAATCCCCAGAATTTATTCCACTCGCCCAAAATCGCAAATACGATAAGACCAATGCGGGAGAGTTCAAGAATTCCAGGGCGGTAGGGATTGTTGGGTTTGAAGTCGATGGTCATGGATTATCTTGACAGATTTCTTTACTTAAAGTTTTCCTGCGCTCGACGGGCGGCATTTCTGACGATTTCAGGCAGCGCCGGATGAATATAAATCATATTCAACAAATCATCGAGAGTTCCGTCTTTGTTCATGAAGGCAATGAGCATATGAATCATGTCGGACGCCTCGGCTCCAACGATGTGCGCTCCCAAAATCCGACGGCTTTTACGGTCGATCAAAATTTTCACAAACCCATGATCGGATCGAAGCGCCATGCCCATCGCGCTTTGGGCGTAGGCATTGAGGCCCACCACGTAATCAACGCCTTCTTTTTTTAATTCTTCTTCAGTTTTCCCAACACTGGCCACCTGCGGATGAGTAAAAACAGCATGCGGCATCGGAGGGTAGCGAATAGGTTCCTGGGATTTTTGAACAAAAACCGTTCTCATCAAATATTCACCTTCAAAGTTCACGCTATGACGGTAAAGATAACGGCCTATACAATCACCGAGGCTATAAATTCCCGTAACATTCGTTTCGAGATATTCATTCACTTTCACAAAACCATTTTTATCAAGCTGAATGTCTGTATTTTCTAAACCCAGCGAATCTGTATTGGGAACGATGCCGGTTGCAACCAATAAAGCGTCGGAGGTCATTTTTTCTTCCTTGCCCGATGGATTCTGGCAGATCAAAGTGAAACGATTGTTTCGATACTCAACGCTTACGACGGTCAAACCCAGATGAATCGAATAGTGTTTAGAAAAAACTTTGGAAAATTCTTCCGCCACTTGATGGTCTTCCTGACGCAAAAGTTTGCTGCGCACGATGAAATGCACCTCGGTTCCCAGTGCACCGTAGGCGTGCCCGAGTTCAACGGCAATGTATCCGCCACCGAGGACAATTAATTTTTTGGGAAGAACTGTGTTACGCAGAGCTTCGGTTGAGGTCATAAAAGGAGTACCGGCCAGCCCCGGAATGTTTGGAATCTGCGGCCGCGCGCCGACGGCGATAAAAATTTTATCGGCAGTAATTTTCTGTCCCTCAACTACAATAGTTTTATTTGAAACAAATTTTCCTTCTGAAGGATAGAAATCGATGTTCGAATTTTTGCCGTAACCAACCGAAATTTTATGCGAATCTTCATCCACGGTGTTGGAAATTCGGCTAATGAGAGAAGCAAAATCAACCGTGAAGATCGGATCAACTTCGATGTTGAATTTGTGAGCTTCGCGGATTTGAATGGCCACGTCCGCCGGGTGGATCAGCATTTTGGAAGGGATGCAGCCGCGATTCAAACAAGTGCCGCCGAGCGCGTCTTTTTCAATGACCGCTATCTTTAGGCCGAGTTTCGCCGCGGGTGAAACAATCTTTGCCCCACCGCCGGAGCCGATCACAATGACGTCGTATTTTTTCATGACAGATGGAATCATCTGTCATCCTGAGCGATAGCGAAGGATCTCATGAGATCCTTCGTCGCTTTCGCTCCTCAGGATGACTGAATAAAAGATAAACATGAAGATTCTTCTAAAAACTGATAAAGCCGGTCGCTGATCTGAGTTAAATCCGTCAGCTGCATCAAATCACTGCGTAATTTGGCGACGTTGGGGATTCCTTTGAAATACCCGGCATAAAATTTTCGAAACATCATCACCCCGTCTCGCGGGCCGTTGTAGGCGACGGACAATTTTAAATGTTCGATGCACAGTTCCATTTTTTCCTGGATCGTACGCTCCTGTAAAAGTTCGCCGGTTTTTATATAATGTTTGCTTTGCTCAAAAATCCAGGGATTCGCGATGGCCCCGCGTCCGATCATGACGCCGTCGCAACCGGTTTCCAACATCCGTTTGACGTCTTGTGGTGTTGTGATGTCTCCATTACCGATCAAGGGAATGGAAATAATTTTTTTAATTTTTCCCAACCAGCTCCAATCCGCAAAACCCCGGTGCGCCTGGTCGCGAGTGCGGCAGTGCACGGTCAGGGCCTGAACGCCGGCTTGCTCGATCATTTTCGCCACCTCTAAAATAACAATGCTGTTGTGATCCCATCCCAGACGGGTTTTGACGGTCACGGGGAGTTTGGTTGATTTCACGACTGATTTGACAATGGATTCAAAATGAGGAAGGTCTTTCAAAAGCGCCGCGCCTTCACCGCGGGCGACGTGGTTTTTGACCCAGCAGCCGCAGTTGATGTCGATAAAATCCGGTTGAAACCGCTCGGCAAC
>OBEQ012289924.1_pt1 | contig 18668 bp, 24 predicted proteins | sample 1670901 | NCBI WGS metagenome assembly OBEQ01 (sample SAMEA104232315, study PRJEB22302) | groundwater metagenome | biome: forest; feature: aquifer; material: groundwater | place: USA | collected 2011-08-07 | depth 5.4 m
TCTTGCTCATACAAATACATCATACAAAAGTATGTACATTATGTCAATAGTTTTGACACCGCCTCGATTCCATCTCCGCAAAAACGGAGAGGTGCCCAACCACGTTCATGTAAACTGAACGTGGCAAGTCTCGACTCTAAAATCAGGCATTTGCGTCAGATTTTAAGAGAACTAATTCACACTGAAGGTGGCAATGGTAAGACGGGTTTGATTCTCGCTTTCGCGAGAATGACATTTTCTGTGAGGAATAATTGCTATTACTTGCTTCCTATCTGTATAACTTGTTCGATTAAACGATTGGAGTAACCGAATTCATTGTCGTACCAGGCAAACACTTTCACCATATCCCCATCCACTACTTGCGTTAGCGACAAATCGACTATCGCCGATTCACTTCGACCAACAATATCCGAAGACACCAACGGCTCGTCGGAAACTGCTATTATCCCATTGGACTTTGCCGCCGCGTCGGTCATAACTTTATTAACATCCTCAACCGTAACCTGCTTATTAAGCAAAAACGTAAAATCGGATAAAGACCCAACCGGCACCGGCACCCTCAAGGCAACCCCATCAAACTTACCTTTTAATTCGGGAATAGCTTCCGTCGTAGCAATCGCAGCACCGGTTGTCGTTGGAATTATATTGACATAGGCAGCCCTAGCTCTCCTCAAGTCATTGGCTTTGCCTCCTGGCGGCGGTCCATCCACTAGATTCTGTTCGGCAGTAACGGCGTGTACCGTTGTCATCATCGCTTTTTTGATCCCAAACGCATCGCCAATCACTTTGGCAACCGGCGCTATACAGTTTGTGGTGCACGATGCGTTATTAACAACATCCTGACCCGAATACATCTCTTCGTTAACCCCCAAAAGTATCGTAGGCGTTTCCTTACCCGGCGCCGAAATGACTACCCTTTTGGCACCCGCCGTAATATGCTTTGCCGCGTCCTCATTTTTGGTAAAACGCCCGGTTGATTCAATAACTACATCTACTCCCAATTCTTTCCATGGCAGTTTTTCCGGCTCCTTCGTGGCATATGTAGCAACTTCAACACCATCAATGTTAATTTTGCCGACTTGCTGACCATCTACAGCATTCTTAACATCGTCTATCAAGTTTTCTGCGGAAACCTTCCGCGGCCACGTGTGATAAACAGAGTCGTATTTTAAAAGATGGGCCAGAGTTTTTGCGTCAGTAAGATCATTGACCGCGACAACCTGAGCTTCATCCCGATGTTTATCAAAATAAACCTTAAGAGCCGTCCTCCCAATTCTCCCAAAACCATTTATTGCGATTTTAATCACATTTTTATTGTCAAATGTTAATTGTCAAATGTCAATTGTCTATGCTAGCATATAATCATATGGCAGATGCCGACGTCTACAAAAACATCGTCTCCGACCTTATCAAAAAACAGATGATTATACTGGGTCCCGATATTGCCCTATCAACCGCCCAAAAAGTTCAAGGTTTAACAATTGATAAAGACGGTAATGTCACGGAAATCAGCGGAGATCCAAAAGCAATTATGGAAGGTGTTACCAGCGAATACATAAAATTCTCCGGTGAAATCGCCCAGACAACCCTAAACGCGGTCCTCGAAAAATACCCGGAGATCGAGCAATAATTTTCAATTTTTAATTCGAAATTTTTAATCAATTTTTTAATGTTTTAAATTTTAAACATTTGGATTTGATTTCAAATTGATTTTCTGAAAGAAAACTTATCAAATTTCAAATTATCTCTGTACACTTTCCCCTTTACACTGTACACTTTATTTATGGCCGCTCCCGACCCTAAATTAAATAAGGTTATCGAAGACCCGACAACCACTCCAAGCAAAATTGCCGGTTCATGGCTTCAAATAGAACGCGAAAAATCCCAGCTGGTTGCCGCCTTAAACAGCATCCCTCTTGGCATCATGCTAACGGATGATCATGGAAACATTGTCACTCAAAGCGCCGGTGTCGAAAAAATCCTAGGCCCTTCAGGCGTGAGCGGCGCCCTCTGGTCTCTACCCAAATTGCAAGAAAAAATTCTGGGCGATTTTAATATTGCCGAAGAATGCACAAAAGCCATCAGCCAAAAGGCGCAAATTCCTCCGCAGGACATAGCCTTTGGAACCAAAACCTTAAGAATCTTCATCGACCCCATTAACCTTATGAAAGAAAGTCTGGCGCCAATCGGTGCCATTATTATAATCGAAGATGTTACCGCCCAAAAGCAGGCCAAACAGCTTCAGGATGAGTTTTTTGCCGTCGCCTCTCACGAACTTAAAACCCCGCTTAGCGCCATCCGTGCCAACGCGGAAATGATTCTCCACGCCTACGGCAACATACTGCAAGACGAAAAACTAAAATCGATGATAACTACAATCCGCCAAGATACCATAAGATTAATTGATATCGTTCACGATTTCCTGGATGCCTCCCGTCTGGAAGAACAAAAAGTTCAGTTTAGGCAGGAAGCAATTTATCTGCCGCCTATCGTCAAGGAAGTTATTGGACAATTACAAAGTTTGGCAGATTTCAAAAAAATCTATCTGAAACTGGAACCGTTTGAAGATAGCCTCCCTCAGGTAATTGCAGACCAGGAGCGCGTTAAACAAGTACTTATTAATCTGATAGCAAACGCCATCAAATTCACGCAGAATGGCGGAGTCAACATTAAGCTGGAAAAACAGGAACCTTATATGAAGATTTCGGTAAGCGATACCGGTGTTGGCATCCCCGAATATCGTAAGAACATGCTCTTTGAGAAATTCATCGAAAAAGACGAAAACAGCAAAGAGGCCAGTTCCGGCATAGGTCTTTATATTTGTAAAATGCTAATTAACCACATGGGTGGTAAAATCTTTCTGGAAGATACTAAAGTCGGTATCGGCAGCACTTTTGTCTTTACCATTCCGCTTGCCAAACCAAATACCGGAAGTGTAATAGTTCGTTTTTAACGAATTTATGCAAATTGACACGTTGTTCTACCTACAATATTCGTTTTAATTCGCGTGATGAGAAAGCAAAAATTGTCTACCACAACGAACGAATGTATACGAATCATAATAAATTAACGGAGGCATTCGTGTGAATTCGCGTGTACTATTAATCGAAGACGACCGCTTGCTTCGTGATGTCTATGTAGAAATGCTAACTTACGAAGGCTTCGCGGTAGAAACCGCGGCAGACGGAGAAGATGGACTTGCTAAAATTCTCGCTGGCGGCTGGGATTTAATTCTCCTTGATATCATGCTGCCCAAAAAAGATGGCCTGACAATTCTTCTGGATCTAAAAACCCAAAAACCTAAAAACCCAAATGGCCCAATTATTCTTTTAACAGCGTTGGCAGACGACAGAACAATCAAGCTTGGCCTTGCAAACGGCGCGGCAGGTTACATAATTAAATCCTCAATGCCGCTGGCTGAAAAAATGGACGAAATAAAGGCGTTGATGGAGCAGAACAAGACTTAAAACTTAAGTTTCAGCATAACTGTTCACCGTTATAAACACAGCGTTATTGTTCGAGGCTAAAAGCCAAGAACTAAACTCATCACTTTATATGGTGGTACGTTATGTTGCTAAAAAATATTTTTTGTTTTAAAATAAGTTCTTCTAATATTTAAATGGATTAATTTAATGTTTGAAAGACCAAATCCTGGATCTTCGTTGCCGGAATATAAACCGAGCAATTACATATGGCAAATGATGGTGGAGCAAAGAATAGTTGATGCCAGTGAGTCTCCCCAAGAAATGCTTCAGCGAGTTATTAATGTACTCTTTGATGCAGAAACTAAATTTGGCACCGATCCACAAAAGACCAGAGAGATGAGCTTGCAATTTGCTCAGTATATGGTTGATGGGTATGTAATACCTGGAACTCCAACTCTTACCAACGCCGGTAGAAATGTGGATAGCGCATTATCATCATGTGTTGTAATCCCCGTTGATTTAAATGATAAGTTGTCGGCGGAGAAGGTAATAAAATCTTATTACAAGCAAAATATGGGTTCTGGATTCGACTTTACTGATTATGAGGATCCTGTTGGTTTGTTGAAATGGATAAATGATCTTTCTGCACATGAGACTGCTACCGGCAAATACGATAGGTATATTGGCAATATGGGTAATTTGCATATATCTCACCCTAAAATAGAAGAATTTGTCGATGCTAAGAAAGAAGATGGTGTTATTCCGCACTTTAATATTTCCATTGATTTGTCAGATGAGTTTATGACTGCTGTAAAAAATGCCTCTTTATTTACCTTGTCTGATGGTCGTGACATTAGCGCTAAGGCATTATTCAGAAGAATTGCTCAAAACGCTTGGCGCACAGGTGATCCGGGTATTCTGTTTTTGGGTCGTATGAATCGAGATAATCCAATATCTCAAATTGCTGCCTACTCTAGCACACCACCTTGTGGCGAAATGGGTTTATCGAGTGGTGAAACTTGCCAGTTTGCTTACCTCAACCTTGCGAATTTTATCGATGAAGGTCATATCAATTATAAGAAAATTGAGGAGGTTACTAAACTTACTACTAGAGTATTAGATAATGCTATTGAGTATAGCCTTAATCGTTATCCCACGATTATTACCCAAGAAATAACTTCCCTCAAGAGGAAAATCGGTATAGGGGTTTGTGGGCTTGCCGAAATGTTAATCATCCATGGTCTACCATACGATTCCGATGAGGGTAGGAGTTTAGCGCAGGATGTACTTTCTTTCATAAATTATGTTTCTAAATTGGAATCAGTGAATCTAGCTCAAGAGCGTGGATCTTGTTCAGCCATGTCTGATGTAGTTTCAAACTCATATTATACTGAAGAATTTTTGCAAAGAAAATATAGTTTTTCTACTAGTACTGTGAGTGCGGATCAATGGAGTGAGCTGTCAGATCATATTTCTAGGACGGGTTTGCTACGTAATATTCTTACTACATCGTTGCCACCATCGGGAAGGACTTCAATAATATTGGGTACAACTTCATCCATAGAACCCATATTTAGTATTTACAACGAGACGGGAGATATTAAACAGGTCATTCAAGATTTGCTAAGAAGGTACCAAATTCCACCAAAGTTTATAGAACAAGCTCGGTCAGAAGGTAGTTTCCGCGCTTTAGAATTATTGCCCTCCGAAATTCGTGAATGTTTAAAAACTGCTAAAGAAATTAGCCCTTTGGGTCATGTTTCTATGGTTGCCGCTGTTGCTGGAACCCAGGGTGTAATTGATGAAGCAGCATCAAAGACAGTTAATCTACCATTCGATGCATCCGTCGAGGACGTAGAAAATATTTTTATGCTGGCATATAATCTTGGATTAAAAAATATAGCAATTTATAGAGATCAGAGTAAGGTTGGACAACCTGAAAAGTTATAAACTTCCGATGCCTGAAAGGCCTCGGTATTGTCCTTCAAGTTTACATGAGCGAGCAGATACTCCCAAAGTAATCGGGAGTATATATTCGCCATTCTCGCATTCATCCGTTCTGCAATGCAGAATGATGTTCTGCGAACGAATATAAATGACCGAGGAGTCGGAAATGAAACAAAAAAGAACACAGGAAATTGAACTGAGAGCTTTGCTTGACAGGGATGAATTTGATTCCATCATGGAAAGGCTTGCCAGATTTGGTGCCGAAGTTTGCGAGGATGAACGTGTTGTTGATACTTACTTTTGCCCGAAGGACGTTATGTCTTTTGATGCTTTAGAAATGAATAACCTAGGTTCTTATAGCTTGAGGTTGCGCCAGAGTGGCAATAGCGTAGATTTAAACACAAAAGTAATTACCCGGCAGGGAGATCATAATTCTTGGGAAGAGCATGAAGTAGTTGTGGACTCTTATGAGGAAACCAAGAAAATTCTTGAATCGATTGGTTTTAAAAGCTTTATTACAATTGCTAAGAACAGACATAAGTATAAATTAGACAATATGGGCATTTTTCTCGAAGACATAGACGATTTCGGTTTGGCTATTGAGGTAGAAATTATGGCTACGGAAGATGAAGATGATGAAGCTAAAAGAAAAATAGGGGGGCTTTTCGACAGATTAAATATATCTTCAGATAAAATTGTTCCCAAGAGTATTACGAATATTATCATGAGAGAGAAAGCTGAATTCTAATTGCCAATTTTGTATTTAAAATTAATGCAGTAAAGGGTTGTGTTAATACCAGCCTTTCTGGATTATTTTGACTAATTTGCACTTTGAGCTTTGAGCTTTATAATGTAAGTAATGGCCGACACTAAGAAGAAGATCTTAATAATCGAAGACGACTCGTATATCCGCGAGCTCTATGAGGAAGTCCTAAAAGACGAGGGTTTCGAAGTAGAAAGCGCAATTGACGGCGAGGCAGGCCTAACCAAAATCCGTCAGGGCGGCTACGACTTAATCCTTTTAGATATGATGCTTCCAAAAGTAGACGGTCTGGGAGTTTTAAGATCTGTAAAAAATGAACCTCCGATAGTAAAAAATGGCCCAATAATTCTGGTGACAAACCTTGCCCATGACCCGGTTCTAAAAATGGCCGAAGACCTGGGAGTCAAGCACGCGATCATTAAATCAGAAATAAATCCAGGAGAACTAGTAGAAAAGATTAAGGACTATCTTTCAAATCCATCCGACTAACCAAAAACGTGTTTGGCACTTAAGCATTCAGTACTAGCCTGTCATGCTGAACTTGAAGGCCCGCAGTCCGAAGGACGAGGACTGCATGGCACTGTATATTCAGCATCTTGTACTTAATCGAATTAGATTCCGAAACCCATACGGGTCGGTAAAACCAGACGAGTTCGGAATGACGAAAGTAAGATGTGTTTTAAGGTAACTAGACGCTAATTCACTAGTACTGAAGTCTTCTCCAGCCCCTTCGTTTCTTGAGTTTCTTTCGGCGCCTCTTCGTCCAGCTTCTTTGCAACATCACTGCCAGCAACCGGCAAACTGAAAATAAACCTGGCGCCCTTACCCAAACCGCCGCTTTCTACATTAGTTGAGCCCTTATGAAGCGCGACTAATGATTTTGTTATAAAAAGGCCCAAACCGGTTCCCCCCGCCTCCGCAATAGACACATAGGAATTATCCAATCGCCCAAACTTGGTAAACAGTTTAGCCACATCCTCTTTAACAATTCCGCGACCGGTATCCGCAACCGTCACAAAGACAAACTGGTCTTGCGCCTCAAAACTCAACGTTATTTTACCTCCCTTTGGCGTAAACTTTAGGGAATTACCAATCAAATTGATATAAACTTCATGGATCTTGTCCCGATCGCACAAAACTTTCGGCGGCTGGCTATCGTCTATATCAAGCTCGACTCCTTTCTCTTGGGCTTTGGGCAGCAGCTCATTTACAACCTCTTGCGCCAACTCCACAAGATCAACAGAAGACAAGATAAGCGCTATCCTTCCGGACTCGATTCTGGAAACGTTAAGCATGTCATTGACCAGATTAATAAGACGGTCTGTCGAAACATATGCCCTGTCCAAATACCTCTTTAAGTCCGGTGACAGCTCCTGCTTCTTCTTCTCAATAGCCATCCACAAATAACTCTTAATAGCAGTCATCGGCGTTCTAAGTTCGTGCGACGCCACCGACACGAAATCGTCCTTGAGTTTATCGAGTTGGTGCAATTTCGCGTTCATCTTATAAACCTCCTGGGTAATTTTAGAAAGAGACTCCTGCATATCCTGAAGACGATACGAAAAAGCTATCAGGTTTGTAAAAATCTCCACAAGGTCCTTCTCCTCCCCATCAACACTCCCGACCTCCCTGCCACTTAAAATAACCAAAACACCGGAAAGACTGCTCCCCTTAAGTATCGGCGAAAGAATTATGCTTTTTACTTTCGATACGTCAGAGTAGCTATCATCTAAAAACTCATTGACTTTTTCGGTAGTAACAAGCTTATTTACCAAAAGTTCACCGAGCACAGAATCGCCGTCTGCCAATAACTCGCCAACATTTACAGGAAATGCGACAAGTGACTCTGGCGCAAAATAAGATTTAACAGGAACAAGTTTATCGTCCAAAAAAACTGCCCCGATAAACAAATAATCAAGCTGGGCATCGGGTAATGAGGAAAAAGCCCTGTTGAGCAAATCCTGCACTATTGCTTCAACATTGCTGTTGTCTAAAACTGATTGCTGAAGCGCAAGAAAGATCTCTCTTTTTGTGTAAGACGGCATCAAGAACTATTGTATCAGTTTTAGTACTCGCACGCGTCCTGTCTAGCGGCACTAAATAATGAATTTAAAGTTCAATAATCAACCTGCGTCCGTGGTCAAGTGTAATGCTAAAGTGTTTGGCAAGATTACGGCCGAGAATTGGCTCAAAACCAACGGAGATGACAAGGATTGGCGAGATAGTTTTCGCACCGATAGTTACGGATCCAAGACAAGCAGGAGCCAAAATAGTTGATTCATCCCCTAATCTAATGGACACGTACGTGTCAGGTGTTTTAATATCAAGTTGAGGTACTATAATGTCTCCGTCGAAACCCGTGTCCAGAAGTACTTCAAACTCCTCAATTTGATTTTGGACAGCTACTTTTACGGGGAAGTATGGAAAATGATTGCTGACAACACGATTCATAGCCAAGTGGCTACGAAACGATCACCTACTTTAAAGACAAAGTTTTCAGCTCCAATTGCTGCCACCGCTTTTTTAACGGCACCGGTTAGCGTTGGGGCGATAACTGTTTTTCCGTTCTTGCCAATTGCCACGTATTCTCCCCAATGTTTTTTTTCCAGGGGTTTGCCGTAGTGAGTGTAAAGTTTATTGGCGATTTTCTCCTTTGGATTTTGCATGCTTTATATTTTACATGATAATTATATCAGGTCTAAGTGCTTTTTACGGCTCAATTTTTGAGAATGTCGGGGATTTCGGTAGAAGTCAATTTATCGCGGATCGGATCCAAAGCCTCTTTGCAGACCTCAATTGATGCCTTTCCGAAAAACTTTTGGTATTGGGCAACCAAATGCTCCAAGATCTCCTTACCGTTACCTGCAACTTTAACATTCTCATCGCTCTGGGCAGAAATCCCCGCAACTTTTTGAGCCTGCACCAAGGCAATGGGCCCAATAACACTCTCCTGTTCCCTGATGATTCTGTTTATAATCTGTGCATATATATCCATAAATTAATTATTCAGTTAAACTCAAACTATTAACTCCAAAACTTAGAACAAACATCGCAGTTGTAAAAAGCAAATCAACCCAGCCACCATTATAAAAAGTGTTCACAGTCGTCGTATAAGAAAATCCAAAATCCGCGAAGTAGTTTACCACAAAACCAAAAAGCGTAATAATAACCGGCCACTTAAATCTCCCTCCAAGGAACCTAAAAGACAAGCCATAAATCAAAAGCGCCAAGGTTAAAATTATAACGTCCATAATTGGATAGGCAAGATCAAAAAAAATCTTGATTAAGCCGCCGCCTGAAGTCAAAGAACCCGCCCTAGCAACGACAACCAACAAATAATAAGAACCCAAAACCGCAATAATAGGAATCAAAACAAGTAATAATTTTCCACCGATAGTCTTAATTGCAAACTTGGCACCGGTCGCAAAAGATAAAAATACAACGCCAATGGACCAAAGCGGCCAGCTGACAATAAAACTCGCATCTGCCCAAGAAGGATAAGGAATATCAATTTTGAGGATAAAATTGTAATAGGACCAGATCATTTCGCCAAAACCCCAAGTTAGAAGACCCAATGACAAAAAGAAAAGTGCCTTACCCATCGCACTTTTTAATAAACCCCATCTCTTAGATTCAAAAAAACCAAAAATTCCACCGAAAATTGGTATTAATCCGTACGCAAAAGCAAACGCCAGATTAAAGGGTGTATTCTTGACATGGAAAAAAAACATTGTTCCCCACCAAACCAACAAAGCAACATAAAAACCAACAAGAAAACCTGCAGTTGTAGTTATTTTCATTATCTCTTTATCGCAGAAGCCAAAATGATTCCGGAATACCCCTGATTACGGTGTTCCATAAGCTCCCTCACTTCCATATTAGTACTTTCCTGATCAAAGTCAAAGGCAAGCACTCGCGCCAAATCGCTCTCATTTATATTGGCACTGGGGAAAAACCTGCTGCCAACTCTGTAAAAAGAAGCTGCTCTTAAAGCAGCCGTAATGAAAGTGCCGCCAGGCGCCACCAAAGTCGCAATGTTCCTCATATATCTTTCCCAAACCTGGCTGTCGCCAGTCGCAGAATCCGCGCAATAAAGACTAAGCACTAGTGGATATGCACCTCTTGCTTCTTTGCCTAAAGGATCAATCAAGCCCGCATCCCCCGGTAGAAGCTTTCCTAATTTTTTGCGGGTTTCAAGCTTCCTCAATAAAATTTGTGCATCATCGGCCTCCTGCCCTTCACATTCCAAAGTATATTTCACAAAAGGAGCCCAACTATGCCGTCCTTGCCTACTATCAAGCCAAACCCGAACTTCATCCAAGTTAGCCTGGATATAATCGGCAAGGTCAATTTGATCGGCATGAGGAACTACAGGAAACACATGGTGCAATGTTGGGCCAACTCCAAATACTAAAGCGCGTGAAACATTACCGACTTGCCCAAGACTAGCAACTAGAAAGCTAATAGTTTCAACCTCATCAGGTTCCACCTCGGAGTAATAGTCCTTCAAATAATCGCTAGGACTCCAATTTTCCCAATCAGAAATTTCTTCCCCCAAAGGCAACTGACGCTCAGAAGAAGTCATATTATTTATTTAGAAAATAGATCTGAGGTTGTTCAAAACCGTTAAAAGTTGAAGCATAAACCGTAGTATAGGCACCAGCGTTAATGATATATATAAAATCCCCTATATTCACATCGGCAAGCTGCGCATCTTTAAAGGGAATGTCTACGCTATCACAAGAAGGACCTGCTATCGTCACTGTACTCTTTTTACCGGATTTTTTTGTCTTAATCTCATAGGCAAATTTTTCAATAGTCTCCATTAGGCCATTAAAAACGCCGGCATCTATGTAAATCCAATCCTCGTTCCCTCTTTTTGCCTTACCAATAACTTTGGTGACCATTATCGCGGCATCCCCAACCAAACCTCTACCCGGTTCGATTGTAAGCCTTACAGCTCCAAGACTCGATTGAAAATTCCTAGCGACTGCTTCATTTATCGCTTCGCCAATCTCTTCGATCGATGGTATCTTTTTAATGTGATGGATTGGTATCCCCCCGCCCAAACTCAAAAGTTTTAAATTAATACCCTTCTTTTTAGCCTGATTCCAGATATCATCACAAACATACAAAGCGGATACCCAATTGTTTTTGTTAAGACATTGGGAACCGACATGAAATGTCAAACCTGCAGGTTCAACTCCCTTCCTTTTAGCATAGTCCAAGAGACGCATGGCCTCCGCGGCATCAACACCGAATTTCTTCGTAAGCGGCCAATCACTGCCTTCGTTGCTAACGCTTATTCTCAGGATTATTTTAGCGTGTGGGGCGTATTTTTTAATTTTGTCGATTTCGTCGGTTGAATCATACGCCATCAGTTCAACACCTTGACTATTCATCTTTGACAAAAATTCCACACTTTTTATAGGATTCATACAAATAATCCTCTTTGAGGGTACTTTTAAATCTTTTAACATTTTCAGTTCATTCAGCGAAGAAATTTCAAAAGAGGATCCTTCTTTTGCCAGAACCTGCACGATTCTCGGATGGTCATTCGCTTTAATCGCGTAAAAAACCTCCACCCCATTTATGCTATTTCTGACCCTTCTGTAATTTTCTAAAATTCTATTAAGATCAACAGCCAAAAACGGCGTCTGTCTGTTCTTACTTAAGTTTATAATTTCTTTTGTTAGCTTCATTGATTTAATTTTAGCAATTTTTAGCCTTTGGGGCCTAGTTTAGGCTGTTTTTTTAATTTTCCGGCTATTTGCTTGGCTTTATCAAGCATCGCTTCTTTCTTACCCAAAAACAAATCTGTTCCCTTTGCTTGCAATTCGTTGTAAGCAGCAGCCGCTACATTTGCACCTGCCAGAAAACTTATCTCACTGTTACTTTTTCCTTGTCCTAATAGCCCCGCAACCGTAGAAGCATTAATAAAACTGTTGTAGGCAGCAACATACCAGGGAACTTCCTGAACAACTTGCCAGAATGTAAAACCGGCAAACGCGCTTGCAGCTTGTATTTTTTTATTATGGAGGGCTTTTGAGACATCATAAAGAGCTTTCGCTGTTAAGCTGGTTGAAACGCCTTCTTCTTGCAAAAGCTTTAGATTAGCTCCGAAATTTTTCCATACACCGACTCCCCAAACCCCATAAGATGCTGCCAAAAACCCAATCGCGGTTCTTGTGTCGACATGAGAAAGAGGATTAACACTGGCAGCTGAAGTTCCCGCTAAAAATGCCAACCCCTCCAATGTCCATGACGAAGCCGCATTTGCTCCCGCGCTGATGCCATATTCTGCCAGTTCGGCAAGCATGTTGCTGGAAGTTATTCCATATCTTTCGTACAAGAGTTTTTTTTCATCGCGCGGCAATCCTCTTGCGTATCTCGCTGCTTCCTTTTGAATTCTCTCGAGGTCTTTATCTCCCCAATCAGTGGCTTGACTAAAGATCTTGCTTCTAATTAAATCCAATCTTTGATCCTGTAGACCCATTATACTTTCAGCAAGTTCGCCTTCCTGACCCCACTGCTCTCTAAACCGATTTAAGGCTTTCTTGCCTCTGACATTCGCTTCCCAGAAATCCAGCATTCTCCCAATAAATCTCGGTCTATATTTATTAAAATCACTACCCAACTCTTGGGCAAAAAAGGGTTCCCAATCTGCCCATTGTTCATGAACAACTTGCATCAACTTAACCGAAAAATCAATTTCCGCAGAAATCTGCTGGTCTTGGGTAAGACCTTCCTCAAGCTCTCTCCAAGATGAAAAGTGTGGATAAGCTTCTGTAGAAATATTTAAACCGGTTGAATCTGGCTGACCTGATCTTTCAATCACCCAATTATTATACTATAAGTCTTGATTAAAGACAAATACCTACTCTAGCGCTTTTATCCCCTAATAGTTAAATCAGCGTCCTTAAAAGTCTTAAACAATCGGTAAGAGAATCTACAATGTCCTTCACTATGATTATCTATGATATACTATGCCCATGAAACAACAAATTACCGATTACACTGTCATTATAGAAAAACAAAAAAGGATTGGTACAAGTAAAACTTGTTACACCGCTTTTGTCCCTATTTTGGACATAGCCACAGAAGCAGATACCATAGAGCAGGTTAAAAAAGATATCCAGTCATTGATTCAGTTTCACCTAGACTGTCTTGCGAAAGAAGGAGAAATAATACCGTTTGAGCAGGAAACCGCATTGATAACTAAATCTCGGGCAATAATCCCCACCGGCGCCAATGTTTCTGCCTGATGACCAAACTCCCGCAAATCACATCCAAACGTCTCATCAAATTTTTTGTAAAACAAGGGTTTAATATCCAAAGACAAACCGGCAGTCATGCACGGCTCATTCATCCAAATGGCAGAAAAATCACTATTGCCGTACACAATAAACCAATCGCTATCGGAACTTTTCATTCAATTTTAAGACAAGCAAATCTCAAGAGAGAAGAATTTCTCAGATTGTTTAAGTTTAAAGAAGATTAGCCCAGCGCTTTTATACCCGGTAGTTCACGGCCAGCCAGAATTTAAGAACTGTACGAGGGTTTCGAGGAAAACTCAATTGCATTAGGTTTAATCTCCCCCACTTGTTTCTTGGCATCCAGTATCTCTAAACCTAAAATATCACCATTTGCGGCAAGATCGACCATCACGTCATCCGTTATCTTCTTGGTACGGCTATATTTTCCGCTCTTAAAACGGATGTACATAGCATCAACCTTGGAATCATAGCTAATTTTCATATTTCTCCTTCAGATCTAAATAATAAGCAGTTACGACTGTAATAATTGAACCCTCTGCAACTATCACCACTTCCAAAATTTTACTACCAAATACTCTTTGCCGCAACTCTCGATTTCTAAAACTTTTTATTTTCCTTAAAGGTTTCTCGACTGTTTTAATGATTTTCTCTTTGGCAATCTTTCTTTCTTTTACCTGTGAAAGTGCATGGCCAGAAAATTGAATTTCCATATCTCTCAATCCAGCGCTTTTATCCCCGGCAGTTCTTCACCTGCCAGAAATTCCAGCATTGCTCCGCCACCGGACGAAACGAAAGAAAATTGATCCAGTAAATTATGCTCCGCGAGCATTTCTTCCGTATCTCCGCCGCCCACCACACTGTAAGCTCCTGATTTGGCAATCGAGTCCGCAATTGCCAAACTGCCCTTTGTACAACCCTCTTCAAATTTTCCAAGAGGTCCATTCCAAACAACAGTCTTCGCGCCGGCTATAATATTTTCAAACTGTTGTATCGATTCGTCTGAGAGTTCCTTATCATCAACAGTCAACTTACCAACAATTACATTGCCGGAAAATTTTTCAAACTTTTTTCCTATCTCAATAGGCAATACTCCTCCTATCAAAACATTGTCGGCAATTCGCGCCAAATTTTTAATCAAAGGCTCTTTGGTCTCAACTTTGGCACCTCCAATAATCGCTACAAATGGCCTTGCCGAATTTTTGAGTAAATTCCCCAAAACTTCAACCTCTTTTTCCAAATGCAAACCCGCAACGTGCGGCAAAAGGGCCGGCAAAGCAACCATCGACGCGTTCTCGCGGTGGCAAACTCCAAAAGCGTCATTAACATAAACATCGGCAAGAACCGTTAGCTTTTTGGCAAACTCCGAATCATTTGCTTCCTCCCCCGGCCAAAAACGCAGATTTTCTAACAAAACAATTGATCCGGTTTCGCCGGAACCTTTGACATTTGACTCATTTATTTCTGTCAATTGTAAATTGTCACCTGTCAACTGTTCAGAAAATAATATTTTCTGTCCCAATATCTTCTCAAGCGGCCCAATCAACTGCTTTGTCGAAAGCTTTGGATCCGAACCTTTCGGTCTTCCTATATGCCCGGCAATAATTATCTGTTTTACCCCATGTCCCAACAAATAATCCACCGTCGGCTTAAGATTCTGCAGTCTGGCCGCTCCTGTCAATTGTGAATTGTCAATTGTCAATTGTTCGACGGGAACGTCGAGATCCGCCCGCAAAAAAACCCGCTTGCCGGAAAAGTCCAAATCGGAAAGAAGCTTCATGAGTTAATTGTATCTTAAGCGAGTATATAATTGTAGAAATGGAAAATATCCCGCTTGGCCTTTTAACAGTATTTTTAGCAAGTCTTCTGCAAGGAACTTTCGCTCTCTTTCTAAAATACGCCAAACCGCTAAAATGGGAAAACTTTTGGCTTATATATTCAATAACCGGAGTCTTCCTCGCTCCTCTTTTATTTGCCCTAATGGTTATCCCCAACTTTTTCCAAGTTTTAAATGCAGCAATTACCCAAACCAACCTTATTCCTCCATTATTTTTTGGGGCACTTTGGGGAATCGGCAGCGTTTTATTTGGAATAAGCGCATCAAGAATAGGTTTGTCACTAACATACACGATTATCCTTGGCCTGACTACTTTTCTAGGTACGATCCTTCCGCTTTTTATTAACCGTACGCTTCCTGCCAAAAATCCTTTAATATTTCTAATAATTGGCCTTATTTTTATACTTGCCGGAATTATCACGAGCGGCTATTCCGGCTATTTAAGAAACAAAAGCTCCCAAGTTGTAAAAGGCGGCATTATTCTGGGCCTATTTTTGGCTTTTATTTCCGGCCTGTTCTCACCGCTGCTAAACATTGCCTTCATTACTGCCAAAAATATCGCAGTAATTGCCCAAAATTTTGGGGCTTCACCTGCAAACTCCACTGCCATAACCTGGGTCATCATCCTTTCCGGAGGTTTTGTTGTTAATTCCCTTTACGCAATTTATTTACTTGCAAAAAACGATTCACTCACGCTGTATCGCAAAATCAATTTCAAAATACTCTTAGCATCTGCCGCTGCCGGTGTATTTTGGTACGGATCAGTTGCCCTCTACGGACTTGCAACCGTTAAACTTGGCAAACTTGGAGCCTCTGTCGGGTGGGGAATTTTTATCTCTCTGTCTATTGTTATTTCCAACTTATGGGCGGTTAAAAACGGTGAATGGCAAGGGTCGAAGAAAGCCTTTTCTTATCAAATCAAATCTATCGCACTAATAATTATAGGAATCGCCGCAATCGCCGCCTCAACACTTAGTTAGATTATTTGATTAAGCTGGTAGAAGCAAAAATTGCAGCAGCGGTGTGACCGTTTAGAAGCCCTGCTCTCATAGTTTCTCTGACCTCGGCAGGATTGCACCAGCGATTAGCCCCGTTATTTTTCAGAGTTTCGCGCAAATCAGGATCTGTAACTGTTATAGCAAAACCAAAATTTGCCGAATCAATTCTGTTGGCATCGGCATAGGGCAGGGGAAATGAGTCTATTATCTGCCCGCCAAACATAGCCCGGATATCGGTTCCTCCCCCAATTCTTGCCAACAAATCATAGAGGTTAGGATCCTTCTCCCTTTGTCCGTTTAATAGGTCAAGGAATTTTGTGGCCGAAGTCTGTAAAGGTGTTCTAAACAAAACTCTCTTTGGTGTTCTTGCGGCCGGCTCTTGGGCCAAAGTTAGTAAAACGTTGTTAGCTTCATCTCGGGCTACTCCCACTAAACCGCTAATTTGAATCTCAACATCTCCCTCTCTGGTTGGCATCACAAGCCTTGTCTCCGCCTGACGGATCATCGGCTGTAACCACGGAAAGTCAACCTCTCCGTCGGGTTTATATCTGGTAACAGCCGCGCCATCAACCGTAAAAAAAGCACCTACTATTTCTTTAACTTCCTCGCCGTCCATTTCCGCTTTCCAGTTCTTACCATCGGTAGCATTTGCCTTCTCAACCGTCATTTCACCAAAAGTACCTAGTCTTTCCGAATACCACGTTATGAGATCGACCCTTTCCGGAACTATCCCTGTTTCCGTAAGAAGTCTTGAGTGGTAAATTCCCGGCGTCCTGTCTGATGTCATATAGGCATGAATAATATCACATTTCTACTTAAACGGCAATTTCCACATCGTCCTCATTTACTCGCGATCCGTTTCAGCCTGCTATCAAAAGTTAAAAGCGCGACTCCCTTCGACTTCGCCAAACATGCATAAGAGGCATCATAAAAAGACAAATCTTCGGTTAGTGAAATGGAGGGAGCTTGACTAAGATCAATTTCCGTAAGAATTATTTTAATTTTAGAAAACTTTATTGCCAAATCTTTGGCTTTAGGCTTAGTAATTCGCTTTCGAAGAGTTGAATTTCTTAAACCATTCAATATTTCAAACGGCAAAAGTTGGGTGGAAACAAAATTAATCCTGCCCTTTTCGTACAAATCGAATATCTCATCAACTTTGTCTACTTTTTCGTCGGGGAGTAGAAACGCGAGGATAAAAGAAGAATCTACTACAACTTCGCCCTTAATATCTTCGTCCATAATTAATAAGCTCTTTGTAATCTATCTTTCCCTTAGATATTTTCCTAATCTTCTTAATTTGCGAAAGCGCCTCTCTCCTCTGCTCCAATTCCTTCTCGCGCAAATACATTTGCTCCGCGGCCTCTCTCACCAATTTACTAACGGAAACCTTGCGCTTCCTGGCTTCCTGAGTTAAAGCCTTCCAGAGATTTTCATCAAACAAAATGTTAGTCCTTTTTGTAAGCATACACATATTTTACAAAAAACATATGTATGTGTCAATGAATGTCAAACAAATCATATCCTATAATTTGACATCCAGACTCAATATCAGATACAATTTCCCACATGGCAGAACGACAAGAAGGACCTGGTTATTTACCTACCGAAGGCCTTACGCAAGAAGAAGACGAACAACTGACTGATCTACTATCCAAGTGGAAAGGCGGAAGAATTTCTGCACCTGTATTTACGGAACTTGCAAGAATAATCCCTCAATCAATCGTTGAGGTAGTAGTTTTTAGGAAGAACGGCAACACACTAGAAACACTCCTTATTCCTCGTCCTGCGGACGATATTGTATGGCCGGGCATGTACCATACTCCGGGTACAGCTCTTCGTCTTACAGATTTCCATAGAGAAGACCAAAACCCTCTAAATGGCGCCTTTGAAAGACTTCAACACGGTGAACTCAAGAGTGAATTTGTAAAGACCCCGACATTTGCCGGTCGTCTCCATCGATTAGCAGACCGCGGACCGGAAGTTGCCGAGATATATTTTGCCACATTACCGGGAGATTCGGCATCAGACGACAACATTTGGTACCCAGTAGACCAACTTTCCCAAAATCCAAAATTCATCCAGTATCAGCTTGGCCACGTACTAATGGCCGCAGAACAATATAGGAATTTAGCTTAAACTTCCGGCAGTTTCCACATCGTCCGCGCCTCGCCAACCAGATAAAGCGATCCGGTCACCAGAACCAAACCTCTGGCTCTCTGACTCTCTGGCTCTTTGACTCGTGTTACTGCATTAAACACCGCCTCCTGCGAATTACCAAAGCATTTGACATTGGAAATTGGAAATTGGAAATTGGAAATTACGTAGTTGGCTATCTCCTCCGGATCTACCCCGGCAAATTTACCAGTGTCTGTAACAGTCTGAAACTCGGTAGCGATAACTTGCTTTATTTGAAATTTGAAA
>OBEQ010293230.1_pt1 | contig 18667 bp, 15 predicted proteins | sample 1670901 | NCBI WGS metagenome assembly OBEQ01 (sample SAMEA104232315, study PRJEB22302) | groundwater metagenome | biome: forest; feature: aquifer; material: groundwater | place: USA | collected 2011-08-07 | depth 5.4 m
GGTCGCGCCCCGATGAGCCATGCAGGCGGGATGCCGCGCGTCCGCGTGATCTTGAACCCCATGGCCGCCGCGGGGAGCGCGCTCCACAAGGTAGGCGACATCGAGAACGTGCTTCGACGGTACGATCTCCCGCACGAAATCATGCTCACGCGCGCGCGGGGTCACGCCTCGGAGCTCGCGCGCGCTGCCGCGGCGGACCGTGTCGACGTGATCGCGATCGTGGGCGGCGACGGCACTGTGAACGAGGTGATGCAGGCCTATGTTTCGCCGAGCGGCGAGCCGGTTTCCGGGCCCGACCTCGCCTTGATCCCCTGCGGGACGGGCGGCGATTTCAAGCGCACATTCGGCCTGAGCGGTGCGCTCGACGAGGCGGTTGGGCGCATCCGTCATGGAGCGCGGCGCAGCGTCGATCTCGGCGTTTTACGCCTCGCTTCGCACGGCGGGGCCGATCTCGTGCGTGCGTTCGTGAACATCGCAAGCTTCGGTCTTGCGGGTCAGGTCGACGCGCTGGTGAACGAGTCGCCGAAATGGCTGGGCGGCCGCGCGTCTTTTTTCGTGGGTACCTTGCGCGCAATGGCCGCCTACAAGAACGCTAGTGTCCGCATCAAAGTGGACGGCGTCCCCTGGTACGAAGGGCCGGTCGTGAACGTGGCCATCGCCAACGGCCGGAATTTCGGCGGCGGGATGATGATTGCGCCCCACGCCGATCCGTCCGACGGCCGGTTCGAGATTGTTCTCTTGGGCGATCTTGCCCGTCGCGAGGTGCTGGGGCTTGCGTCGAAAATCTACAAAGGCGCACACCTCGCAGCGGACGGCGTACGTGTCACGAGCGGAACACGTGTCGAAGCGGAGGCGGTCCATCCCTGGGCGGCGGTCCTGATGGACGTCGACGGCGAGCAGCCGGGCAAGCTTCCTTTTCGCGCCACGTTGATGAAGGGGGCCCTGACGTTCCGGGTCTAGCCCTTCCGACCGCTCATCCGACCCTGCAATCCCGCAAGACGCGGCCGGTCGACTTATGTAGGAAAAATACATACCTCACGCAGCTCGACATTTTTCTTCAGCAAAGCGACAATCCTGGCGAGGAGATCACGAGATGCCGCTCATCGAGACCGAGGAAGCCGCGCGCCGTCTTGCGCGCGCGATCGCGAGCGATCTTTCGCTCTACAACGAGGAGAAGATCGTCGGCGGCATCACGAACGACAACCTCTTCGAAACGCTGGCAGAGGAAATCGAGGAGGGGCGCGCGCTCTACAAGCGGCGCGTGTCGCCCGAGCTCTACCCCCGCAATTTCTATGATCGCGCTCTGGTCGACATCCTCATCAAGGCCAAAGGGCACATCAAGTCCAAGCTCTGGTAGGTCTCGATTCTACGTGCGACACGGTACGGCGACGCCCATCCTGCTCGTCGTGCCGCGGGAGGCGGCGGGCTCCCGGCTCGACCGCTTTCTCGTCTCCGCGCTCGCCCCTTCCGACCAAGGGCCCTCGCGAAGCGCGCTCCAGCGCTGGATCGAGCGCGGGCGCGTCACTGTCGACGGATTGCCGAAGCGCGCGAGCGACAAGCTGCGCGCCGGCGCGCACGTGGTCGTGGATCCCGAACCGCCGGCGCCGACGTCCGCCGTGGCGGAGACGCATGTTCCGTTCGACGTTCTCCACATCGATGACGCTCTCATCGTGCTGAACAAACCGCCGGGTGTGGTCGTTCACCCGGCGAAAGGGCACGCGACGGGAACCTTGGTAAACGGTCTGCTCGGGATGGGCGTGTTCGATCGGGCGCTGGAGGGCGGTGAACGCGATCGGCCAGGCATCGTGCATAGGCTCGACAAGGGAACGAGCGGCGTCATGGTCGTCGCGCGGACCGAGTCCGCGCGCGAGCGGCTCAAGGCCCAGTTTGCCGCTCATTCGATCGAGCGTGCGTACGAGGCACTGTGTGTGGGGGACGTGCCAGGGCGGACCATCGCCACGCTTCACGGACGGCACCCTCACGATCGTCTGCGCTTTACGTCGAAGGTGCGGTCCGGCAAGCGCGCGGTAACCCATGTGCGCGTGCTGGAGCGCTTTGCTGGTGGCATCGCAACGCGCGTGCTGTGCACGCTCGAGACAGGGCGCACGCACCAGATTCGAGTGCATCTCGCCGAGGCGGGCACGCCGATCCTGGGCGACCCGCTCTACGGAAAGCCGCCGAAGGGCCTCCCTTTGCGCGAGATCGCCGAACGACTCGGTCACCAGGCACTGCACGCGCGCGTGCTCGGTTTCGTACACCCCGTCAGCGGAAAGCGAATGCGCTTCGAGGCGGAGCCGCCCGCCGACTTCATCGCGGCGCTCGAGGCCCTGCGCACTACGATTGCGTGAGCGCCGGCAACACCTGTCGTGGTCTCACGATGCGTCGGAGGCTGCCGGCGCTGGGCGATCGCGTGCCCCGTCACTCGAGAGGAGTCCAGGGTTTCTGCGCTTGAGCATCGATAGAGCCACGAACCCGACCAGCACCGCGAACCAGAGCGTGGCAAAGCGGACGAGGATCATGGCCGCCGTGCTCACGATTTCGGGCACCCTGCCGAGAGTCATGAGCTGCTCCTGCAGCGCCCCTTCGGTGACGCCGAGGCCGCCGGGGACCGGAATCAGCGCGCCCGCGAGCGTGCTCGTGGCGTAAAAAAACATGCAGAGGGCAACGCTCGTCGACTGACCGAATCCCTGCAGAATGACCCACAAGGACAGGCATTCGAGCGCCCAGGCCACGATCGACAGCATGGTCGGCCACACGAGGTTCTTCGGGCGGAGCATCGTTGCCAGGCTGTCGTACGAGGCATGGAGCTTCGGACCGAGCTTGCCGAGGCGCCCTGGTAACTTCTCCACGAGGCCGATGATGGTCATGGAGAGCTTGCGGGACGCGATGACGGCCAAGAGTGTCGCGACCAGGACCGACCCGATGGCAGCCCACATGAGGCCGCCGGAAAACCCCAGCGAACCGACAACGATGAGAACGATGATGCCAATCAGATCCGTCACGCGCTCGGCCACCACGATGGGTGCCGTCTTCACCACCGGCACGCGGTGGGTCTCGTAGAAAACGAGCGACTTGAAGACTTCGCCCACTTTGCCGGGCGTCACCGTGAGGACGAAGCCCGAGAGGAACGTAAGAAAACTGTCCATCTTGGGCACGCCGCGGATGTCGAGGCGCGCGAGATAGAACTCCCACTTCAGATAGCGGAGCACGTAGTTGCCGAACGCCAGCGCGCACGCGGCAGCGAACGCCGACCAGTGGAACGTGGCGAGTGCCCCGCTCATCTTGTCGAGCCCGCGCCACAACGCGATGCCGAAATAGAGGACGACACCCAGGAGCATCACGACGAGCACGCGCCTGAGGTTCACCTTCATCGCGCGGTCCCCTTCGCCTTCACGCGGCGCAATGCGTAGAGGGTCGCGAGCACCAGCACGACGGCGATGGCCACGAAAAACGACCACCGCGGCGCCTCCCAGACTCCGCGCGCCAGACCTGGGTCCGGGCGCTTGACGATCTCGCCTTGGGCCGTGGCAAGGGGGGCGGCATCCGGGGCGGTGAACAGGCTCACGCGCGTGGCTGTAGCACAAACTGAGCTCTTTCCCGCATCGGCTTTGACAGCGCGCGGTCGGTCATGTGACAGATTGTGGGCTTGACCACTGAGCCTTCCCCCAGAAGAAACGCACGGAGCGACGTAGAGCTCTTGGAGCTGGCCCACGCCGCCAGCAAAAAGCTCCACGACGCGATCGGCGCGCGTGTCATCGGTCAGGCTCACGTCATCGATCTCATGCTGACCGCGCTCCTCTCGCGCGGCCACGCGCTCCTGGTAGGTGTGCCCGGGCTCGCCAAGACGCTGCTCGTTGCGTCGCTCGCCGAGGCGCTCGATTTGTCGTTCGGCCGCGTGCAGTTCACGCCCGATCTGCTTCCCGCCGACATCACTGGAACCGACGTGCTCCAAGAAGAGGAGGACGCGGGGGGAGCTCTACGCCGCCGCGTGCGCTTCTTGCCAGGGCCGATTTTCCACAATCTCGTCCTCGCGGACGAGATCAACCGGACGCCACCGAAGACGCAGGCCGCGCTCCTTCAAGCGATGCAAGAGCGGCGTGTCACCGTGGGAACGACGACGCACGCGTTGCCCGATCCCTTCCAGGTGTTCGCGACGCGTAACCCCATCGAGCAAGAGGGGACGTATCCACTTCCCGAGGCACAGCTCGATCGGTTTCTCCTGGAGATCCACATCGACTATCCGAGCGAGATCGAGGAGCGCGAGATCGCGCGAAAGACCACCAGCGCCGAGGTCGGCACGGTGCCGCGCGTCTTGTCGGCGGAAGACGTGCGATCCCTTCAGGCCCTCGTTCCGCGCATACCGGTCACCGAAGACGCGGTGGCGCTCGCCGTTTCCCTCGGTCGCGCGACGCGGCCGCACGTCAAAGCGGGCCCGGGCGGCGAAACGAACGGCGCATCGGCGAACACGCCCAAAGAGGTGCGCGAGTTCGTTCGCTTCGGCGCAGGCCCTCGCGGCTCGCAGGCGCTCGTGCTCGCTGCCAAGGCACGCGCCGCGCTTCTCGGCCAGGCCGCCGCGGACATCGAGGACGTTCGCGCCGTCGTCACGCCCGTTCTGCGCCATCGGCTCGTTTTGAGCTACCGCGCAGAAGCCGAGGGCGTGCGCGACGTAGACGTGCTCGCGAAGGTCGTTGCCGCTTGCAGCGGTGACGCATGACCTGTCGTCGCCGCTTGCAGCGGTGACGCATGACTTGTCGTCGCCGCTTGCAGCGGTGACGCATGACCTGTCGTCGCTGCATGCGGCCGTCGCGTGTGGCGTTGCCCGTTCGCGCTGACTAAGCCGAGAAATCGCTGGAAAGTGCACGCATTTCGCGCGACAATTTGGCATGGTCGAAAAAGGGCTCCCTGCAGACAAGGCGGAGAGGCCCGAGAAGGTCGAGAAAGACAAGACCAACGGCAAGACCGCGTCGGTCTCGCCGCCGGCTCTGGAGGACCTCATTCGAACGGGCGAACGGCCGACCATTCCGCCGCTTCCGGCCGCCGGCCCGTGGCGTAGCTACAAAGAGATCGTGAGCAGCCTCGCCTCGCGAATCGTCGAGGCACAGCGCCCGATCCGCGTTTTGCAGGCCATCCGCTGGGACAACTCCGTCGAAGAGCAGTTCGTCAAATCCAAATACCGCGAGATGCCGAAGGTCGACGCCCAGTGGTACAGCGCGGTGGACTTGGGCTTCGATCCGCGGGCAAAGACCGAAGAGTTCGAATCGATTGCACGCGACATCGATTTTTTGCTGGGAGAGAGTGACGCCATCGGCGCCATCATGACCGAAACGGCGCTGCAGTATCGCGACGTGGTCCGCATGCTCGCGGCGCGCGGCACGCCCAATTTTTACGGCTATTCTCGAAGACTCTACGGCTCGCCCAAAGACAAGTTTCCAGACGGAAAGCACACGGTGCGGGACCTCGGACACGTCCTCTACGAAATTCTCACGCAGATCGACGACAAAGATCTCGGGCCGATGCAAGCGCGGGTGATCTCGGCAGAGGACGCCGCGAAAGAGCTCAACACGCGCTTCGCGACGTACTTCGGCGACAACGCGGTGCGCGTACAAGCGGACGACTCCATCATCAGCGATGCGGCCGCCGGGAGCGACTACGTCAAGGTACGAACGGGGGCGAAATTTTCGACGCGCGACATCGATATCCTCGAGGCCCACGAGGGATGGGTGCATGTGGCGACGTCCCTGAACGGGCAGCAACAGACGGTGGCCAAGTGGCTCGCAAAGGGACCGCCCCGCACGACGGCAGTACAAGAGGGTCTCGCGGCGCTGCTCGAGATTTTCACCTTTCGGACGTATCCGCGGCGCGCGCGGCGACTCAACGATCGCGTTCTGGCGGTCGACAAGGCGGAGGACGGCGCGAGCTTCATTCAGGTGTTCGACTGGTTTCGCACCGAGGGCTACGACGAGGAAGAGTGCTTCCACAACACGCGCCGCATTTTCCGTGGAGGTGTGCTCGACGGTGGTGCGCCGTTTACCAAAGATGCTTGCTACTGCAAGGGAATCGTCCTCAACTACGCCTTCATTCGAAGCGCGATCGAGCACAATCATCCGGAGCTCATTCCATTTCTGTTCGTCGGCAAAGTCGCGCACGAGGACGTGCCGGTTCTCGCGCGCCGCGTGGTGGACGGCGTAGTACGTCCACCCCAATACCTTCCGCCGGTTTTCCGGGACCTGAACGGTTTGGCAATCTGGATGGCCTACTCGACCTTTTTTACGCGCCTTGGCGGGGAAGCGATCTCGCACTACTACGGCAAGCTCTTCGCCCGCGCCGGCTAGTTTGGGCGGAGCCCAAGAAAATAGGCTCGTGCCGCGTTTCGCGGCGGAGCCGCGCGTGCGAAGCACCCATCGTTTCGATGGAAACGCGGCACGAGCGCGGTAGTCTCTTTTGACGCGTTCATGATCACCATCCTTCGAGGCCCGCGCGCCACGCTCGCGCGCTACGGCGTGCCGAGCGACTTGACCATGCGTTGGGACGTCGGCCCCGACGCCCCGGCCTGGGCAGCCATGCGCGCGATGCTCGGGCAGCTCCGCCTCGCGCTCGGCGACGTCGCCGTGCAAGGTGCTCTGGGCATGCACGACAAAGCGGCGCCGCTCGTCATGGTGAGTTTGGCGCTCAAGCATCTCGAAGGGCAGCTGACTCCGGCGCAAAGGCGCGCGCGCGACGAAGGCTCCGGACTCTTCGTAGCCTCGCTTCCCGGAGCGCAGCCACGAAGCACGCCGGTGGCACGTTCGTGGGCCGAGGCGCTCTGCACGCTCATTCAGGGCAGACGCGCGCTGATCATCGTACCCGAGATCGATCGCGTGGATCTCACGAGCCTCCGCGCTGCTCGTGCGCTTCTTTGCCGTGCGGGCGGGGCGTTGTCATTTCTCATCGGGCACGACACCTTGGTATCGCCGGCGGGGCCCTTCGAGGCGTGGCTCCGCAAGCTCAAGGCGCGGGAGCTCTCGCTCATGGAGGTGCTTCCGGGCACGCACGTCGAACGGGTCGATTTGCGCAACGAGCCTCTCGTGGGCCGACGGGGCTCTGCGCACGAGGAGCGCGATCCGCTGACGCTGGAAGCCATGCGGGCGGCGTTCGACGGGTTTGCCTTCGACGCCGCGCTGCGCCTCGCCCTCGAGCTCTCGCCAAAGCTCGAAGGGGCCGAGCTCCGCGAAGCGCACGCGCTCGCGGCGCTGAGCGCGATGAGACTCGATCCTCACGCGCGAGAGGACGACTTTGGCGTCGGCATGATGGAGGCGGGTTTTCTCGGCGCCCTGGAAGGCGAGGCCGATCCCAAGAAGCGCGCGCATTGGGCGCACCAGCTCGGCGTCGTTTTTGCGCGCACGCGGCGTGAGGTAAAGACCGCTCTGAAGTACGCGGATCAGGCGGTCAAAGACGCCGAGAGCGCCCACGCCGGGTACGTCGAGGCGTGGGCTCGCCTCGGTCGCGCGGGAGCCAGAACCCTCGCAGAGCGGCTGGACGAGGCCGCTCTGGACCTCGAAGCAGCGCTGGTGCGCCTAGACGATCCTGTCGCGCTGCGCGAAACGCCGAAGCTCTTGCTCGAGAGCACGCGCGCGATCATTGCAAACGAGCGCTCGCGCCTTGCGGCTGCATTTGGCCGTCGAGAAGATGTTCGCCACTATCGCCGCATCGCAGAAGCGCACACCATTGCGCTCACGCCGGACGAGCGGCCCGGGTACAACTGGATCGCGCCCATCGACGACGAGTTTTCACCTGCCGCAACGCGCACCTACCACTCCGCCGAGCTCGATCGCGCGCGCGATCGGCTGGAGCCGGACGACGAGCGTGAGGCAGCGCGCGCCCTGGCCGGGGTGGAAATGTGCGTGGGAAACGCAGCGACGGCCCTCCAGCACATCGCGTGCGCGACTCGGATTGGCATTCTCACCAAGCGCCCGCCGGACGAGGTCTTCGCGATGCAGCTCGAGGGCATCGTTGCGGCAGTGCGCGCGGGGGCGACCGAAGAAGCCGAACGCGACTTGTCCATTGTCCGCGCCGATCCCCGTTGCGAGGGGGACGCCGCCCAAGCCGACGCGCTCGCGATGTTGGCGCTCGTTTCGGCCGCCAAGAGGGACGTGCCGGCTACCATGGAGCGCGCGAGCGCGGCCGTTGCCCAGGCAGAGCGAAGCGGGGATGCCGCGGCGAACGCGCGCGTGCGCAAAATGGCGGCCGATGCGTATCTCGCGCTCGGCAAGGTCGCGGAGGCAAGAACGCTGGCGGGGGACGCGCACGCCGCGCTGTCCACGAACGACGCGCCTGAGGACGCGCTAGGCGTTCTCGTGACGCTGCTGTCGTGTGGACAAGGAGACGACGCAGTAGTGGCCCTTGCCGTTCTGCACGCGGCCGCTGCGCTTTCCGCGATGCAGGCATGGTGGGAGCTCCCGCGGCTGTTGCCGCACGTCAAAAGAGTGATGGAAAAAGCGGGGGCGCACGCCATCGACGCCGCTGCGCTCGCGGTAACCTTGGCCGCCGCAGCTCAGCGCGCCGACTGCGCCGCGCTGGTCGCCCAAATCCGGGCGATTTAGGAGTCTCGAAGCCGCCCAGCGGAGGGGGAGGGGTCACCGCCCGCGAAACACCGGCTTCCTCTTCGCAGTGAACGCGACGAGTCCTTCTTTCGCATCCTGCGACGCGAAGAGCTCTGCTTGGAGCTCGCGCTCGAGCGCGAGGCCCTGTTCGAGGGACATTTCACCGGACGACTGCGCGGCGCGTTTGATCCGCCCGACGGCAGCAGCGGCGCGACCCGGAGGGGTGAACTCGTGCGCATAGTCCATCACGCGGCGCATGAAGGCTTCGTGCGTTTCGCACGTGTAGACTTTGTTTACGAGGCCCAGCCCGTGCGCCTGTTCGACGCCGACCGTCTGCCCCTCCACCATCATCTCGAGTGCGCGGCCTTTGCCGACGAGGCGCGTGAGGCGCTGTGTTCCGCCTGTGCCGGGCAAGACGCCCAAGCTCACCTCGGGCAACCCCAGCTGGTAGCCTCCCGCGCGGGCCACCCGCAGATCGCACGCGAGGGCGATTTCGAGGCCGCCGCCCACGCAGTGGCCGTTGATGGCCGCGATGCAGAGTTTGGGCGTGTGCTCGAGGCGCAAGAGGGTTTCGTTGGCGTGGAGGCAAAAGTAGTACTTGAACGTGCTGTCTGCCTCCTTGAGCATGTTGATGTTCGCGCCGGCGCAGAAATATTTGTCGCCGTGCCCGGTGAGGACGACCACGTGCACGTCGTTGTCGAACCGCGCTTCCAGAATGCACGCGTCGAGTTCTTTGAACATCTCGTGCGTGTAGGCGTTGACCGGGGGATCATTGAGCCCGAGAAGGGCGACGCCCTTTTCGGTGGAGTAGTTGACGAGCGTGCCCATGGCTTGGTTTCCCCTCTGCGACCTATAGCGCTCGTGCGCCCCGTTTGGAACCGCCAGCTCAACTGCGGGAATTTGTGCCCCTGGCGGGATCGCCCAGGCGCCGTAGATTGAGGAGGATGCGCTCAGGTGATTTGCGGCTCTTGCGCGTGATTCGAGCGGTTCTGCCGTGGGTGCTAGCATCGATGGCCGCGCTCCTCCTCACGCGCGAGCTTTCGCCCCCGTCGCACCGCTCCGTGGTGACTCCAGCGCCGCCGCCGATCGACACGAAAACGAAGGAGACGGAAGACATCGTGTACGAGCCCTGGGATCAAGTCTCGACGTAATCGTGCAAGGTAGTGTGCTACTCCCGAGCTTCATTTCCCCACCATGGACCTCAAGGGCGAGATCAAAGCGCTCATCGTTTCTGAGCTGAACCTCGAAGGGCGCGACCCGAAGAACATCGAGGACAATGCGCCGATTTTTGGCGAAGGGGGGCTCGGACTCGATTCTCTCGACGCGCTACAGCTCGCGATGAGCATCGAGGAGCGTTTCGGGGTGCGACTTCCCGAAGGTGAGGAGGCGCGTTCGATCTTCCGCTCGGTCGCCGCGCTCGCAGAGCACGTCGCGAGCGCGCGCGAGGCGGCCTCGACGGGCGGGACGTGAGAAGCCGGCTACTCGTGACCGGATGCGGCCTCGTCACCGCACTCGGAACGAACGCGGGTGAGACATGGACGCGCTTGATTTCCGGCGAACGGGCGATTGGTCCGGTCGATCTGTTCGACACCACCGACTACAGGTCGCGCGTCGGAGCTCAAGTGCGGGGCACTCTCCGGACGGACGCCGATCGCGATCCCTCCTGGTCCCGAACTACGGCGATGGCCCTCACCGCCGCGCACGAGGCAATTGCGAGCGCCGGTCTAACGCCGCGCCTGCTGGGGTCGAGATGTGGGCTGGTGGTCGCCGGGACGGTGGGCGGCATGCACGAGACCGAGGCCCTTCTGGCTGGTTTTTATGCGGACACCAACTCGCGCGAGGTGCTGGCACAGATGTTGTCGCACCCGCTGACGGCGACCGGCGATAGGCTCGAGCGAGAGCTTGGTCCGTTCGCGCGCGTGCGGACCATTTCGTCGGCGTGCTCCGGCGGAGCCAATGCGCTCCTGATCGCAGCCATTTGGCTTCTTTCGGGCGAGGTGGATGTCGTCCTCGCAGGCGCCGCCGATGCGCTCTGCAGGCTCACCTTTTCTGGGTTTAACGCACTCGCGGCGCTCGATCCGGAGCCGTGTCGTCCGTTCGACGCGAGCCGGCGAGGACTCTCACTGGGAGAAGGAGCCGGTTTCGTCGTGCTCGAACGCGACGAGTCGGCCAGCCTTCGCGGCGCCACGTCGATCGCCGAGCTTTGCGGGTGGGCGATCGGGAGCGAGGCGCATCACATCACGAACCCAGAGGCGAGTGGCGCAACGCCGGCGCGCCTGCTCGTGGAGGCCCTTCGTCGCGCGCGCCTCGAGCCACGGCAAATTGGGTACGTCAACGCACATGGAACGGGAACGCCGCTGAACGATGCCATGGAAGCGCGTGCGATCGGCGAAACGTTCGGAGGCGACGTGCTCGTGTCGAGCAGCAAAGGGCAGATCGGGCATACGCTCGGGGCGGCCGGCGCGATCGAAGCGGTGATTACCGCATTCGCGGTCAAACACAAGGTCGCGCCCCCGACAGGAGGCCTGGAAAAACCCGATGCTGCTTGCGCGCTGCGTCACGTGATGGGTCAGGGGCAGACGCATTGCGTGCGGGCTGCCGTGTCGAGCTCTTTCGGTTTCGGCGGGATGGACACCGTGCTCGTGTTTGCCGAGCCCGGACACGCGCCCCTCGGCGCCGCGCCGCACCGGCGTCATGTCGTGGTGACCGGAGCCGCGGAAATTACCCCTGCGCTCCCAGCAACGCGGATCGAAGCCGATCGCGCGAGAGATCTGGATCCCGTTCGCGCCCGGCGCCTCGATCGCAGCGCGCGGCTCGGTACGATTGTCGCGTGCAGCGCGCTCCGAGAGTCGGGTGCCGGTGTTGCAAAGGAGCGGGTCGGGATCGTCCTCGGGAGTGCCTTCGGGAGCGTCGATGGGTCGAGCGCATACATGCACCGCCTCTTCGAGAAAGGGCCGCGTCTTTCGAGTCCCATGGACTTTCCCAACCTCGTGCCCAGCTCGCCAGTAGGTCACGCGTCGATTTACAACGGGCTTCGGGGCCCTGTACTGAGCGTGGCGGATTTGTCCGCGAGCGGCGAGGCGGCCATCGCCCAGGCGCTCGAGCTCGTGGCGTCGGGCGAAGCGGATCTGATGGTCGCGGGTGCGGTGGAGGAGGCGAGTGACATCGTGGAGCGCGTCTTGGTCGCTCTCTTCACGCGCGAGCGCGCGGGGCGACCGCTGCGATCCGAGGGCGCTGCAGCGGTAGTGCTCGAAGCAGAGGCGATTGCGCGCGCGCGCGGAGCTTCGATCTTGGTGCGGGTAGAGCAGCTCGTCGCATGGCGCGTGGAGCCAAATGTGGCTGCCGTGAGACCTCCGCGCGCGGCTGCGCGTGCGCGCGTCGTCGCGCCGTTTGCGGATGCGCGCCTGGAGATGCTCTTGGCGAGCACGCCGTGGCACGGCTGTTCGCGCATAGGTGTCGCGGAAGCGGCGGGCGATCACGAGGCCCTTGGCGCCGTTGCCGCGAGCGTTGGTACGCGCCTGGTAGCGCGCGGCGATGCGGACGAAGCGCTCGTGGTGTGTTGCGAGGAAAAACGCGGTTCCGCTCTTCTATTGGTGAGGCCGTGACGCAGGCGTGCCTCGTGTTGGGCCGAACGACATTGGCCGTTGCTTTGGCGGCATCGACGGCGGCGTGTGCTCCGGCCAGGCAGGCTAGAGAGAGCCCTTCTCAAATCGAGTGGACGCGTGCGCGTGAGCGCTTGACGTGGTTGCGCTCCACCGAGAGTTCACGCGCCTACGTCGTGGAGCTTCGGGTCGCGATTCACGAGCCCTGGAGCGGGCGTTCGTTCCGTGCGCGAGGAGCGCTCGCGGTGCAGCCACACCATGCGGCGCGAATGATCCTCGTCGGTCCGGGCGGCGCGACCGCGCTCGACATGTGGATCACGCGAGACAAGTGGCGGTTCGTCGTCCCCGGGGCGGACTTCAAACGAATGGGTGGTACCGATTCGATGGCCGCGCGCGGGCTGCCCGTAGGCTTCTTTCGATGGTGGTTTCTGTCGCCCCTGAGCGGCCGCCTGCTCACGGCGAAGATGGATCCGGCCGGATCCACGTTCATTCTCCGCGAGGGCGAAGGAACGATCACGCTGCGTGAGTCGCTTCATGGGGGCCGCGAGCACGTGGTCGCGCGGCGGCGTGAGCCCGGTGCCGAAGAGGCACTCGACTGGGTCGGGCGCAGCATGAGCCCGCACGCAGGCGACCGTGGCAAATACATGCAGGATGCAACTGGCCTGAGGGTCGAGATTCTCGTGGACGCCGTGGCGCCAAACGAGCCGGATCCTGCGGCTTTTCTCGATCCCGAGGATCCAGGGGTCGCGTTGTGACGGGCGGCGAGCGATGCCCGCCGGCAATCGTCGCGTGGGGCGCCATTTCGGGGCTGGGGGAGGGGACCCGAGCCGTGTCGGCAGGCAACGTGGGCGAGCCCGCGCAAATCGCAATCGCGCTGGATCCGGAGCTCACGGGCGCCGGTCTCGGCCGGCCGTTCGCCGCACGAGCGGCCATCGAAATGCCGCCGGGCGATCGCGCAACGGCGCTCCTCGTGCGCGCCTTCGCCGCGTGTGCGCGCGCGCTCGACCTTGATCTACCCGGATGGCGCGCACGACGTGTCGGTATCGCCGTCGGAACCTCGAGTGGTGGCATGCGAAGCAGCGAGCTCTTTTTCCGTGGTGACGTCGGCCCGTCGCGTGACGTGACGTATTTCGCCCCGCTTCATGATGCGCTGGTGCATCTCGGGATCACCGCGTCGCCCGCGACGCTCATCCTTGGCGCATGCGCGTCGTCCGCCATTGCGATCGGCATTGGTGCTCGCTGGATTGAAACGGGGCGCTGCGATGTCGTTCTTGCGGGCGGCTTCGATGCAGTCAGCGTCTTCGTGGCGGCGGGCTTCGAAGCGCTCCGGGCGACGACGGCGTCCGCTCCGCGCCCCTTTCGCACCGAGCGCGACGGCATGGCGCTCGGGGAGGGGGCGGCCATCGTGGCGCTTGCGCCTGCGGGCGTGGCGCGCGCGCACGGCTACGTCGCGGGATTTTCGGCGACCTGCGACGCCGTGCACGTGACCGCTCCGGATCGCATGGGCGCCGGCCTCGCGCGTGCCGCGTCGGCCGCTCTCGTCGACGCGGGAGTGGGGCCAGAGGCCGTCGATTTGATCAGTGCGCACGCCACGGCAACGCCCTACAACGACGCGTCCGAGGCGCGTGCGCTCGCGACCGTCTTTGGCGCGCGCTCCGCCGAAATTCCAGTGCATCCGTTCAAGGCCCAAATTGGCCACACGCTCGGTGCCGCGGGGGCGCTCGAATCGCTCGCGAGCCTCGACGCGATGGCTCGCGGCGTCCTGCCGGCAGCAGCCGGCGAGGGCGCGCTCGACCCGAACGCTCCCGTCTACCTTCTCGAGCAGGCTGCTCGAGGCGCACCGCGCGTCACGCTCAAGCTCGCGTCGGCTTTCGGCGGAGCGAACGCCGCGCTCGTCCTTTCGCGCGATGCGCTGCGCGCGCGCTTTCGTCGCTCGCGCGCGGTCTATGTCACACGCGCCGTCCACATCGCCTCGCCTCCCGCCTCGCCTCCGGCGATCTGCGCTCCGCAAACGTGGGCGCGCGCCGACGGACTCGTGCGTTTGGCGCTTGCGGCTGTGGCCGCCCTCCAGGCACGCCTGGGATCGCTCTCAGGCGCGGGTATGATCGTCGGTCACGCGTTGGCCACGCTCGAAACGAACGCGCGTTTCGACGCGAACCTCCGCGAACGAGGTGCGCGCGCGGCAGAGCCACGTCGCTTCCCATATACGTCACCCAATGCGGTATGCGGCGAGTGCGCGGTGCACTTCCGTTTGACCGGTCCAGCCTTCGCGGTCGGCGCTGGCCTTCACGGCGCCGTCGAGGCGATCGCGATCGCGCGCGATCTCGTTTCGGCATGCGACGCCGATCGTATCGTCGTCGTGGCCGTCGACGAGATTGGGCCCACGGCATCGCGGCTCGGCTCGCTGTCGAAGGGCCTGATATCAGGAGCGGTGGCCACGCTGGTCACCGCCGACCCCTCCGGCGCCGCTGCGCGCCTGGGAAACGTCGAGCTCGTTCTCGGCCCGGCTGCGCCCGTTTTTGCGAGCGAAACGGCAGGGCATTTGGCTCTCGTTCCTTTGGCACAGGTCGATTTGCCAAATTGTCTCGCTATTTCCATCGATGACGTGTGCGGAGCATTTGCGAAGATCGCGCTAATGAGCGTTTAATGTGCACAAAGGAATGGGTGCGTGTGCGCCCCCGTTGAGCTCGTCGAATGATCCGCCCTACCTTCCTCCTCGCCTCGTTCGCAATCGTCTCGGTTGCGTGTGCCTCTTCGAACATCCCGAACACGGACGTCGAAGACACGGGTCAGAATCGCAAGGTCGTCACCTTCTGCGAGCAGTACCGCCATGCCGTCGAAGAAAAGAACGTGGGTCAGCTGCTCAAGATGGCCAGCCCGCGCTACCGCGAGGACGGCGGCAATACGAACAGCGAGGACGATCTCGACTACGAAGGCCTGCGCGGCTACCTGACCCAAACCTTCCTCAAGGCGCAGCAAATTCGTTACGAGATCCGCTATCGCAAGGTCACCTTCACCGAGACGAACCACGTTTACGTCGACTACACCTATGCCTCGAGCTACAAGATCCCCGGAGTGAAGGGGGACGAGTGGAAGCACACCGTCGCCGACAATCGGCTGGATTTGGTCCCCGACGGCGAGACGTACAAGATCATCGCGGGGATGTGATGCGCGTGGGCGCATTGCTCGCGCTCGCGACGGTGAGATGACCGCGAGATGGCTGCATCGTTCGTCCTCGCCCACATTTCGGATTTGCACGTATCGACGTTCGGCGACACGTTTCATGACCGTGCGCGCGTGGTGAAGCGGAGTGCGCGCCCGGCAGAAGTGAGCGCCGTAAAATACGAGGTCTGTTGGGAAGAGGCGGGTTGGCGCGTGCTTCACGAGCGAGGCGCGCGACGGGCGAAGATCGCGCTCATCGACCCCGAAGGATACCTTCATCCGATCCCAGGTCCGCGCGAGGCGGGTGGCGCAGTCGATCCCGTCGAGCGCGCGGCCGCCAAAGCGTGCCGTCTCGAGGCCCGTCGCGCGCCAACCATCGCGCGGGCGCAGCCGAGCAACGGCGCGCTGTCGACGCTCCTCGAGACCACGCCGAAGAACTCGAATGTGCGCCTTTTGCGCGCCGCGCGGGCCGTGGAAGCCGATGGCGTCGACGCGGTGGTCGTCACGGGGGACATCACCGATGATGGCGACGGATACGAAGTCGTCGAGAGCGCGTTCGCGAGATTCAAGGAAAAGCACCTTTTATTCGCGATCCCGGGCAACCACGACTTGTACCTCTTTCCGATTGCGGGGAGCTCCCGCCCGCGCCCGTCAGCAGACATCAAAGCGGCGCGATGGCGCGATTTCGCCGCGAGGATTGGCCTCAATCTGCACGATAGCGGCGCGTGGCACCGGGAGCTGCCCGAGGCGAACGCCATCCTCGTCGGCATCAATTCGTGCGCGCGTCCGCAGCGGCGATTTTTCCGCCACAACGGCGCGGTGGGGTCGGCGCAGCTCGAGTACTTGCGCGCGCTGGCGCAGACGCCCGCATGGAAGCGAGCGCGGCATCGCCTGGTCGCACTGCATCATCATGTCGTGCCTCTTCCTCATGGCGTCGGTCGGCGAGCGCCGAGCGAGATTGGCATGCGGCTGGACGACGCGAAGAGCGCCGCCGAAGTGTTCGACGACATTGGCGTGACCTTGGTCATGCATGGCCATCGACACGTGAGCGAGCAACGTCAACCGGCGGGCTCGAACTTCCGAATTCTGGCCTCTCCGTCGCTCACGCTCGGCTGCAGAAGCGGCGACGCGCCGTCCTTTTGGAGGATCGAGCTCGGCGAGCATGCGCACACGACCCGCGTCCGCGTGCCGATCGAGGCGGTCGAGCAGGAGGGCGATCCGGGAGAGGAAGGCGAGGGGAACGGGGACGGGTGAACCCGGGCTCCCGACCCCGCCACGCTAGAAAATATCCGGCAGGCCGATATCGAAGATCGACGCTGAGTCGGTCGGCCCAGAGTCTGCCGCGCCGTCCGCTCCCGCATCCGCGGGAGGCGGCGCTGCCGGTGGCACCAGCCATGCGCACGCCGGAGCCGTTTCCGGGTGGTAGACGACGTTGCAGTCGCCTGCGTTGATCGCATCGATGCACGCCTTGGTCGCCGGAGCGCCAGGGTCGGTGTTGGTCGCGAGGCCGTGCAGGCACGCATCGTTGTAGAAACGGATGCACATATCGATGTCTGTCTTCGGCGAGTCGCGGTGCGGAGGGCGGGTCAGATCGATGTTCGGGCAGTTCGGTGCCTGCTTGCAGCGCGCCGCTTCGATCTGACGGCAGGTCTCGACGCCAACGGCCTCGGTGCCACAGGCCGCGACCAAGGCGACGGCACCTCCGACGAGGGCCAAGAAGCCGAGTGTCATCCCCGTTCGGATCATCGACGAACAGCCCTACTACGGTCATCGAGATCGTAGCAAATTCCGTGGTGATACAGTGCGCAGGTGACCTCTGCGATGATCCTGTGCGCCGGGCTCGGCACTCGGATGCGCCCCTTGACCGAATGGCGCGCCAAACCGCTCGCACCCGTCGGGGATGCACCTGCTCTCGCGCAGGTGCTTGCCGCGCTGCGCCGCTCGGGCAGAGCGCGGATCGTCATCAACGCGCATCATCGTGCGGAGGATGTGCGCGCGTTTCTCCGCGAGCGTGACGGTGCGGTGGCGCTGAGCGAGGAAAAGGAGCTCCTTGGGACGGCCGGTGGCGTTCGATTCGCGCGTGCGCTTCTCGGCGAAGGGGATGTTTTGGTGTGGAACGGCGACATTCACGCAGACATCGATGTCGCAGCTCTTCTGGCCGCGCATCGCGCCGAGGCTACCCTTCTGGTTCGTCCCGCGCCGCTGGGTAGTGGAAACGTCGGGATCGCAAAAGACAGCCGAATCGTGCGCTTGCGACGGGAAACAACGGCGCCCGGCGAGGTGCGGAGTGGCGAGTTTGTGGGCGTACACGTGTTGGGCTCTCGGTTGCGCGACGATTTGCCCGTAAAGGGATGCTTGGTGGGCGACGTCTACCTGCCAGCGCTTCGTCGCGGCGCGGTTCTGGACGCTTTCTCGACGGACGTGCCGTTTTGGGACATTGGCACCATCGCCGCATATCTGAACGCGAATATGGCGTGGCTCGCCTCGCGCGGCGTTCGCTCATGGGTCGCGCCCAGTGCGAAGGTGGGCGATGGAGTCTGGTTGGAAGGGGCAATCGTGCACGCGGGTGCGCAGGTGATGGGGAGCGGGCGGATGGATCGGGTCGTCGTGTGGGAGGGGGCGACGTGCAGGGCACCGATCGCGGACGCGGTGGTGGCGCCCGAGGGGATCGCGCGCTGACGGGTCGGGCTTGGGTTCGGGTTCGGAGGCGGGGTCGGAGTCGGGTTCGGGATGCGGATCTCTACGGTGCGTACTCCTCAATCGTCGCAGACCCCCCCACCACTCCTATGGCCCCTGTCGGCAGTCGTATGCCCCGTGCGCCTCGTCGCGGTAGCTTGAGAGGGACCTCCATTACGCCACTTCCGTCCCAGGTAAACGCGCAGCTCGCGCCGTCTTCCGCGATGCCAAGGGCTCGATTGGCATCGAGTGCGAGCAGGTCCACGTGACGCGCGGCGCATGGGAGGGCCGCGTCGATCGCGGCGGCGTTCGCGTCGGGGTGGGCGAGATCCAACGTGAGGAACGTGCCCACAGGTCCTTTTGCCCATGCGAAAAGAACACGGTCGCCATCGAGCGCGGTGGCTGCGGCCCCCGATACGTCGCGTGCGGGGAACGATGCGGCGATCGCCGTCGTTGCGCCCGGGGCAAGCAGCTCGATCGCCGGGGCGGAGCCGTTGCCGCCAAATACGAGGAGGCCGCGCCCTGGTACGTACGCCGTGGCCGCTCCTATCCGCGGGAACGTGAGCGACACGAAGGCCATGCTGCCAGCCGAGGTGAGGAGCAAGACGCGCGAGGTCGCTGGCCCATCCGCGCGCGCGGCTCCGACGA